>JGI20207J14881_1000194_pt1 | contig 21839 bp, 18 predicted proteins | sample NGESurdeep092012_4_FD_14881 | JGI IMG/M metagenome (IMG submission 14881)
GACATCGTCGAGGTGATAACCGCTGCAAAGCTGCTGCCTCTGATATTGCTTGTGGTCGTCGGCGCATTCTTCGTCACTCCTGCTCATCTTGCATGGAAGTCCATGCCCACGGTCGCACAGATCGGCAGTGCATCACTGGTGCTGATCTTCGCGTTTGTTGGAGTGGAGGGTGCGCTTACGTCGAGCGGAGAAGTGAAAGATCCATCGCGTACTGTCCCAAGAGCGATCCTGATCGGACTCGGTGCGGTGTCACTGCTTTACATCGCAATACAATTGGTGGCGCAAGGAGTACTCGGGCCGGATCTCGCGCTTCATCAGGATGCGCCGCTTGTTGCAGTAGCAGCGCGCGCTTTCGGACCCACAGGGCGTATACTGCTCGGTGTCGGAGCTGCAATATCGGCATTCGGGTATGTCAGCGGTGACATACTTACAACACCACGATTGCTGTTCGCATTCGCGCGCGACGGGTTTCTTCCCAAGCGACTGGCCACTGTTGATCCACGGTATCACTCACCGACGGCAGCGATAGTTGTCTATGCCACACTGACCTGTGTACTCGCAATCACAGGAACATTTCGTACACTTGTGATACTTTCGACTGTTTCAGTACTGATTGTGTATCTCATCACCTGCCTTGCGAGCATTCGGCTCACGCGTCGCGACGTACGTGGCGATGGTCCGCCGTTCGTGCTGCCCGGTGGACCTGCCATACCACTGATTGCATGTATTGTGGTAGCCTGGATGCTTACAAGTGCNTCACGCCGCGAGTTCATCAGTGTCGCGGTGACACTCGTTGTCGCGTCGATCCTTTATATGATTCGCCCGAGGCCCGGTACAGCCGCCGGAGCCTCGGGCTGATTTCATCCTTCCATTACGACGGCGAACTATTTCAATACGCGAATCTTGATATTGCGCATCGCGAGCACGCCGTTATGGTCCCCCTGAATCGCAATGTACCCGCTCGTCGCGCGCCCATAGTTGGGCCACGCACCGAACTTGCTCGCCTTCACCTTCGCAAGCCAGTCAGGGCTCAACAGGTCGTACTCCAGTAGCTTCTGACCATTCATCCAGTGCTGCACTTGGTTGCCCTTCACCACGATGAGACTCGAATTCCATTGATCCGCTGGCTTCACAACACCAGCAGGCGACGGGTACAGCGCATAATCTGAACCGGCTGCGGTCAGCCGACTCTTCCCGTCCGGATGACCAGCGTCGTCGAGCAACTGATACTCTGGTCCGCTCCAGTACGGATGGTCGTATTCCTCTGTCACGCGGTACATCACACCGCCATTGCCGCCAGGCCCAAGTTTCCAGTCAAATGACAGTTCGAAGTTGGCGAACTTCTCTCGCGTAACGAGATCCTCGACACTCCCGGACTTGGAAAGCTCTCCGTTCACGATGCTCCAACCCTTCGGCATCGTCTGACTCTTATAGCCGCGGAACGCATTCATCGACGTTCCGTCAAAAAGAGTTTGCCATCCCGCGGAACCAGCAGAAGTCGAAGCCTGCTCCGCATTCTGCGATGCGCTTGCGCAACCAATCAGTAGAAACGCAGATGCAGCGAATGCACTCACGCGTTTCCCAGCTTTACCGTACATGATTGTCCTCGAATGTGAAAAAATTAGACCGCCCAGCCCGCACGATATTCACGTGTCAGATACTGGTTGGCCTCGGGAATATTCGTCACCGTCATGCGCTCGCCGTCGTACAACAGCTTGCGTCCCTGACCCGTGTGCAGTGCAACAACACCAAGCAACATCGTTTCGGTGAGCCGAGCACCGTATTCGATCGGCGAACTTGCCGTTGCCTGACCCATGCAAGCCTTGGCCCAGTTCACTTCGTGACTCCATGGGATTCGTTCGTACGTCTTGGGAACGAGCGCTGCCTCAGCCATGAGCGAGGTAGGGTACAGTCGCGGATTCTGGCCGTATGTGTCATTCATGAGGATGCCGCGCTCGCCCACAAATATCACGCCGTTTGTCTTGAGTGGCACGTCATCCGGTAGCACTGCCGGCCGCGGCGGATACAGTCCACCATCATACCAGTTCAATCGCACAGGCGGTTGCGAACCGCGCGCCGCGAACTCGTAGTGCACTGTTGTCGCCATGGGATACGACACCTCTCTGCGCCGCGCCCTGTTGCTCGCAGTCAGTCGCGCTGGCTCGGCCGGTTCCATCATCCCCCACGGTGTCGAGGTCGCTTCGATGCTGGTTGGATACGTCAAACCAAGAGCCCAGTATGGCTGATCGATCAGGTGCGCCCCCATGTCGCCAAGTGCACCAACGCCGAAGTCGGTCCAGCCTCGCCAGTTGAATGGATGATAGATCGGGTGATACTGAATCGCTTCCGGAATCCCGCCCAGATAGATGTCCCAGTCAAGACCTTCCGGTACCGGATATGATCCCATTGCGTACGCAACAGCGTCATCGAGCCTGCGCTGATTCCACGACGTTCCGAATCCGTCTTCCGGATAATCTGCGGGTGGCCTGGTGGTGGACGGACGCGGAACTCCTTGCGGCCAGAATCCCTTGGGTCGGTTGGTCCACACATGCGCTTCGTGCACCGGACCGATAACGCCCGCCTGAATCCACTCGTTGATCAGACGCGCACCTTCGCCAGAGTGACCCTGATTCCCCATCTGTGTTACCAGCTTGGGATTCGCGAGCGCGACCTGTCGCAACACGCGCGACTCATGCACAGTAGTAGTCAGCGGTTTCTGAACATACACGTGCTTCCCTGCTTCCATCGCTGCCTTGGCGATGACAGCGTGATTGTGGTCCGGTGTCGCCACAACGACTCCGTCTATGTCGTGCTGCTTCGCGAGCATCTCGCGAAAGTCGCGGTAACGCACGGCCTTTGTAATCTGTGCTGCGAGACGCGTCCGCGACGGCGTCCCCTTCCCGTCGGTGTCGGCGAGCTTTTTTTCGATCGCGCTGTCAACATCGACGTCACAAATCGCGACGATGTTGCAAAGCTCTGCGAGCGCCTCTGCGTTCACCGAGCCCTGGCCGCCGAAGCCGACTATTGCGACGTTCAGAACATCGCCGACGGATCGGCGTCCGGTCATCTCGCCAGCCACCATCCGCGGCGCCACCATGGCGCCAAGAGCCAACTTCCCGGTTCCGGCAAGGAAATCTCGCCGCGTTACGTCGTTATCTGTCATGGGTTGCCAGTTTGCGGGATAAGTGCCCTGGATTAGTACGTTTGAGCCGTTTGAAAATGGCAAACGCCGCCGCGTTTAGTAAGAGACCCGCAAAAATGGTTATCTATATAGATGTAGTCATTTATCGCAAAACCGCTCTATGGAGAGCCTCATGCAACCCCGTTTTGATTATACGAAAGTGGACCCGGGAGCCTACCGCGCCATGGCCGGCATGGAACAATACCTCCATCAGGTAAGTATTCCGCAACCCCTGGTTCACCTTATCAAGCTGTACTCATCCGTTATCAACCACTGCGCCTATTGCATCGACATGCACTGGAAGGATCTTCGCGCACTGGGCGAAACCGAGCAGCGCCTCTATGGACTCCCGGCGTGGCGCGAATCCCCCTACTACACGGACCGTGAACGCGCAGCATTCGTCTGGACCGAAGCCGTGACAGTTGTCACTGACGGTTTCATTTCTGACGAAGCGTACAAAACCGTACAGGAACAGTTCTCCGAAAAGGAGATCGTCGAGTTGACCATGGTAATCGTGACGATCAATTCATGGAATCGCCTCGCCATCTCGGCGCGCTCGACAGCCGGCTCGTACCAGCGAGCAAAGGCCTGATTCAAACTTCGCCGACAGCGCAATGACGGAATCAACTGCATTCACAGTCCTCATTGCGCTGTCAGCGTTGGTCGGTACCCTTCCGGCGCAGACGCCTGCGCTAACTACGCCCGCCCTGCCTGTTATAGCTAGCAACAACCCGGTCGTGCATGAATGCGATGCCGCGAAACCGGAATGGATATTCTGTGATGACTTCGAGACCAATCGGCTCGCGAGTTACTTCGAATACAGTCATCGCGATTCCAGTTTCGAGCTGACCGACAGCATCGGCGTACGTGGCTCCTCCGGAATGCGTGCGCATTTCAGGAAGGGACAGGTTGATGCTGGATCCCTCAAACTGGCATTTGGCAAGACACCAACGCCGTACATGCATCCCGTAGATAGTGGGACGGCGATTTATCGAGACATCTACTGGCGCCTGTACGTGCGCGATGATTCAACGTGGACCGGTGGTGGTGGCGACAAGTTGTCGCGCGCGCAGGTTCTCGTGTCACCCGCGTGGGCGCAGGCAATGGGGGCGCCGGTCTGGTCTGGTGGTGCGGGCGCCCAGCCCGGCGCAAACTATCTCGTGATAGATCCCTACTCGGGTACAAACGCGGCCGGTGATCTTCAGACAACTACTTACAACGACTTCCCACATTTACGGTGGCTGGGGGCCGTACGCGCAAGAACCCCGATTTTTGATCAGTCACACGTCGGCAAGTGGTACTGCGCCGAGGCGCATGTGCGACTCAATGACGCGGGTGCGTCGAACGGTGTCTTCGAACTATGGATCGACGACTATCTCGAAGCACGACACACGGATCTCAACTGGCTTGGAAGCTTCGCCGGTTACGGTATCAACACGGTNTTCCTCGAGAACTACTGGAATGCAGGCTCACCAGTCGACCAGTACCGGTACATCGACAATTTCGTTGTCAGCACGCAACGGATCGGCTGNGGCAGGCTTGTACCTNCCGACAGTACTTCCCANATAATCCGCTGACCAACATGCTTCGAGGTTGGGGCTACCCTACATCCGGGATGCCCAACCCAGCCAGCGGGAATCCGCCACCAGCAGCGTCAATCACAAGGACAGAGCGTACCTGACCTGCGGTAAGCTGGCTCGCATTCACGTCGAGCAGTATGGTCTTGGTTCCTGCCGTGGTGAGCACCACGTGCACAGTGCCTACACCCACGTACTTGTAATTCATCACGCCTTCGAATGGAATATTCGTCGCGACCGGCGTGGTGAGCGTAGTGCTATCAGCTCCGGTTATATAGACATCGACCACACCCGCAGCAGGCGCCGCATTGATGACCCGCAACCCGATCGAATTAACCGGCGGTGACGACACCGTGTCGGGCAGAACGAGCAAACCCGCGCCAGACGCGCGTTGAGTAAGGATCAGCGCGTACGTTCCCTGGTTGGCCACAACCAGCTGGCTGGAGGCTATGGTCGTCGTATCTGGCGCGCTGCGGACAGCGAAGCTGCGGGGCGTCGTAGGCGCGCTCACGGTGATCGACGTGCCCTGGCCATATGGCACGCCAGGAAGCGCGTCAACTCCATCGACGAAGAGGTCCGCAGTTGCGTAGTTATTGGCGGCGTTGATGAATTGCACAATCGCCTGGTTGTTACTCGGTCCCAGTGCATTGTCGATCTTGCATCCAGAAGCCGCGACAAGGCCGACGGCCATCCCGACAACTGCAAGTCCCCGTAGGTTCAGGTGCCTGCGAATCGTTGAGAGCGTCTTGTATTGAGCCATTTGATTTCTTGGTTTGTGATTATTGACAGAGCCCCAGCTCTGAATAATGCATCACATTTCGAGCCAGCCGAATCAATTACACGTTTCCAGATGGTTCGGGTCCATGAATCGGTCCGGAACCTGGCGCTCCGTCCAGTTCAGGTGGCTTTGCCTTAGCGCGGCCCCGAGCCGCCGGCTGCACCCATCTGAATTGGCAATTCCATGGTTCGCACGCGCTCCTCTCGCCGCTCGGCGCGACGTTCCTGAGCCTCGGGCCCATTTGTCGAGTTTGGACCGTCAGCCGCCGGGCCAGGGGTATCAGCATCCCTCTCGAGACGCTTGTCCTTTGCACGCCTTATATCGTGGAGTAGCGCACACCGGAGGCATAGATCGATTGTGCGATTCCGGCGACGAAAAACCCCGAACGGCGCCCCACACACCTCGCAGCTCAGTGCCGCCAGCGCCATTGTCACGATCACTATCGGGCACAGCACCAACACCGTGAGCATCCAATGCTCAGCCACCGTTCCCAGCCACGCTGTGAGTGCCATCAATCCTCCGATTCCGCCTGGCAGCCGGTATTCCCCGCTGCGTGAGTTATCCCAGGCTTGTAGTATCGACCACCCGCGCGGAAATCGGCACTTGCACCGCGAGTCCCGCCGCACCGATACCCCGCGCCGCCCCGCGGCTGCCCCAACCGCGGTCGACGATCTGACCATGGCGATTTCTTTTCCGCTACTTAATGCAAGGTTCGGCCCGGTCGACCCTACATTCGTCGTGCGTCGCGCAACGACCCATACCATCAACTAAGGCCGATCATGTTTCTGGTTATTGCATTCGTTTTGCTGCTGCTCTGGGCGTTTGGATTTTTCGTCTTCCCCGCAATCGGAGCGTTGATCCACATCCTGCTGGTGCTCGCGATTATCGCGATTCTGTGGCATTTCATTGCCCAACCCAGCGCCCGGGATTAAGCCCAAGACTGTTTAGATGGTCCTTTAAAAGGGCGAGGGCCTTTGAGCGCCAGGGTGCATGGTTCAGTGAGAGCGCTCTCCACCTGCGCCCGTGGCGCGCCCACACGGCTCGCGGCAATGCCGAGCTATCGAACGAGCGTTACCGCACCGCTATCGTGTGACATCATTTCAGAATGTGTTTCTGTGGCGCTGCGCCGAGACTAATGGGGTCCGGTATTCGTCAATACGTCGTGCTAATGACTCTGACACCTCAATCCCTGCGTCGAAGGCTGCCGCTGTTCATCTCGACCCTGCTCATCATCGTCGTGGCGGCGGTGTGCTGGTTATCGTACCGTGAGATCGAGCATGTGCTGGTCGCCGCGACCAATGCACGCCTGACAAGCGCGACGCAGCAACTCGCCGACATCCTTGGGGAGTCTACACATCGGTCCGACGCAGATCTTCGCCGAGTAGCGGATAACTCGGGGATCATCAACTTGCTGGAGCACCCGACCAATGAGGCGCGAAACGAAGCACACGCCGTTCTGGAGCAGGAGCGGCGACGCAACGCTGACGGCTATGGGCAGTCGGTGTCTGGCGGGATTGTGGACCGCAACGGACGGGTCGTGCTGTTCCACGGCGCCGCGTTCCCCATCGATCCATTGTTGCTCGCCGCCGCCAACACCGAACCTCCCGCGAACCAGCCGACCGGTCAGACGTACAGCCCGCAGTTATCCACCCATCGCGTGCGCATCGGACGCTTCAGTCGCACTGACAGCGGCGTTGCGTACGCTGCCTCCACACCAATCGTAGACAAGTCTGGCAACTCGATAGGATGGCTGGTGCAATACCGCCGAGTTCCTTCGGCACAGGCAATTGCGCAAATCGGCGCGATCATTGGACCAAGCGCGCGGCTCCTTGTCGGAAATGCTGATGGGAGTATCTGGACTGACTTCCGCAGNATCGTCAGCGGGCCGCCGGGCGAGAGTCGAAGACAAGGGCCGTGGGAATATGCTACCGTCGATGGTGAGCGCGAGATTGGAGTCGTTACCACTGTCCCCAATACAACATGGAGTGTCTGGGTTGAGATCCCTCGGTCCGGCGCGGTGGCTGCAGGAAAGCCGTTCCTCGCCAGGATCGCGTTCATCGGGCTGATTTTCGTCATTGTAGGCACGATGCTGGCCAGCATCGTGAGCAAGTGGGTAACCGAGCCGTTGATCCTTGTGAGCGATGCCGCAAGGGATATCGCGAACGGTGATTACACACGACGCGTGTCGGTGTCGCGCAACGATGAGCTTGGCGACCTTGCAACGTCGTTCAACAGCATGGCGGCGCAGGTGCAGGCTGCGTCGACTGACCTTCAGGTGCACGCCATTCAGTTACAGAGTGCCAACGCGGAGCTGGTCGCAAGTCAGGACCGAATTCTCTCCAGCGAACGTCAGTTCCGTGCGGTCATCGAGAACTCGTCCGACATGATGGCGATTCTCAACGCCGATGGACTACCGCGCTACGTCAGCCCGTCGCAGGAGCGCCTGCTGGGCGTGCCGGTGAGCGAGCTGGCGAACTCGCCCGCGTTCTCACGCCAGCATCCGGACGACATCGCGACTGTGAAGGCCGCGTTCGCAGAGGTACTGACGAGAGACGGCGCGTCTGTCCGTCTGCAATTTCGCCGTCGTCACCGGAACGGGACCTGGAGAAACACATCCGCCGTAATGACGAACCTGCTCAACAACCCCGACGTGCGTGGGGTCGTCGTAAACTCACAGGACGTGACGGAACAGGTCCAGCTGGAGGCACAACTGCTTCAATCCCAGAAAATGGAGGCCGTGGGCCAGCTCGCCGGTGGCATAGCACACGATTTCAACAATTTGCTTACGGTCGTTACGAGCTGTAGCGCTATGCTGCTCGCCGACCTGCCGGAAGATGATCCATCGCGCTCCGATGTAAACGAGATCAGCGATGCTGCCGTGCGTGCCGCGGCTCTCACGCGACAACTCCTCGCCTTCAGCCGACGCCAGATGCTCGAGCCGCAGCTGCTGGATCTGAACGCGTTGATCGGCCGACTGCAGAAGATGCTCGGCAGGCTGCTGCCGGACAACGTTCCGGTTACGACAGCGCTCGGAGAATACGTGGCTGCCGTGTATGCAGATCCCGGCCAGATCGAGCAGGTCATCGTGAATCTTGCAGTGAACGCACGCGACGCAATGCCCGATGGCGGGACACTAATCATCGAAACTTCAGAAGTTGATTTGGACAGCTCATACTGCAACGTGAACGCTGATGTCGCGCCGGGCCGTTACGTGATGCTTGCCGTCAGCGACACCGGCATCGGCATCGAGGCAGCGACGCAGTCGCGCATGTTCGATCCGTTCTTCACCACAAAGGAAGCCGGGAAAGGAACCGGGCTGGGACTCGCCACCGTATATGGCATCGTGAAGCAATCGGGTGGCCATGTTGCGGTGTACAGCGAACGCGGGATCGGCACGACCTTCAAGATCTATCTCCCGCGCGCGCGTAGCTCGCAGAATACCGACGGTTCCTCAATGCCATGTGACGCGGTTCGGCGTGGAACGGAATTCGTGCTCCTCGTCGAGGATGACGCGCAGGTGCGCGCGGCGGCACGCCGAGTGCTCGACCGTGCCGGCTACGAAGTTCTCGAGGCCCGGAGCGGGCCGGAAGCCATTGCGCTCTGCGAAGAGCGCAAGCCGCGAATCGACCTCGTACTCACCGACATGGTCATGCCGAACATGAGCGGCCGCGAGCTGGCGACCGCGATACGCGCGCGCTATCCGCACGCCGCGGTTGCCTTCATGTCTGGATACACCGAGGATGCCACCCTGCGAAAAGGCGGACTCAGCGACGGCACCGTCTTCATCCACAAGCCATTCACACCGGAAGGCCTCACCAAAAAGCTCAGGCAGGCCCTGGACATGGTTGCCGTGACGACCTAGGGCCGAGCCCGACCGCAGGCGATCGAAAAGCCCTATTCACGTAAAAGGTTCTATGATGGCGTGATACTGACATATTACTGGCGCCATATTACGAACTAATAGTCGAGTTGCCGTTGCGCGACTATTTTTCTGGAGCTTGAGCTCGTTTGGCGACGTTTACTCCAGTCACCGCACCACTGATTCCGGCACCGAGCACTGCGGCCGTTCCAGCCAGTACCGCACCAAATACCAGCGTCACCGCCAGCAGAAGTGCCCCTGGCAAGTGCATCACGGCACCGATTTGAGTTGCAACCAGGCCAATATCCGCGCCTCTGGCCCACTCCGCGGCAAGCAATCCGGCCCACGCGAGTACCGCTCCACCGGCGGCTGTCAGACCGCGGGCAGGCACTCGCCGCTCCAGCAGGCCGTAAACAAATCCCGCGCATGGGACGCTCAGCCACCCAAGCCACAATGTTCCGACCGCGCAGACGATCCCGACAAGCACCACCCGGACGGCAAATCGATCGATCCTCACCGGCCCGGTGGCTCCAGTTTAAGAGTGGCACTCGTTGCCCCGGCCGGCAGCTCGGCGGCAGTTCGGGGAAACATGAGCGGTTGAAGCACCCCACTTTCCCAGAATCGGAGGTGATCCTTGTACCTCGGACTGAACGGATTGCCACTCTGGCCACCAGGCAGAGTCCCCCACGCCCGGACCTCCGGGCCCATCTCGACCAGCATCCTCCAACTCGGACCGAATATGCCAGTTCCGCTCGAAGGAGCGAGGGTGCCCACTCCACCCTGAACCGGAATGCGCAGTGCGGAGAAGGCGGGGATCCGCAGCAGGTGATAGATGTTTGCGAACTGCACCCGGTCCCAACGCCAGCCTCCGGCATCGGGCGCACCGTGCTTCCTTGTCACGATTTGAAGCGCCGCGACGAGACTCTTCGCAAGAATATCGTCGCGACCCTCCACCACATCCTTCGTCCGGCGATCGTCCCACCACGCATTTGTCGGCTGGCTCATCAGTTCAGCCAATACAGCCGTACTCGGCGTGGCGACACGTTTGCCATCCCGCATCAACTCATCCCAAGTGAGATCGGAGAGTTGCTGCATTGCCGTTTCGAACAATACTGCCCGCGTATTGGCGCGAGTGTACTTTCGATCCCACTGACCGAGCAGGGTAGCAGCGGAGTCCAGATTTCTGGTCCCGCGGCCGAGTGAATCCTCGCTCCTTGCGGCCGCCAGGAAATACGGCACAAACAGATCTGCACGTACGCTGGACGGGTCCGTCTGCCAGCGAATCATGCTGTCGGCCGTGACGCTCGTGCTGGTACGAAGCAACTGATTGATTCGCAACGCGCGCCACACTTCGTAATCTGCATCGTCGCCGAGATATCCGAACTGCGACTCTGGATTCTCCGGCTCCTGATTCGCGGATGCGAGAAAGCCCTGTGCGGGGTTTACCGACTGGGGATATTTGTCGATCGGCCAGTAGCCGGTCCAATCATTCGCGCTGCTCGAACCATCGAAGATGAACTCGCCCGTGCGTCCGCTCGGCCGAATCGGGAAATGTCCGGTAGAGCGAATTGCAATCGATCCGTTGCGATCCGTGGCGAGCATGTTCTGCGCCGGTACCCAGTAATTCCGAGCCATCGCTGTCTCGAACTCATAAACATTTCGTGCGTGCGAGGCGTCGTAAAAAGCGCGGATCTCATTGGACGGTTCCAGCAGTGTCCAGCGCATCGAGACCCACTGGCCGTGGTCACGCGTCATCGGCCCACGATGCGTGTAACGCACAGTATCCGTGTGGATCACGGATCCCGACTGATCACGATATTCTTCGAGCCGAGTGACGAGATCTCGCCACTCGCCGTCGACGCGATATCGCTTGGATTCAGCGTGTCGTCAACTGTCTCACGGTAGAAATCCATTACATCCGCGCCAGTATTTGTGAAAGTCCACGACACGTCGCGGTTGAAGCCGATCACAACGCCGGGTGAACCCGGGATCGTCACGCCATATACATCCAGCTTGCCCGGAACGACGAGATGCACTTCGTACCAGATACTCGGGAGTGTGAGTTGCAGGTGAGGATCGCCAGCGAGCAACGCGTATCCATCTTTCGTCCGCGACGGGGCCACCGCCCAGTTGTTGCTCGCGAAAGAACGGTGCGTTTCTGTAGTCGGATCGTTCCCTTCGAATCGCTGGAACAGCGACGACACTCGAGCAGCTGCAGTATCAGGTGGACCCGGTGGTGCGATCTGCTGGAAGCGATTGTGCGGACCGCTCCACCCCGCCACGGGCTCTATCGGCTCCTGGATGGGTGAGTGAACCGGAAACACCGACTCGGCGGCGCTGTCTCCTATGAGAGCCGCGGCGCGCAGAAGCCGGTGATCCGGACCACCCGCGGCAAGTGTCAATCCCATCTGATTCAGCAAGTGCACGGAATTGATGCTGTGCCACCGCTCCGGGCGCGCGTTGAGCAGCTTGTATTCGATCGGATAGTCTTTTGGCTTCAGATTATCGATGTATGCGTTGATGCCGTCTGTGTACGCATCCATCATCCGGCGCGACACGCCTCCCGGGTCCAGAGCTGCGAGCTTGCGTTCAGCAGCCCGCGGCATCCCCATCATCCGTGGTTCCTCATCTGCCTCAAGAGCCTGCCGTCCTACAAGTTCCGTCAGTCGGCCCGTTGCGGCCCGGGTCTGAATATCGAGCTGGAACAGTCGATCGCGCGCGACGACGTAGCCGAGGGCGCGATAAACATCTTCCTCACTGGTAGCGAAAATGTGCGGCACCCCACGGGTGTCGTAGCGCACATCAACCGGCCCCTTGAGACCGGGAATATTCGTTACTTCCCTGTGTGCTGGTACAGACGTTCCGGCGTTGGCCCAGACTCCGTTCACCGGGTCAAGTAGACGGCCGAGCGGTGGGAGGGGGCCGATTGGACGTAGCCCGGCGTAGAGCGTGGCAGCCAGAGCGACGGCCGCGAGAGTGATGACCAGGGGTTTTGGCGGCATCGTCGGTGTAACTGTAAGATACCGATCCGGGCGTGGCTTGCGATAAGTCGCCGGCAGATCGCCCTTTTGTTGCGCACAGCTCTCCGACCGAACGCTTTCGGCCTGTGCGGCATCCAACCCTCAGTCCGTCGAACAAATGGTTGCAGCAGCGACGAACGGTATTCACGGAAACCCTGGGAGATTGCCCGTACCAACCACCGATAACTGCGCGTGAACGAAGCGCAGCTGATAACGCGGGTGTTGGCGGGCGACCGGCTGGCCGGCCGCGAGTTGTACGACGCGCATGCACCACAAGTCTTTCGACTCGCATATAGCATGACGCGCGATGAAGAGATCGCGCGGGAATGTACCCAGGACACGTTCGTTCGCGCGTTCTCAAAGCTGGACAAGTTTCGTCAGGAGGCCGCGTTCTCGACATGGATACACCGGATAGCGGTATCGACAGTTCTGGAAGCGTTACGAGGAAGGCGACGTGCAGCCGCGCGTTTCGTGAGCATCGAGGCTGCACATGACGTTCACGTCGAAGAGAGTTCGCGCGATGTCGAGCTTGTATCTCGAGTTGAGAAAGCTGTCGAAGAGTTGCCGGAGATCTATCGCACTGCACTGATAATGCACGACCTGGAAGGATATACGCACGCTGCAATTGCCGATGTGCTGTCAATTCCTGAAGGCACATCAAAGACGAGAGTAGCGCAGGCGCGTGCGAAGTTACGTGAAACACTTGCAGCATTGCGGGACTGATGAAGTTCTCTGAAGAAGATGGAGCATCGATGGAAGAAGAACATCTGGACGAATTGATTCGCAACACACTCGCAGAATCACGACGCTCACCGGAACCGCCTCTGGACGAGATGTGGGCACACATCGAACGGAAGGCGTTCGATCAAGCACCACGCCGCGCGACGATCGTTGCAATGCCGGCCCACTGGTCGCGGTGGGCAACGCCGGCAATCGCGGCTGCTGCTGCATTGGTGATCGGCGTCGGGCTTGGGTGGTCCGTCGCGCCGCGTGGCAGCGTCGTGACGCGCGTCGTAACTGTACCGGCGCAGTCTGTCGCAACCATTCAATCAACTGAAGCAACGCATGCGGAGACTCCTGCAAACAGCAGAGCGAACACTGATGCGAACACTGATGCAAACACTGATGCATTGCGCAAGAACTCCCAGGCGCCACACACCACTCTGGCCCATGCAACCAACACTCCAAGCGCGTCCAATCGCGTAGTTCAGCAGCCGGTGATCGCGCTTCTTGCCAACCGATTCGACGACAGTGAAGGCAGTGACGTGAGCCGGTACCTCGTTAGAACCGCCGCGTTGCTCCAGGCGCTGCCAGCTGACAGAACCACTACGAAGTCAGACACCGCGATTGCAAACAGAGCCGCTGAGCTGTTGACACAGACCCACCTTCTTCTCGATGCCAAAGCCGGAAGCGATCCCACACTGCACAGACTACTCGAGGATCTCGAGCTGGTGCTCGCGCAGGTCGCGCGCCTCCGTGTGCAGCAAAGTGGAAGCGACCTGCAGCTGATACACCAGGCACTCGCTGTTCATGACGTATTGCCGCGCGTGCATGACGCGACGGTTGAAGCAAACATATCCGACTGAGGATTTACTCGACATGTGTAAAGATTTTCTTCGCCTTACCACTCTCACGTCGCTTGCTTCAGCGATCTGCCTTATCGCGCCCGTGGCGGCGCAAACAGCAAGCCGCCCGCGGCCCCCGGTTGCTCCAACTGCACCGGCGGCGCCGAGTCCGACGCGTATTTCTCCACGCTCGGTCGCACCAAAAGCGCTTGCGCCACTGGCTACACTGGACGGCCTCGACTGGCCTCTGCTTGACGGAGCACGCGGCGATGCGCTAATAGCGTCTCTAGACGCCGCAAAAAGCAGCCTTGAGAACCTCGACCTAGACTTTGACTTAACTGCACCGCTGCGCACTCTCAATCTCGACATGGCACCAATGATCGCGTCAGCGATGTCGCCGCTGACTAACTTCAACGTCGATTTCGCGCCACGCGCGTCGCTCTCTCTTCCCGAATCGCCGCGCGCGTCGTGGGCGTCGACTGACCCGGCCGATTCGCTTTATCGGCTTGCTCGCCAGTCGCTCAACGCCGGTGATTACAGGAAGGCAGCTCAGCTATTCGCACAGATAACACGCCAGTACCCAACATCGCAATACAAGTCCGATGCGATTTACTGGCGCGCCTTCGCACTCTACCGCATCGGTGACACGGCCGATTTGCACGAAGCACTCTCCGCGCTCGACTCGGCGACGCCATCCCGACGCAGCGTGAATGGAATAAGCACCACTACGAATTCCGTGACGAGTTCCGTGAGGAGGGCTGAAGTTGAACGTGCGACTACTAACCTGGCAACCGCGCGCGGTGCACAGGCCGCATCGGCGAACGACAGAGCCGAGGCCGAGGCGCTAGCCGCCGCTGCGCGTATGCAGCGAAATTTCATGAGTGGGGTTCGGGACAACGAGTCTGCAGTCCTCGCCATGCGCATTCGCAGCGCACTCGCTGCCCGTGGTGACGCGGCGGCTGCTGCGCAGATTGCGAGTGCGGCTGCTTCCGGCGCTCCTTCTTGTGACGACGAGGACGCAGAACTGCGAGTCGAAGCGCTCAATGCGCTTATTCAGATGGATCCAAGAAATGCCCAACCGGCGATCACCAAGGTGCTCGCCCGGAGAGATAGCTGTTCAGTTCCGCTTCGGCGCGGCGCGATCACTCTTGCAGCGCGAAGTAGCGATGCCGGCACAACCGCTCTGCTTATCAGTACGGCGCGTAATGATCCATCACTTGAAGTACAGGCCGAAGCAGTTCGCGGTTTGGGCNGGTCATCGGACGCAAGCGCTACGTCAGCTCTCTCGGACATCGCTACTTCATCGAAAAATCCTGCGCTGCAGCGCATTGCCGTTCGCTCCCTCGCAGATCAGGACTCCCCCGCAGCGCGCCAGGCAATCAAGAGCCTCATGAGCCGCACAGACGTTCCAAGCGATGTGCGCATTACGGCACTGCATTACGCCGGAAAGTCTGATCTCACCGTTGCCAATCTGTCCAGCATGTACGATGCTGCATCCGACAGATCCACACGACAGGAAATTGTGTCGCTGCTTCAGCAACGGCCGGAGTCGGAGGCATCTGACAAGCTCGTCAGTATCGCACGCACCAGCACCGATCCCTCTTTGCGTCGTCGGGCAATCGATGCTCTCGCGGCCAGAAAGGATCCGCGCGCGAAACAACTCCTCATGGACATCCTCAACAAATGACAAACGGTCACTTGCTGCTGCGTGTCGTAGGCGCCGTAGTAATCGTCGCATGCGCAGCCTCGCCAGCTCCCGCATCCGCGCAATCTCTGACATCGCGCGTCAATTCGGCATCGACGCCACGAGTACAGTTCGAGTTCGCCGCGAAGCCTGGAGTGTGTGGCGATGGCTTGTCTTTCCTGTCCAGTGGCAATGGATCGTCCTACTACGGAAGCATTAATATCGTGGATGGCGTCGCAACCCAGCCGTGTTCGCCGGGTCCGGTTCGCGTCGTGGTCGATCGTGCTGACGGCGTCATCACCAGCATCGAGACGGTTGCCGGTCCGCTGCATCCGGCCGGTGGCGCGATTGACCTCGGCACTGTAACCGCACGTGAAGCAGTTGATTTCCTGATGGCGATTGCAATGAAGACGGACGGCAATGCGGGTCGCCAGGCTATTCTCCCGGCCGGTCTTGCAGATGGGGTGGACATTGCACCGTCGCTCACCGCTATCGCGCGAGATCAAAATCGCCCGATAGATATTCGCCGCACCGCGCTTTCGTGGCTCGCCCGCGACGACGCCACGTACTCCGAGGCGCGTACGGCGTCCGCTGCGGAATTGCTGGTTTCCATCGCGCGCGACGACAATGAAACGCAGGCACTTCGTCGCACCGCACTCAGTTTACTTGCGCGGGTCGGCCACGGTGCCGGCGTTCCAACACTCATGCGCCTTGCGACAGATAACGCGTCTTCCTGGATCGGCCAGGAAAGCCTCCGGGCCATTTCTCAGTCAGATGACCCGCGTGCGCGTGCGTTTTTGCGCAAGGAACTCGCGAACGCGGATTTGCCCGAAGCGATGCTTATCGAAACGATCCGTGCACTCGCTGGTACTCAGGCGACTGGACAGGACATCTCGCTCCTGCGTAGTACATTCGCTTCAAGCTCCAGCGAACGGGCGAGAGAGGCGATTCTGGAAATAATGGCTCAGCGTGGTACGGCTACCGACATTCAGTGGCTGATTGGCGTCGCGCGCAATGCGAGTGAGCCGGTTGCGATTCGGCGTCGCGCGATCGCATCGCTGGCGCGCACGGATGACCCACGCGCCAAGACGGCGCTCCAGGAAATTACGACGCGGTAATGCCATTTCCAGCCCGGTGCCGAGCGGCGGGATGTAGCCTTTTCCGGCGGCACCAGCGTTATTGACGACATCACGCCCGCCCGGTCTTCAATCGCATCCAGATGAAGTACGTCGGTATGCCAAGAGCGAGCAGTGTGATGCCGATCAGGCTGTGCCGAGGATCACTGTAGATGGTAGTGCTGACAACGATCCAGCTTGCGATCATGAAGAAACCAGTCGTCCACGGATGCCCCGGAACGGTGTAGCCCACAACCCCGGTGCGACTCCTGTCCCGCGCGCGGAACACGAACAGCGCGAGTGCAGCCAATCCATAGAAGATGAAATCCACCGACGTCACGTAACTCATGATCGATTCGTAACTGCCCGATGCGGCAACTATCGCGCACAGCGTTCCCTGCAACGCGATTGCGGTGACCGGTGTGTGCGAACGCGGCGAGATTCTGGCTATCGCCTTGAAAAACAATCTGTCTGCAGCCATCGCCTGATAGAGTCGCGGTGTAGCATACATTCCCTGGCTCAGGAATCCGAAAGTCGACACTGCGATGGCCGCCGCGATCGCTTCAGCTCCGATATGCATGCTGCTCGATACGCGATCGACGACAGCAGCAGCTGGCGTTATAGTGCTTGCGAGTCCATCCGCACCTAGCGCAAGGAGAAACGAAGCGTTCACCGCGAGATATAGAGCCACAACCCCAAGCACGCCGTAGAGCATCGCGCGGGAGAGATCACGCGCAGGGTCGCGCATGTCGCCAGCCGCGAAACTTGCAGTCTGCCAACCACCGTATGCGAACATCACCGGAGTGAACGCGGCAGCAAGTGCACGCCATGGATGTTCCGGTATCGTACCCGCCATCGTGGTCGAACCTGATCCGTGCGCCATGATCGCAACACCGCATCCAATGATCGCAACCAGCGCGATCACCTTGAGTACCATGAACAGACTCTGTGTTTTGTTGCCGGCTTTCAGATTCGCGCAGTTGATTCCGGTGAGTAGTGCCAGCGCGAGCACGGCAACCGTCGTTTCCGAAAGATGCAACGGCACAACTGCAAGGAAGTACCGGGCGAAGATCACCGAGACCGCCGCAATTCCACCTGTCTGCACCACGAGCAGCATCGCCCAACCAAACACAAACGCAACTGCAGGGTGAAACGCGTCGCGCATGTACGCATAGTGCCCACCTGGCGCGGGATGACGGGCAGCGAGCTCCGCATAGACAAATGCACCCGCCAGAGCGATAACACCACCAATCGCCCACACGACCATCATCAACAATCCGCTGTGTACCATCTTCGCAACCACCGACGGATTGCTGAAGATCCCTGCGCCGACTATCCCGCCCATCACGAGCATCGTCGCATCGAAGACGCCAATCCTAGGCGCCGAGTGATCTGCTCCGATCCCGCCCGTCACGGGATCAGCCATCCAGTAGCGCCAGCACGCGATCTATTTCCTGTTCGGTATTGTAGATGTGCGGTGCTACACGCAGCACTCCACCGGCACGAACCGAATGTGATACTCCACCCTCATCAAGCCGCTTTGACACCGCATCAACGTCATCGACCTTGAAGCACACAATACCAGCTCGCCTCGCCGGATCGAATGGAGTAATGAGGTTGAGCGTACTGATATTCGCGATTCCCGAGACCAGCCGACCAGCGAGAGTGTGAATCTTCTCCGAAACCACGTCCAAGCCGACTTCGGCGAGAAACTCGAGACTGGAAACCATTCCGGCCATGTCCTGATACGGAATCGTCGCCACCTCGAATCTGCGTGCATCGTCGGTGTAGGTGAGATCATATTCAAGCATGTGCGAAAAATCTTCGGATCCGCGCACTGCAAGCCATCCAATCGTGCGTGGCTCGAGATTCTGCACCAGGTCCTGCCGCACGTAGCAGAATCCAGAGCCCCACGGTGACAGCAACCACTTCTGCGCGCCGCACGAGAGGATATCTATCTTGCACTTGTGAACGTCGAGCGGTGTCGTTCCAACTCCCTGAATCGCATCGACCACGAACCAGATTCCGCGCTCGCGACACATCGTGCCGATCGTTTCGAGGTCCGCTCGATCACCGGTTACGAACGACACCCACGATATCGCGAAGATCCCTACATCGCCTCGATTCAGCCGTTCTGGAAGTGCCTCCCAATCCGGGAGTCCATTCGGCAGGAGCGCCATCTGCTCATAACGAGCTTCACCGCGCCGGGCTTTCGCCATCCAGGGATACACATTCGCCGGAAAGTCACCGTCGTAGCCGACTATCACCTTGTCTCTTTCTATCGGTAGGATCTGCGCGGCGATGTTGAGCCCTGTGCTGGTGTTCGGCGTCAACGCGATCTCCTCCGTGTCAGCACCGATCAACGCCGCGCACAGCTTTCTGGCCTTCGCGAGCGTCTCCAGCTGTTCATTCAGCGCGATATCCCACGGCTCTACACGAAGCCTCGTCCACCGAGCCAGCTCGGCGGCTGTCCGGGCGGGCAACGGCCCGGTTGAGGCGGCGTTGAGATAGATGAGCTTGTTGCCACTCCAGGGAAATTCCTTCGCTATATCGACTGACATTTTTTGTAGAATTTGTTTTATCGGGTGGGTACGTTGGTGGGTACGTTGGAAGCTTCGCTCGATCGTCCGCTCCACGCCAGTGGCAACCGGTCCTGGAGGCGTTGCGACCTCACGGGTCGCGCACTATCTTCGCGCGCGCGCACCATACTATGCTTGAATCTCGCATGTTTTCCGGTTGGAGGAATGGATGGCAGAAATTTCGCAGCGGCCAGAGTACGATGTCTGTATTGTAGGTTCCGGCGCGGGCGGAGGCATGGCGGCCTACGTCCTGACCAAGTCCGGTGCCAACGTCGCATTGATCGAGGCCGGCCCCGAGTGGTACAGCAGCAAGGACTCCAAGATGCTCGTGCCTGCCTACGCGTCCATGCGCCGGGGTGCCGGGTCCCGCGAGAAACCCTTCGGCGAATTCGACGGCTGCATCGGCGGCTGGGATATCGAAGGTGAACCGTACACCACCGCACCCGGCACCCAGTTCGACTGGTGGCGCGCGCGAATGCTCGGCGGCCGTACCAACCACTGGGGCCGCATCTCCCTCCGCTTCGGCCCCAACGATTTTCGCGGCAAGTCCATCGACGGACTCGGCGACGACTGGCCGATCGGGTACGATGACATAAAGCCGTATTACGACGAGGTCGATAAACTCATCGGCATATTCGGCAGCAACGAGGGACTGTACAACAATCCTGACGGATTCTTTCAGCCCGCACCGCGACCCCGTTGCTACGAGCTGATGATCAAGGACGCGTGCAAGAAGCTCGATATCACCTGCATCCCAGGGCGACTCTCGATCCTCACAAAGCCGCTGAATGGACGCATGGCCTGCCATTACTGCGGCCAGTGCGGTCGCGGGTGCACGACGAATTCCAATTTCTCGAGCCCGGGAGTGCTAATTGCTCCTGCGCTCAAAACCGGCAAGCTCACGCTCATTACCAACGCCATGGCGCGCGAAGTGACGATCGACAAGAGCGGAAAGGCTACCGGCATCACTTACATCCAGAAGAGCGACGGCACCGATCAGCACATAAAAGCACGAGTCGTTGTCCTCGCAGCCAGCGCGTTCGAGTCCGCGCGACTGATGCTCAATTCCAAATCCTCGATGTTCCCGCAGGGACTCGCGAATTCGAGTGGAATCATCGGCAAGTACATCACTGACACGACCGGTGCAGGGTTGAACGGATTCATCCCCAAAATGGTCGCACGAGTTCCACACAATGAAGACGGATCCGGCGGTAATCACATCTACATGCCGTGGACCAAGGACAACAAGAAGCTCGACTTCCCACGCGGCTATCATATAGAAGTCGGCGGTGGTTTCGATCCGCCGTCATACGGCTTCATGGGCGGAATTCAGCGCTATCCGGGAGCTGGCGGTTACGGCCAGTCGCTCAAGGAAGATTATCGTCGCTACTTCGGATCAAGCGTCGGATTCGCCGGACGCGGTGAGATGATCCCGAACGATGATTGCTACTGCGAACTCGATCCAAAGGTCGTCGACAAGTTCGGAATCCCGGTGCTCAAGTTCCACTGGAAATGGAGCGACTACGAATACAATCAGGCCAGGCACATGATCGACACTTTCCACTCCATCATCACCGAGATGGGCGGCGAGGTTCACTCACACATACCGGGTAAGGAACAGGGCTACGGCCTCGCTACCGGCGGCAGCATCATCCATGAGCTCGGCGCGACGCGCATGGGCGACGATCCATCCAAATCAGTAGTCAACAAGAATTGTCAGGCACATGATGTGAAGAATCTGTTCGTCGCCGACGGCGGCCCGTTCGTTTCGCAGGCTGACAAGAATCCTACCTGGACCATTCTCGCGCTTTCCATGCGCACTGCCACCTACATCGCCGATCAACGCAAGCAGGGTGCCCTATGAGCGACGAAAACAAAAAGGGGATTAACCGCAGAGACGCGCTCAAGCTGCTCGGCGCGATCCCGCTGACTGGTGCGATGCACTGGAGTCCCGAAGCACTCGAGCGTGGCAAGCATCTTCTGCAACAGGATGACATAGAGCCGGTACCAGCAACGCGCAAATTCTTCACCGCACACGAAGACGCGACAGTCCGTGTCCTGGTGGACATGATCATTCCGCACGATGAACGCTCCGGAAGCGCGACTGAAGCTCGCGTACCGGAGTTCATGGACTACAACCTCAACCTTGCATCAGAACGAAATCAGGTCGAGATGCACGGCGGACTTGCGTGGCTGGACACGGAATGTCGCAGCAGGTTCAATGCGAATTTCATCAAGTGCACGGACGCACAGCGCAAACAACTCCTTGACGACATCTCCTGGCCGGACAAGGCGAAACCGGAGTTCAGTCATGGAGTTCAGTTTTTCAACAGCTTCCGCGATCTGACAGCGTCCGGGTTCTTTTCGTCAGCCATGGGGTGGAAGGACGTGCGGTATATGGGCAATGTCTTCAATCCCGGCTGGAACGGCTGTCCGGAAGAAGTATTGCAGCAGCTGGGTGTAAGCTACGATAGTTGAAAG
>JGI20207J14881_1000195_pt1 | contig 21810 bp, 17 predicted proteins | sample NGESurdeep092012_4_FD_14881 | JGI IMG/M metagenome (IMG submission 14881)
TTGTACGGCGGAAGCTGCTGCGCCGTCTGGTAAGTTGTCGGATCGCCCGGTACAGGTGGCTCAGTAAGCTTCGCGACGAAACGCGTCGGTGCGATCATTTCAAGCTTTCGTTCCTTCGGTGTCGGGAAGAGCACATCGAACTGTTCTATGTGCGCATCCCATCCAGCATCCTTGAATTGTGTCAGCAGCCACTCGGCGTTGGCCTTGTCNTATGGTGANCCAACGTGATGNGGATACGCGCTCAATCGTTTCATGTCTGCGCGCATTCTCGTCGGGTTCGGCATCGCACGGANCCTGGTTTCCCATTCNCGTTCGACACGTGATGACGCCGGCGTGAAACCAAGTATGTCCGCAGATGGCGCCGCCGTGATGGNAGTCGCGGGAACAGCCGCGACTCCGCCGAGCGCGATAACAAGGGGAAGGGANACGAATCGCATCGAACGAAGGGCTGGTGTGAACGTTAGCAGGGAACGGCTGCGCTCATAATATGCATTCCCTTACGGCTCGATGGGATTCCTGCCACCTGCATCGGGCTTTGGTGCTTACCGATTCGCGATCCCTTCCCGGATTTCGATCAGATAGGCCAACGCCGACCCGTGGGTGACTATGCTCAGAATGTCCAGCTCATTCTCCAGGAGCAGCGCGTCCAGAGCCATAAGTTCGACGGCAGGCGTGTTCACTCCGCTACGCACCTCGATCTGCAATTCCCCCTCCGCGCAAACGAGCAGCCCCAACGCCGCGTCCACTGTGAGTTCGGTGCGTCTGAGGATCGCAAGCCGTCGTACGGTGTGCGTCAGTCGCGCCCGATCAGTCATCACATTGAGATCCGTGGCCGCTCCTTCGAGCAGATTCGCGCGTGCCGGGACGTCGCCGGAAAATGCGAACGGTTCCGAGTCGCATGTTAGATCAACAGGTGCGCCGTCAGCGATCGATAGCTTGATACCGTTGCCTCGCAGTATCATGAGCGTTCGGTCTTTTCCGGAGAAATTGGAGAACGGGCCATCGGCTTCGATGTGCGCCATGCTGACACGCCAGTCAAAGTCTTCGATCGTCGCGCTCGCTGGACTGATCGCGATTTCGGCCGTCTCACCACCACCGTTGCGCCACGGCATGCGACGATACTCATCAGCTCTGAGTACGCGCATCAGGTCGGATGACTGTAGTGTCGGCTTCTATATATGGAGAACAGGCGCGCCATCATGCAGCGGGCCACGCACCGAGCAGAATGCGCACCGCAATCAATTGCCCGACATGATACGCAGCATGGTCGATCGCGACCAGAATCGTGCGCAGGTACGTCTGTCCATCGCCCCACGGAATCGCTGCCGTGATGTCGAGCGTCGGTCGCGTTGCTAGCTCCTTGATCGCCTGTCGGTCGTGCTGCACGGCCGCAATGCTCTCGTCCCACGCCTTCGCGGTCGGTGGCTCAGCTTCAATCGGCCAGTAGGTGTCGGGCCATTTGGGTGGCGCGTACGACGCATTGGTCATGAATTCGAGAAGATCCGCCTGCGCGCGGCGAAGGTGCTCCACCAACTCCCACGCCGAGTGCGGATAACGCTCAGGTCGCTTCCCGCGAAGTTCAACCTTGAGCCCAGCCACGGCATCATCGAAAGTTGCGTGCGCCTGTTTCCAGTCCAGCGCCGATGCGATAATTGCTCGGCTACGCACGGCTACACTGTCTTCGTCCATTGAGTCCTCCGAATTACAATACTACAACGACCATGCCGAACTCCTAGCGATCCGGCCGGTAGGCGATGCAGTCGATCTCCACTCGCATATCATCGCCCGGCAACCCAGCGGCCTGAATTGTGGTCCGCGCTGGCCTGTGCTCGCCGAACACCTCCTGATACACGCCGTTCATCAACGCGAACTCCTTCATGTCGATCAGGAAGACACCACATCGAAGCACGTATTGCAGGTCGGACCCATCTGCCTGAAGAATAGCCCGGATATTCGCGAGACACTGCCGAGTCTGACTTGCAGTATCAGGCCCAGCAAGTTTCCCGGTGGAAGGATCCATGGCGCCCTGGCCGGACACCATGATGAGTCGCTCGAAACCGATACCCGGAGAATAAGGGCCCGCTGGTTTTGGAAGATTGGCGCTGTGGATGAAGCGATGAGTCATGGCGTTAAGTCTGGAAGTCGTTGACTATTGATGGTGACAAATTGAAGGGACATCTCGACAATCGGCGATAGTTGTTATGGCGCGTTCCCGGTCCATGGATTGAATCTCATGCTGCGCCGCGAACGTTACGACGCCTGTGGATCTTCTCCGAGTGCTTCGAGATCGCCAAGATCCTTGTAACGTCCAGATGCTCGTTTGTTGCGGACGAGATCGTCTCGTCCCAGGAACGGGATGGCAAGCGCGCCAACCTCGTGAACAGCGCGTTGATTCCAGGCCTGGTCGAATCTCAGCCCCGTGACATCCGTCAGGATGTCGATCCTGCGCGGCGCGAGCCCGATCTGCACCACGGTTTCCGGAACTTCCAGGTCCGCCGGTTTCAATGCGAGCGCGGCCGTCGATGCGCCAAAGTTCGATAGGGCCCGCCATACACGCACAGCATTTTCCGGTACCCGATCTATCCATACATCAATGTCGCCGGTTGCACGCGGCACGCCGTGCACGGCTACAGCATGTGCGCCGACAACGATGAACCGGGCGTCTGCCTCAATCAGCGCCGCAAGGAACTCTAGAAAGTCCGGATTCATCGCGCGCCAGTCGGTGGTACCTCGCGGAGCGATCGAATGTGAACTGGTGTAGCAGCACGCTCGTACGCCGGGACGGAAAGCCCCGCAAGAAGCCACGCTTCCGCCGTCAGCGTGGCGAGCAACGCGATGCGATCTTGCGGAGTTCCACGGATGCTGAGACCTGCATCGGGTGTGTCACTCAGCTTTTTATAGAGAATCGACTTCACTCGATCGTTCATTGGATGAAAGCTACGTCCGTCCGTTGAGATTGAAAAGGGCGCCACTCCGCTGTGTCACCAGGTCCACATCACCTCGTTCTCCGAAAGTCAGATGACGGGCTGATAAGCTCACCGGACTCACTCTTCGCTTGAATACTGCACCGGGTCCTGTTCGTAAAACTGCTGCAGTTCCGAATACAGCTCAGGATGACGCGCGCGTAACGCCCGTGGTCGCTCGAAGAAGGCTTCTGTAATCACCGCGAAGAATTCGGCCTGATTCGTCGCGCCGTACTTGTCCAGTAGCGTTGGCGCGCCACTGTCGTCGGCGCTGCGCAGCGATTCGAACTCTGCGCTCATCACGCGCGCCCACGCCGCATACGCTGCACGCGTCGCAAGCGCGGGAGTCCCGTCGGTGACACCATCCTCAAAATCGAGTTGATGCGCGAACTCGTGCAGCACAACGTTCGCGCCATCAGATGGAAGCCGCGCGCCGCGTTTCGCCTCGTCCCATGCGAGCACGAGCGCGCCAAGATTCTGGCCGGTTTCCCCGAATCGGCCCTGCGCACCCTCCTGCCAGATACCGCCACCGATCGGAGCGGTCTGCTCGGCAACGTACGCAGTCGGATAGACGATGATGGACGTCAGATTCGGGTAGTAGTCCGTATCACGATGCAGCAGCAGAATACACGCCTGAGCCGCAATCGTTACGCGAATCTCGTCCGTCAATTCGAGCCCGCCTGCGCCCTCGAAATGCTTCTCCGCGAGAAATACCAGCACATGACCGAGCAGCTCGGTCCGATCCGCAAGCGGGAGACGCTTGAAGATTCCGACGTTTCGCTCGATGATCGCCAGCCACGCGGCCGGTACAGGCTCTGCGCGACGCTTCTTTCGTCGGCGTTGTTTGAGACCGAAGACCATGGGTATAATCCTGCGATGATGCCGGTGTCTGGCCAGTCAGTGTAGCAGAACGCGATGTTCCCGATCGGCCGCGCGGAGTCGACGGAAGTAAAAATAGATCAGGATGCTGACCGCTGCTGCATAAGCACACCAGACCGATGTAAATGCGTACTGCTTGACCCATAGGACGACCAGAACGCCAATCAGGTTCACCGCGCCGAGCGCGACAATGTCGCGATATTCAGAAAAAAACAATGAGCCGCATGTCGCGATCACGTAGAGCGTTGCGACGAGCGTATTACTGCTGCCTGGATTTCTGTAGGCTACGCTGTGACTCTCTACAAAGATTGCAGTGGGGAAATGCACCAGAGTCCACAACTGATAGAGCGTAAGAGCAGCGCCGAGCACGAGAAAGGGGAGCACCATCCGCTTGCGCCGACGACTGGGTTCGATAAGCCAGACGCTGAGCGGCACCAGCAATGGGAGCACACCCTGCGCATAAAGCATGTACATGAATCCCCACGGCCCGACTCCGCCCAGTGCTCCATTGCCAGTCAACGCGAGCCACACTGCACCTTCCGCAAACTGATGAGCCGCAAACAGTAGCGGGAGGGACGCAAAGAGCCATTCGCGTGGCCCGCGGCTGATCGCCACGGTAGCGACGCCGACAACGGCGACTACGGCACTGCTGGTGAAGCTGGCGGTCGCCGAAAAGCACATGAATATCTCTTGAGCGCGAGGTGTGACGTGCGATGCTCGATAGCTTCCGAAACCGCACCGGATAGATAACCATACGCACTGGGGCTCGCTCTTGTGTCTCGGATACCGATTATCGTTTTTGGGAACCGGATCGCGTGAGCGTCACTCGAGCGAAAGAGCTTCGCCTGCCTGCGTCATCACTATCCATGTGCCACGCCCAGGTGTCCGAGGTCCGATTGTACACGAACGTCGTATGGAAGCGACTGGCTGGCGAGTAGATAAAGACAAACGGGATCGAATCGGCAGCGGCGATTCCGCGCCCCACCCCAGCTGGCTTGAATGCGCCATACGCAGTGTTGTCGAGCCAGAGCGCCGAGTATTCCCGCGTGTGCGGGTCACGACCCATGTAGACGATGGCTTCGTACGCGGGTTTCCCCGTACCGGTCAGTTCGCGGGATACCTCGTGCATCTCCACGTATTCTGAATTCAGTACCCATTGGAAGGTGACGTCGTGCACGACAGGTTTTCCAGCCATCGGCCCCCGCAACACCCAGTGTCCGATGAGATGATCAAGCAACGGATCGGCCGGAGCAATCTGCGCGCGCAACGGTGGCCCGGCGAGAAGCGCTGCAATGACGACGATAATGGCGTTACGCATCGAGGAGATCCTCCGGATAGTATGGCATCGCGGACGCATGCGGTTGCCGGGTGACGCTGGGTTCGGATACACGGCCCCGGGTGCGGTAACGTAAGGTATGCGGATCCATCGACCCCCGCTCGCCCGACTCACTCCCAGCGAAAAACCCTGGTCGAGAGCGCTGTGTACCCACCGAACAGCACCAGCAACGCCGCGACGTTTAGCCAGTGCGCACCCCAGCCGGATCCGTTCCACACGCCCTGTAACAGCGCAACGGCATGTGTCGTCGGAAACAGATACGCGAACCACCGGAGCGCGGGTGGAAATCGATTCACTGGATAGAAAAGTCCTGACAACGCGAGCATGGGGTAGAGAACCGCCGCGCTGATCGGCTGGGCGAATCGCGCGGTAGGCACCAGACTCGCAAGCACGAAACCAAGTGAGAGGATGCTGAATGTGCTCAGGACTACAGCCGCGGTGAAGCTCAATACGTTTACACGCATCACGTCCGGAAAAAGCCGTTTGCCCGCGAGCATCAGCAGCGCGAGACTGATCACCGTGAACATGAGCTTCACGACAACCTGCGCGCCCATGATCGTCACCGGCGACAGCGGCGTTGAGCGGAGCCTCTTGAGGATGCCGCCTTCTCTGTAGATGGAGATGATCGCCACCAGCGATTGCACTGCGCTGATCGCGATGAATATCACTGCCAGGATGGCAACGTTGAACGGAGCCGCGCCTGTCGGTGCGGTCATCGGTTTGTTCAAGCCGAAGGCGCGTCCAATTATCACAAAAATCAAGAGTGGCACGAGCAGCGTGCCGACGAATCCCATCGGTTCGCGCGCAAAGATCTTGGTCTCGAGCCAGGTAAGCTTCCAGAACCCGCGCAACACTCTGCTCGGCATCGTCAGTCCCTGATTCCGTGGCCGGTCAGCTTGAGGAACACATCCTCGAGCGTCGGGATCTCCGTACGGAAGCCGCGCACGCGAATGCCCTCGCGCGCGATGACATTGATGACACCGGTCACGAAGTCGTCGCCCGCTCCACGAATCGTATACGCAACGCCATTTCGTTCGATCGCGCCCAGGCTCGTCATTCGCTCGGCGACATCCTCATCGTCGCTCGTGAATACCACCGTCCTTTCAGGACAGTGTCTCTGCACTAGTTCTGCGGGTGTGCCAAGCTCGATGATGCATCCGTGCTCGATGATCGCGACGCGGTCGCACAGCCGCTCGGCCTCTTCCATCAGATGCGTCGTGAGGAAGACAGTCGTCCCCTTGTCCCTGATGCCGGTCACGAGCGCCCAGATTGTACGACGAGCCTGAGGATCGAGCCCGGTAGTGAGCTCGTCCAGGAAAACGACTTCGGGCTCGTGAATGAGGGCGAGCGCGATGAAGAGCCGCTGCTTCTGACCGCCCGAGAGCGTCATGAACCATGCATCGCGCTTCGCCTCAAGCCCCAGCCGGACAAGCAACGTATCGGTATCCACGACTCGTGGATACAGCGATGCCCAGAGGTCGACCGCTTCCCAGACCTTGATGCGCTTCTGGAGCTGGGCCTCCTGGTGCTGCACGCCGATCCGCTGCCGCAGTGCATTGGCATCGCGCCGCGGGTCGAGGCCGAGTACCGAGATCGTTCCACGGTCAGCAACGCGATTACCCTCGATGCACTCCATCGTGGTCGTCTTGCCGGCGCCATTTGGACCGATGAGTCCGAAGATCTCACCCTCGAATACTTCGAGCGAGACGTCCTGCACGGCGACGGTTCGGCCGTAGCGCTTACCCAGATGTGAGACGGAGATGACGGAAGTCACGACGAATCTTAGCGACAGCGTCGAATGGCTGCACCGTGGGTCCGCGCTACTAGCGCACGGTGGGGGCGATGCTACCTTCTCGCCCATGACCGCTTCCGCGGCCGCCGCTACCAGGGTTCGGCACCCGTGGGTCTGGGCCGTGTTGTACTTCCCATACGGCCTCACCTTCGGTTTTCCGGCCATCGCCCTTGGCTTCCTCGGAAGGCGCGCGGGAGTGCCGCTGTCGGCGATCGCAGGCGTGGTCGGTATGTCGTTCCTGGCAGCGGGATGGAAGTTTCTCTGGGCGCCCCTTGGCGACTACACGCTGTCTCGCAAGCGCTGGTATCTCCTGTCGGTCGTGATGATATCCGCAGGGCTTGTTGCGCTCACTGCTATTCCGCTCTCCATTCACACGTTGCCGCTCGTCTCGCTGCTGGTGCTCCTCACCAGTGTCGCCGGCACCTTCCTCGCCTTCGCGACGGAGGGACTGATGGTGTATAACACCCCGGCTGCGCTGCGTGGCCGCGCGGCTGGGTGGTTCCAGTCGGGCAACCAGTTCGGGCAGACTGCAGGTGGCGGCGTGGGCCTCTGGCTCATGACGCACGTTTCGTCGCCGGTGACGGCAGGATTGATACTCGCCGCGATCATCGGCGCATGCGCGACTGTGCTGCCGCTATTGGATGAGCCGGAACGTGAGCTCGCAAATTCGTCAGTCGCCGCGCGCGCGACCGACGCGCTGCGCAATTTGAACTTGTTGATCCGCTCGCGCGCTGGCCGCATCGTGCTTCTTCTCGCAGTACTCCCAATCGGTACTGGGGCCGCGCAGTTCCTCTTCGGCTCACTCGGCGCGGAATGGAGCGCGCCCGCGGATACCGTTTCGGCCGTGCTCGGAGCAGGTGGCGGAGTGGCGATCGTTCTGGGTTGCTTCGCGGGCGGACGTCTGGCCGATCGTGTACACAAGCCTACGGCGTACGCGCTGTCATGCGCTTTGGGTCTTGTGGCATGCGTGGTGATGGCGCTCTCGCCGCGCACCGCCGTCGGCTACGCGACGTCAACTCTCTTTTACACCTTCACGCTCGGGATGGTGGCCGCGTCGTTTACCGGGCTGGTGCTCGCGATTATAGGAAGCACAGCGGCAGCTACCAAGATCAACCTGTTCTTCGCGCTCAACACGCTATTCAGCCTCGGCATGCTGCGTGTGGATGGCTGGTCCCACGACACGTGGGGAACGAACGGAATGCTGTTCACGGAAGCGGGGGTAGGAATGGTCGCTCTTATAGTGTTCATCGCGGTTGTAAGTCGCGTACGCGGCAACGCTCAGGATTCTGAACGGGAACCCGTTGCGGCAGTGGTGCGCGTGCGCTCGTAGGCGTCGGCGGCAAGCTTGATTCCCTCGGCCTGCGTGCCGTACGAGTGAATGGTACGAGCAATGGTGCTCAGTCCAACTCCGGCCACCATCGCCAGCGTAATCTCGTTGATCATCTCGCCAGCGTGACGGGCCACAATAGTGGCGCCTAGTATTTGGTCTGTTCCTTCGCGCACGTGAATCTTCACGAAGCCCATCTCATCATCGTCCGTTATGGCACGATCCACGTCATGCATCGGCACTGTGAATGTCTTCACTGGAATCTCCTGTTCGAGAGCCTGACGCACGTACATGCCCACGTGCGCGATTTCCGGATCGGTGTATGTACACCACGGGATCACGAGCTCGCTGAGCCGTTCGTGGCCAGACCGAAGCGCATTCCGAATCGCCATGCGTGCAGACGCATCGGCCGTGTGATTGAACTTGTCCGGCAGACATGCATCGCCCGCCGCGTAGATGCGGTGATTATCGGTCCGCAGGAAGTCGTCGACGTGCACACCAATCGTATTGTCGTAAGCCACACCCGCTGCGTCCAGATTCAACTCGTCCACGTTGGGTACTCGACCGGTGCCGGTGAGAATCGCATCGACCGCAACTGTACTCCTGTAGTCGTCGCTGATGAGATCGACGAGTTTTTCTCCGTTCTCCGCGCGCACGGCGACCGCTTTGCAGTTCAGCCGTATTTCCATGCCATCACGCGCGAAGGAATCCGCGAGGATCTGGGCCGCATCACGCTCTTCTCTGGGCAAGAAGAGCGGTCGTTCCTGTACGATGATGGTGTGCACGCCGAATCGACAGAACGCCTGCGCCATCTCGCAACCGAGTGGGCCGCCGCCGATGACTAGCAGACGGCGGGGCGCTTCCGTGATATTGAAGATTGTCTCGTTGGTGAAGTACCCGGACTCAGCCAGACCCGGGATCGAGGGCGTGTCCGGTCGCGCGCCGGTTGCGATGAGTGCTTTCTTGAACTGAAGCATGGTGTCCCCGACTGTCAGTGAGTCGGAGTCGGTGAAGCGAGCGTCGCCAAAGAACACGTCCACGTTCGCCGCGACCAACCGGTGTACCGACGCCGCGCGGCTGATGCGAGCGCGAATACCGCGCATGCGCCGCATCACAGCGGCAAAATCAACCTGAATATCAGCCGGCCTCTGCACACCGTACTGCTCTGCGTTACGCATTTCGGCGTACACACGCGAAGTGCGAATGAGCGACTTGGACGGCACGCAACCAATGTTCAGGCAATTGCCGCCAAAGAGATTGTGCTCTACCAGAGCGACGCTGGCACCGAGCGCGGCCGCGGCGTATGCCGCAACCTGGCCAGCGCTGCCAGCGCCGATAATTACCAGATCGTAGCGCGGTGCTGGCTGCGGGTTGTGCCAGTCAGCCGGACGCACGCTATCCAGACGTTCGCGCTCGTACGCGTCCTCGGGAGCCTCGGACTGCGGCCGGATGGATCGCGGCATGCTCATGCTGCGCACGCGATGCGAACCATTACAACCACCCGCCGCGGAATCCCGCACGTCGCAGTCCGATACCGATGTATGGACACTCTCGCATCAACCGCCAGATCATCCCCGTGCGGTAGTTCTCGATCATCATGATAAGTATGCCCTGATCCAGTCCAAAGTGACCCGTAGATACCCACGCATCAGCACCACGGCCCGGGAGGCTCGGATTGAAACTGCTGGTGTATCGCTGCTCGGACAGCATTTCCGGATATCGCTGTAACATTGTGCTCGCGGTGCGCAGCACGATATCCGGCGCGAACGGCAGCGACGCCAGCGCTGCCCACCCGCTCATGGTGCCATCATCGGGCCCATACGGCACGCCGCGCGCTGCGTAGCCGAACAAATGCTGTCGTGGCGCTGATCGCTGACCCAGCNCTGGCATACCATCGTTGGGACCATCGCAGGCGGTCAGNCCCCAGCAGTATTCATCGTAACCGGCGAACTCATTCGGATTGCGCCGCGCGTACTCACGTTGAACCATCACCGCGCGCCGACTGTTCTCAAANTAGTCGCTCTGCTTCTCGCGCATGAAGCGATCCTGAATACCACGCAGATCNATCCATGCATGCGAGAACTGGTGTATGAACAACGGCCCTGCATAGAGGAAATCGTAATCGTAAAGGTTCTCCCACTGATATGTTACGGTCCACGCTTCGTAACCGCTCCCTTCGAGCGCGTGCGTCGGAGATCCGAGCGCAAGCACGTACAACACGATGGCCTCGTTGTAGCCCTGCCATACATAGTGCAGAAAACCACATTCTGGCTTCNAGCCCTGCCTGATCACACCCTGTTCGTCCTGCGCCCAGCGCCAGTCAACACGCCGATATAACAGTTCCGCCAACTCGCGCAACTCGATTTCATCCGCTGTGTGCGCGGTGAAGTAACTGGCAGCAGTGAGTGCCCCGGCAATAAATAGAGCAGTGTCAACCATCGACAGCTCCGAGCGCCAGACGCGGGCGCCCGTGTCCATGCTCAGAAAGTGATAGTAGAAACCCTTGAAACCGGTAGCGTCCGGACTGCCACTCTGATCGCTGTCCCGGAAAAACCGCAACGCTGTAAGACTCCGTTCGACTGCGTCGACGCGTGTCATCCAGCCGCGCTCCACTGCAACCGGATATACCGACAGCGCGAATCCCACCACCGCGATACTGCATGGGCAGTTCTCGCGCGTCGTATCAGCGACCAGACCGTTGACCGGATTCACGGTCTGCGCGAAATAGCCGAATGCAGCGCGCTGGAGCTGGTCGAGCGTCTGCTCATCCATCACTCGCGTGTCGTCAATGTTCTCCAAGCGCGCCGTGCTCCGTTGAGTCCCCTCTGAGATACTACTTGGCCGCGGGCTTCTCCACGTGGCCGCCGAACTCGGAGCGCATCGCGGAGAGAATACGGTTCTGAAACTCTGCCTCACCGCGAGACGTGAATCGTGCGAACAGCGCCGCCGAGAGAACGTTCGCTGGTACCGCCTCATCGATTGCGGCTTCGAGAGTCCAGCGCCCTTCGCCAGAATCAGACACGCGCCCAGCGAAATTATCCAGCCCAGGATCGGCGGCGAGTGCCGCTGCAGTGAGGTCGAGCAACCAGGAAGCGATCACACTTCCGCGGCGCCAGACTTCCGCGACGTCGGGCATGTTGAAATCGTACTGGTAGGCCCACGGGTCACGAAGCGGCGTGGTCTCCGCGTCGGCATCGCGCTTTGTCTTCCCTATACCGGCATGCTTCAGGATGTTGAATCCCTCCGCGTACGCCGCCATCATGCCGTACTCGATTCCGTTGTGAACCATCTTCACAAAGTGACCTGCACCATGATCGCCGCAGTATAAGTAGCCCTGCGCTGCGGTTCCGCTGCGGTCCTTGCGGCCTGGTGTCTCGGCTGCTGACCCGGCTCCTGGAGCGAGCGTAGCGAAAATGGGATCCAGTCGCTTCACCACGTCAGCTTCACCGCCGATCATGAGGCAGTACCCGCGCTCAAGACCGATGACTCCGCCGCTGGTACCACAGTCCACGTAGTGCAGCCCTTTTTCGCCGAGCCGTTTTGCACGAAGAATGTCATCGCGATAGTAGGAGTTGCCGCCATCCACGACCACATCACCCGCGGAAAGTTTGGGGACGAGTTCATCGAGCGTGGCATCCACGACTGCGGCTGGGACCATCAGCCACACTGTTCTGGGTTTCGTGAGCTTCGCCACGAAATCATCCAGCGTTGTGGTCGCTGTTGCGCCATCGCCCGTTAGCGCCTGTACGGCGGCGGCGGCCCTGTCGTATGCCACACAGGTGTGTCCGCCTCGCATGAGGCGACGCACCATGCTGGCGCCCATGCGTCCAAGTCCAATCATTCCGAGCTGCATTTGTAACTCCTAGTGAGTTTCCGTGAGAACGCGTTTTAACGCAGCCTCATCGTTTGATTCCATCGCGAACTCCGCTTCCAGATTCTCCAGATCGCGCTTGACACTCGCTACAGCCAGTGTCTTTCCACCCTGCACAAACGCCACCGAACAATCCCGCCCGACGATGTCGCCGTTCACGTCGATTCGATCCCAGTGCTCGGCGTGGCCGGTATAGCGNATTGACAGGTCGTAGTGCTTGCTCCAGAAGAACGGTATCGNANCGAACCGCTCTCGTGCACCCAGAATGTTGCGCGCTGCAGTCTGTCCCTGGCGCTGCGCTACNACCCANTGCTCCACGCGAATCTTCTGACCGGNGTGCCGGTCGGGCCAGCGCGCAATGTCACCTGCGGCATAGATCCNTGGCACACTCGTTTCCAGATACTCATTCACCGACACACCCTTCTCGAGCGTGACACCCGCGGCCTTCGCGACGTCGAGCCTTGGAATAACACCGATCCCAACCACCACCATATCCGCGCGGAGATGTTCTCCGTTCTCAAGGATCACCGAGTCGCTGCCGATACTTGTCGCCGTTTGTCCAAGATGAAACACGACACCATGCTCTTCGTGCAGTTTCTGGATCATTGTGCCCATCTCATCGCCCATCACCCGTACAAGTGGCTTGGGATCCGGAGCAACAACGTGCACCTCCAACCCCCTCGCGCGCAGCGAGGCTGCTACCTCCAGTCCAATGAAGCTGGCACCCAGGACCACAGCGTGATGCGAATGTTCCGCGAGCGCGATTATCGCCTTGCTGTCGTTCAGCGACCGAAGCACATGTACGTTGGCTCTGTCATGTCCCGGAATGTCAAGCCTCCGCGGCTCGGCGCCCGTTGCAATGAGCAGAGCAGCGTATTCCTGCGATGAGCCGTCGGCGAGCTGTACCTTTCGAGCCTTCACGTCCACCGCCGTGACGCTCGAGCGCACGATTGCAATGTCGTGTTCATTATAAAAACCCTCCGGTCGGAGAGGAATCCACTCCTCCTCGGCTTCGCCCGCCAGGTAGTCCTTGGACAGGTTCGGTCGGTCGTACGGCGCACCATCATCACTGTCTATCATGGTGATGCGTCCTTTGTATCCCTGGCGGCGAAGCATCTCCGCGGCTGCACTCCCGGCCGCTCCGGCGCCGATGATGACCACAGCGGACGGTGACGCAGACTGTGGCCTGCTACCGACTGCCTTCATGTCTGCCGGAGTCGGCGCCAGCGGCTCGCGATCGCGTTTGGTGTGGATGTACACACGACCGTTGCGGTGCTCCACGGTCCAGCACGGGAGCGGATTAAGAGCTGGCGCCCGGAGCGCTTCGCCGCTTCTGAGGCTGAAGCACGCATGATGCCATGGACACCGCACGGTGTCGCCGACGAGCAGGCCCGTGTTCAGCGGCGCACCGTAGTGCGTGCAGGTATTCCCGATCGCGAAGACATCGTCGCCGCGTCGAGCCACCAATACGGGCTCACCATCCGCATGACCTTGCAGCATTGCGCCATCCGCAAGGTCGGCGAGCGCGACTCCATCCACAACCAGGTCCGGTCCTTCCAGCTTGTTATCNGCTTCAGCCATGCTTGCATGCTCTCCGTAAATTGGAAGTGANGAGCGCGATGTNTTCGTTCAACTTTACCGTCGGCCCTGTAGTCGAAGAATTAGCCTGGCTAGTGCTCACCGTTCTTCTCANGCGGNGCAGNGTCTCGCACGGGGTTGTGCCAGGCACCGTCGTTCGCGATCAATGCGTCGGCCTGTTTGGGACCCCAACTGCCGCACTTATATGTAATCGCGCGAGGATGGNTCTTGAGGATCGGATCCACTGCCGCCCATGCAGCCTCAACCGCATCCTCGCTGGCAAACANCGACTGATCACCANCCATGGCGCCAGTCAATAAGCGCTCGTATGGNTCCTCTGCCCCGCGGAGTTCGTCGCTCATGTAGAGCTCACGCTGATCGCCGACAAACTCCACGCCGGGTCGCTTGACACGCGCTGCCAGCGCGATTGCGGTATCGGGCGAGAGTCGAAAGCGGAGATAGTTGGCCTGATTGCCCGTTCGCGCTGCGGAATCGTCAAAGAGGTGTATGGGCGGTGGTTTCAACTGGACCAGTACTTCGGCTGCTGTCTCGTGCAGACACTTTCCCGAACGCAGATACCACGGGACTCCTGCCCAACGCCACGAGTCGATGAAGAGGCGCACCGCACAAAACGTTTCCACATCAGAATCCTTCGCAACATGCGCCTCCTTCCGGTAACCGGAGTACTGGCCGCGCACGAGATCGTCCGGCTTCAGTGGTCGCATCGCGCGGAATATCTTGACCTTCTCAGTGTGAACAGAACCATGCGAATCGTACCTCGATGGCTCCATAGCCAACAGTGTGACGATCTGGAAGATGTGATTCTGAATCACGTCCCGAAGGCAGCCAGCTGTTTCGTAGAACGCACCGCGGCCGTTTACTCCGAATTTCTCCGCCAGGGTGATCTGTACGCTGCTGATGTAATTGCGGTTCCAGATCGGTTCCAAAAAGGAGTTGGCGAAGCGGAAGTAAAGAATATTCATGATCGCCTCCTTGCCCAGGAAGTGATCGATCCGGAAGATCGCGTTGTCGGGAAACGCCGCCCGCGCAACCGCGTTCAACTTGCGTGCAGAAGCCAGGTCGCGTCCGAACGGTTTCTCCACGATCACGCGCCCCCGCTCGCCCAAGCCGGCAGCGCTGAGTCCCTTGATTACGGTCGCGAACAGCTCGGGTGGAATTGCCAGGTAGAAAGCAGGGAATTTTGCATCTCCCAACGCANGCTTCAACGCCGTGAATGTATCGCTCTGGCTATAGTCCCCGGGTACATACCGCAGTAACGACAGCAGGCGCTTGAGCACGTGCTTATCGACAACGANACCTGAATGTTCGACACTATCAGTCGCTCGTTCATGCAGCTGCGCGATAGTCCACAGTGATGATGCCACTCCGACAACCGGCACCTTGAGTACGCCGTGCTGCACCATCGCGTACAGCGCGGGGAAGATCATCTTGTGCGCGAGATCGCCAGTAATCCCAAAGACGACCAGCGCGTCGGACTGTTCTGTCCTTTCCTGATTATTGATCACTTGGCGATTCCGGCGTGTGTTCCCATAACGGCTCGAATTTTGTGGCTCTGGTGATCATCTTTCAGCGGCACGCTCGCTCGCGTTCCGGGATCTGCGTCGCTCGACACGGCGCCATCCAATTCGAGCTCGGTTATACCTCTACAAGCACCGCTCGGGTTCTCTACTGTGATCTCATACCGTGCCGAGCGGTACTGCAATGTCGCCGTGAATCCTGGCCAGTCGGCCGGAATGCACGGATCCACGACCAACCGATCACCCTGCACTCGAATACCCAGGAGCCACTCGGTCCCGGCACGATACAACCAGCCTGCTGATCCTGTGTACCAGCTCCACCCGCCGTGGCCAGCGTGCGGTGCCACTGAATAGACATCGCCTACCGTTACGTATGGTTCCACACGATACTGCTGCACGCCACGAGGCGTCGACGTATGCGTGATTGGATTGAGCATTGAAAACAACTCGGCGGTTTTCTCGCCGTCACCGAGTTCCGCGAATGCGGTGACAGTCCAAACGGCTCCGTGCGTGTACTGGCCCCCGTTCTCGCGCACACCAGGCACGTATCCCTTGATGTAGCCAGGCTGGAGCGCGGTGTGATCGAACGGCGGCGTCAGCAGGAGGATTATATCAACGTCCCGGCGCACCAGATGCTCATCAACCGAGGCCATCGCTCGGCGTGCGCGATCAGGGTCCGCGGCGCCAGACATGACACTCCACGATTGCGCGATCGAATCAATCGCACATGCATCACTGCCGGCCGTGCCGAGCGGTGTGCCGTCGTCGAAATATGCGCGGCGATACCAGTTTCCATCCCATGCGTTCTGCTCCGCGGCCTCCTTGATCTTTCTCGCGTGATCGACCCACGCATCGGCGCGCTTTGTGTCGCCACGTGCAGACGCGATCGGAGCCCACGTTGTAAGAACGGTGTAGAGGAACCAGGCGAGCCACACACTTTCACCTTTACCCTTGATTCCCACAAGATTCATTCCATCGTTCCAGTCGCCGGTCCCCATCAGCGGAAGTCCGTGGACGCCAACGGCGAGACTCCGATCAAGCGTACGCGCGCAGTGTTCGAAGATCGTACCGTGCTCAGCCGAAACCGTAGGCTGGAAGTAAGCATCCACCTGATCCGGTTTCAGCGCCGGGCCTTCGAGGAAGGGAATCGACTCGTCCAGAATCTGATGATCAGCCGTCACGTCGAGATAATGACTCGCCACATAGGGCAGCCAGAGCAGGTCGTCAGAGACGTGTGTGCGTATGCCGCGACCGATTGGCTCGTGCCACCAGTGCTGTACATCACCTTCAACGAACTGACGCGATGCAGCGAGTAGAATCTGCGCTCGCGTAACGCCGGGCCGCGCCACCGTGAGCGCCATCACGTCCTGCAACTGGTCACGGAACCCGTACGCGCCACTGGCCTGATAGAACGCCGTCCGCGCCCACACGCGGCAGGAAAGTGTCTGATATAGCAGCCACTGATTCAACAGAAGATCGATCGATCGGTCTGGCGTCTTCACCTGCAGCGTTCCGAGGACGTGATTCCATACGTCCGTGACAGCGTCGAGCCGCGCATCGAGATTATCAGACCGATATTGCTGAACCAGAGCTCGTGCCTGCTCGCGACTATCGGCTTCACCCAGAAAGCACACTACAGAGATGCTTCCTCCTGCGGGGATCTCGACAGTCGTTTGCAGCGCGCAGCACGGATCAAGTGCGGCACCGGTGTGGCCTGACAGTTGCGCCGGCTGGCTAAGTACCGCAGGGTTGTCAAGCACACCGTTACAACCCAGGAACTCGGCTCTGTCACCGGTCCAGGATGTCTGCGCACCACCAAGATCCGCAAACGCGATACGCGTAGCAAAATCCTCGTTCCACGAGTTCCGCGCGAACATTGCACCGGTGACAGGATCCATCTCGGTAACAACGAAAGGTGCAGAATTGCTCCGTAACACTCCGAGCACCCACTCGAGATATGCCGTTACACGCAAGCGCCGCGGGCGAGTAGAATGGTTCGTCAGCGTGAGCCTTGAGATCTTGACAGGATCGTCCACTGGCACGAATTGGAGCAAGTCGAGTGCAATATCATGCGCGTCGTATGCGTATCGTGAATAACCATGTCCATGTCGCACCACGTATTCACCGCGCTGCTCCCGAATGGGAAGCGCTGTTGGACTCCACAACTCGCCGGAATCCTCATCGCGAATGTAGAACATCTCACTCGGCGGATCGCTGACCGGATCATTCGACCAGGGAGTAAGGAGGTTCAGTTGGCTGTTGATGGACCACGCGCAACCGGACCCAGCCTCGGAGACCATGCAACCGAATTGTGAATTGGCAATCACATTGATCCACGGTGCGGGGGTCCACTGACCGGGGTGAAGCGTGATCACATACTCGCCGTGCTCCGCGTCGAATCCGCCGAAGCCGTTGTAAAATTCGAGCTCGGGATGTGATGGTGAATCACCCCCGATAGGCAAGCTCGCAGGCGAGCCCGGTCGCGTCGCGATATTCGGCGCGTTGATTGAAGTCGTGACGCTGCGAGCGTCCGCAATCTGCGCGGCGAGTGTGCCGCGCAATGTAGAGAGTGCTACGCGCGCCGCGCCTTCCAGCGCATCACGCTGAGCCGCCGTTATCTGGTCGGTCCTGAGGATGACCACTTTCCCCAACGACTCTGTCTGCTTCACATGCGGCGCGGATGCATCCGCCTGAACAACGCTCTCCAGCTGCGACTGTAAATCATCCACAGCGGAAGGCACACCATTGTTCAATATTATGATGTCAGCAGCAAGATGCTTCGTCGTCCAGTATGCGTGCGCACGCAGTAGTTGCCGCACGGCATTGGCGTCACCTGGCTCGCAAACCTCAAAGAGTACAATGGGCAGGTCCCCCGAAATCCCGTGCGCCCACAGGGCTCCAACGCCTTCTGCGCGCCGTGCGAGGACGTCGGCCGGTGCGCGCAACGCCGGATCGAGATACAGAATGGACCCGCTGAGCGTCTGGAATAGTTGCGCTTCTTCCGGTTCGATACCGAGATCGTGAAGCTGTGCTCGTACCTGCGCCGTCGCGAGCGTGGCAACCTGCTCAAACTTCGCGATGTCGTGGTACTTCCCCACAAGGTCGAGCACCGCGGCTCGTGAAGATGCGACGACAGTCGAGAATACCACGCGTGCTGTTTCGCCCGGAGGAATGCTCACACGCCGGCGAAGACTCACGATCGGATCGAGCACCGATCCAACGGTGTTGGAAAGCGTTGCGCCGTCTGCATTTGCACGCGCTGTGTGCACCGTTTGCCCGCGGCCGAGGAACTGCTCGCGATTGGTTTCCCACTCCAGGTCACCGACCGTGTCACCATCGACGGCGACAACGTGGGCAAGCCAATATTCCGGATCATCCGGCGCGTGGCGCCGCCGTGTGGCAAGAAGGGTAGCGCGATCGGCGAGAATTTCGGTTTGCACAAACAGATTCGAAAACGCCGGGTGGCCGGCATCCGTTGCTGCAGAGGCGAGCACAACTTCAGCATATGAAGTGACTTCGATGTCCCGCGGCTGCGTCCCGTGATTTGTCAGCGAGACTTCACGAATCTCGGCAGCATCCGTCGGTGACACGACGATATCGAGCTGTGTCGCGATTACTCCATCTCGCCGCGTGATCCGTGCGTGATCCTCGGCGAACAAGACTTCATAGCTGTCTGGCGCTTTCCCACTTGGCTGGAACCCCGCCGACCATAGTGCGCCAGTGGCGACGTCGCGCAGGAAGATGAATGTTCCAGTGTCGTCGCTCGTCGAATCCGCACGCCAGCGTGTGACCGCAATATCTCGCCAGCGGCTGTAACCCGAGCCCGCTGCGGTGATCATCACGGAGTAGCGTCCGTTGGAAAGGAGATCAGTCTCCGGCGGATTTGCTCTCGGAGACGAAAAATGGCGAGCGAGCGGCCGCGCCAGCCCGACGCTTGTTGATTTCATTTGTTGTGCATCGACTCCGTCTTGCGTTCGTCACGTAGGAATGCATGGATCGCGCCATGCTGGCATAGAACGTGAACCCCTTAATCGATTCGCCTCCGGTCAGCATACTGCTGCCGCGACCGCGAGTCTTTCTATAGGGAAGGATTGTCGAAATGGACGATTTGTTCACACGCAGTTCCGAGCTGGGAGCCCAGTTCCGAGTTGATAGCATCAGATGCACCACGGCCGCCAATTCAGGCCATCCAACGTCGTCAATGTCGCCGGCGGATCTCATGGCCGTGCTCCTGATCAAATATCTCAAGTACGACTGGAATCATCCGCACAATCCGAATAACGACCGCCTCATCTTCTCCAAGGGTCACGCGAGTCCGCTGCTCTACGCGATGTACAAGGCAGCCGGTGTCATCACGGATGAAGAGCTGTTGTCATTGCGCAAATTCGGCAGCCGCCTCGAAGGGCATCCCAAGCCATTGCAAAGCGCGGAAGATAACGGCGCGCCACACGGCCTGCCATGGGTAGATACCGCCACCGGCTCACTGGGACAGGGGCTGCCAGTCGGTATCGGCATGGCGCTCAACGGCAAATTCGTAGATAAGTTGCCGTTCACCGTCTGGGTGTTGCTGGGCGACAGTGAAATGGCGGAAGGGTCGATCTGGGAAGCGTTCGACAAGGCCGGCCATTACAAACTGAACAATGTTGTCGCGATACTGGACATGAACCGCCTGGGCCAGCGAGGTCAGACTGATCTCGGTTGGGATTCACCTGTTTATGCGGAGCGCGCACGGGCGTTTGGTTGGCACGCAATCGAGATTGACGGCCATGACGTAGAGGCTATTGATCACGCGTATGCAGAAGCGCGCGCGCAAACGGTGCAACCCACATGCATCATCGCGAAGACGGTGAAGGGATCAGGTGTATCGCTGGTCGCGAACAAGAACGGCTGGCATGGCAAACCGCTCAGCGCAGACCAGGCGAAGGAGGCCATCAAGGAGCTTGGCGGTGAGCGCCACATCACAGTAAGTGTTGCGATGCCAGAACCACTGCAACCAGCGGCGCAACCGCATGCCTCGCCGTTGAAACTCCCCGTGTACGAAGTCGGTGCGGAAGAAGCCGCACGAAAAGCGTTCGGCGATGCGCTGGTAGCTGTTGGCGCCAATCGCCCGGATGTGGTTGCGCTCGACGGCGAGGTATCGAATTCAACATTTACGGAAGAATTCAACAAGGCGTATCCGGATCGGTTCTTCGAGATATACATCGCCGAGCAACAGCTTGTCGCTGCCGCTGTCGGCTTCAGCGCTCTGGGGAAGACCGCATTTGCCGCGACGTTCGCCGCTTTTTTCAGCAGAGCCTTCGACCAGATCCGGATGGCGGCGGTGTCTGGCGTAAGCATTCGGCTGTGCGGTACACATCCTGGTGTAAGCATCGGCGAGGACGGTCCATCGCAAATGGCGCTCGAAGATATTGCTATGATGCGAGCTGTACACGGGAGTACCGTACTGTATCCGTGCGACGCCAATCAGACAGCACATCTGGTGGCGGCGATGGCCGATTTGCCCGGTATTTCATATCTGCGTGCAACCCGCGCCAAGCTGCCGGTGATCTATCCTGCCAGTGAAACATTTTCAATTGGCGGAAGCAAGGTGCTTCGGCAATCGGCTACCGATCAGGTGACGATCGTTGCTGCAGGGATCACTCTGCACGAGAGCCTCAGCGCTTACGAACAGCTCAAGTCCGAAGGCATCCAGGTGCGAGTGATCGACGCCTACTCTGTCAAGCCGATTGACGTAGAGGCGCTACGTGAAGCCGCGCGCGCGACAGGTGGTCGCATCGTGGTGGTGGAAGATCACTGGTACGAGGGCGGACTGGGCGACGCTGTCCTGAATGCGTTCGCAGATACACCGGACATTCCGCACCGAGTGATCAAGCTGGCCGTGCGCGCCATGCCGACGTCAGGTAAACCGGCGGAGCTTCTGAGCGCTGCTGGAATCGACGCAAAGCATATCGCGCAGACAGTCCGAGAGACAATTTAGAACACGATGCCGAGTTATAAATATCTGATCGTCGGTGGTGGAATGACCGCCGCTGCTGCCATTGGTGGAATCCGCGAAGTGGATCTCACTGGCGCCATTGGAGTGATCGCTTCGGAGCCGAATCCGCCGTACAACCGTCCACCGTTATCAAAGGCGCTATGGAAGGGAGCGCCTTTCGATAGCATCTGGCGAGCAGCGGCTGACGACAGTCTGACCTTTCACCAGGGTCGGACCGCGCGCGAACTGGACCCGCAGGGCAAGCAGGTTACGGATGACCAGGGCACTGTGTACGATTTCGAAAAGTTGCTCCTGGCAACCGGCTGCAGAACGCGAACTCTTCCATTTGGGCAGGATCAGATCATCTACTTCCGTACAGTGGACGATTACCACCGACTTCGCAGCATGTCCGAGCATGGAGATCACTTCGCCGTTATCGGCGGCGGCTTCATTGGCTCAGAGATCGCAGCTGCGCTCGCTATGAACGGCAAGAAAGTCACGTTGATCTTTCCCGATGAATTTGTGGGGAGCCGCATGTATCCCGCTGAACTC
>JGI20207J14881_1000198_pt1 | contig 21733 bp, 20 predicted proteins | sample NGESurdeep092012_4_FD_14881 | JGI IMG/M metagenome (IMG submission 14881)
GCGAGACAAAAATCGACCCCGAGCGCGACTACCAGCCCAAAGGTCCAGGCTTCAGATAATCTGCACAGGTTCGGTTGTTCACGATGTCCCGACAGATTTCACTTGTGCCCCCGGCAGGATTCGAACCTGCGCACACGGTTTAGGAAACCATTGCTCTGATCCATACTGAGCTACGGGAGCGTTACTTTTTTCCTTCTATTACTGCGTTAATACCACCAAACCCCTGAAACCCCACATCATTGAAGCGTCGGGATTGGCATTTCTGCCCAGTCCGTGCCCAATGGTGTGAAAAGATACCTAACAGGTGCTCAGTGTTGCTCACTGTTCTTCACTCAAAGTTTAGACCGCTTGTATCCTCAAAAACGAAGTCGGTTCACAAGAGCCAACTTCATAAAAGCAGTAAGGAGCAACGGATGACAGTTAGCCGAGAACAATGGCTTACGCTCACAGACGTTTGTGAGGAGCTAGGAATAGCTCGTTCGTCTCTCGACGCCTGGCGTCGTGATGACCGGTTTCCGAAATTTCGGAAACTTCCTAACGGAGGCTTACGCCTCCGTCGCTCCGAGTTGGACATTTGGACCGAAAGTCTCTTAGCAGTATGAGGCTTGGATTTCCTTCCTAATGGCTCAACTCGACCAGTTGCGACGAAACATTTGTGAACGTGTGAACGGTCGCCAATGTTCGTTTCAGTTGCCGTATGACACTGGATTTGGACCAAGGAAGTTGGCCATACCTTCATCACCAACGACTTCGTTTCAGGTGCTTCATACTTCGGTTTGGATCGAGGGCTGGCAACGGTATGAAACGCCAGCCTTTGGTCCAAGCCTTTTACGAACCGCAAAGGCGTCCTCGTGAGCCGCAAACCGTTAGTGCGAGTGTTCCCGTCAATCCAGGAACGCCCTGAGAGGCCCCGACCTTTTCTTGTGCGCTGGGAGTTTGACGGCAAACAGAAAGGGAGGGGGTTCTCCACCAAGACCGAAGCAGCCATTTTCAAGAGCAGAATTCTTCTGGCCAGTGTCACGGAGACTACGAAGTGGAATAGGGCGACTTACCTTCCGGTGGAATTAGCCTCGCTCAGTAGCGTGAACGTCGCCGATTGGTGTGTCACCTACGTCGCCGATGTTTGGGAGTATCTCGCGCCAAACACTCGGCGCAGTTTGGTCGAAGCTTTGGTTTATTTCATTGAACGCTCCGTTTCAGATAAAGCTCCGCCGGTTACGTCCCAGTGGCACAAGGTTCTCCCTGAATGGCTGACACCTGGAAAGTCCGAGCTACTTACTCGTGACCTTCAACAGTGGCTCAGCAGATGGTCGCCGAAAGTAGAGGACTTGGACGAAGCAGCGCTGGAGCGCATTGACAAGCGACTTCGTCAGAACATCAACGGCGAGCTTTTGGCCCGTACAACGCAATCGCGTCGCGTGAACGTCGTCAAGAGATGTCTTGATGTCGCTGTACGGAAAAAGGTGATGTCCGTTTGCGAGTGGCCGAAATCCGACCACGGTCAAAGTGCCCGAAAATCGTCCTGGGCGAAATCCTCGGTAACCGACAATGTTCCTTCGGTTGCGGAGTTGCACGCGATTATCGCCGCAATACCGTCGGACCGACCTTCGCCAATGATGTATCGAACACTTTGCGCGGTTGCAGGCTACGGAGGACTACGCCCCGGAGAGGTCGTTGCATTGAGGGTTGAAGATCTTGTGTTGCCTGAAACTGGCTGGGGTCAAATCTCAGTAAAGCGCTCGTGGAACGGAACGGGCCGAACCTGGGGAACCGAGGCGGAGGACTTGGCTGAACCGAAAACTAAACGTTCATTGCGTGAAGTTCCAATACCACCAGTTCTGGTTTCGCACTTGCGAGAATGGATTACCCACCAAGACCTCACCTCAGGCTCACTGTTCGTTACTCGTGCGGGCACGCGTCCGACGCAGAGCAACTGGAACCGCGCGTTAAAGCGAGCGTGCGAGAGCGTCGGAGTAATGCCACTGCCCCCGTACGGTTTACGCAGAACGTGTGCGAGTCATTTAGTAGATGCAAATGTGATGATTGCTGAAGCCGCAGCCCGTCTCGGCCATTCACCGGAAGTATTGCTCTCCATCTACACCAAGCGAGTAAGCGATGGCGTAGAACGAAGCAATCAATTACTTGATGCTGTGTACATACTGAAACAGACCGACTAATTCTATTTCAGTTAAACCTTTCCGCCAATGGCGGGTAGTGAGTCAGTGAGAAATCAGAACAGCAACGAACCCAAGAAGAGCGCCAATACCAGCGAGGATAATTGCGCAGTAGGCGTATGAATCGGGTAATGCAGCGCCGACGGCCCCATAGATTCGCCGTACTGTGCGGTCGGATTCTTCTCTATACCACTGCATGTTGATCGTCCCGAACTCCGAAGGTGGCCCAACGTCGTTGTCCCTCAATCTGTCTAGGGCGTTCTCGACCATTGCTTGAGCGTGTTCGCCATCAAAGTTTCTTGAGAAACGTCGGTATCCAAGAAACGCTGACACAACGGAGGCAATTAAGAGAATTCCCGACACTGCACCTAACCACGTTGTAACAGTCACGATATGACCCTTCGTATGTATTCGCGCATCACTAATTACCGTACGCCGATACAAAGTTGCTCAAGGTTGCCGAGCAAATACTTTGCTCGTTTGGTGGAAGCACACAGGTCTCGATCCAACTTTGCGGTTCTTGCCATGAGTTTGGATAGAAGGTCACAACCCCACTGGCAGAGTATGCACCACCAGATGGGTAGCCGTTGCCATGCACATGGGGTGAGTCGATGAACTCGACGCTGTTTTGGTTAAGTCGTAAAACCTTTTCTGAAGCGGGTTTAGTTGGGTAACATTTTTGTCCATTCACAGCCCATCTCTTCTGCGCGGCTGCAAACAATGAACACGCCTGTGTTAGTGCCTGACTAGTTGCACCACCGGTTTGTGAGCCGTTGATTTCTTCGACTGTTGAGTCAGCACTAAGTGCACCATCACTGTTGGTCCGGATGCCTGATTTCGTCGGTGTAATTGTCACACCACTTGAACCGTCAGCGCCAACAGCAGCGGAACAACCCCAGCCTGGAGGCCCAAGCAACTTCATAATGCCCATTGAGTCGGAGTAGATGACCAACTTGCCAGCCGATCCTGGTGGCACCATCTCGTTCTCGTGAGATGGGAGGTTTGCCGCCTTCATTGTTGGGATTCCAAAAGATGTGTTGCAGACGTGGAGGGGGAGTTTTTCGGAGACAAGACTCGACGAGAGACCAGTGGTGTGGTGGCCCCTAATGGCGAGAACCACCACGCTAGAAGCAACGAGCACCAGAACGACGACTGTTGATATGAGGAGGGGCTTGCGCGAAACGCGACGCCTAGCCTTCGGCTTGTTGTCCACCGGGTCCTGTGTTGCGGGTGGTTCGGTGACCGTGATTACTCCGGTGTCGGTTGCCTCAGGTGGTCGTTCCTCATTTTGTAGTGTTTCGGCGACGACGGCTGAGTTTGTCGGTGTGACGGTAGCACCGCACTGCGGACAAAATGCTGAGTTGATGGCCATCGGCTTTCCGCACGATACGCAAAACTTTTTATTAGGCGTTTGACTTCCATTAGAGGTGGAGTTTCGTGACTGAGTAAGCGAAGCGATCTGACCGAGAGTGATGAAGATTGCTACGGCTATCAGAGCCCACGAAATTATGTACATGGTGCTGACCGTTCGACAGAGCGATTCATTGGTCGCCTGGACCAGAAACGAACTACACGCCGAATGATTGGGGCTGTACAAGACCAGCCCGCCGATTCCAAGAGCGCCCAGTACAACTGCTGCGGGTACAAAAACCTTGGCCCTCATGAGTTCTCCTTGCTACTCGTTGATTTGAGCAGCGTTGCTCCCTAGTTTCTGAAGTGCTATATCCGTAGTCCTGCGCAAAGTACTGAGGGCAATCGCTCGTCAGTCAAGTTGAAGAACTGCACGGCTGAGGCTAGTCCGCCGTCACTCCAAAGAGCGCGACCGGGAACCGCAGAGAGAAGTTGGTCAGACACGAACGCACCTACGCCGAGGATTGCTTCGGCCTGATGCCGGTCGCCGCACTTCAACGCGAAGCGGTGCGTGGTGAGCGCTCGCGTTCCAACATTTATTGAATCGCTCGTAGGTCGTTGAGCACAAAAAAGTGCAGTGCAACCAACCGCTCGTCCCAGACTTACGTAGCGACGAAGAAGTCCGTCGATGTGGGCACGCTGCTTTACGTCGCCGGCTGCACCAAGTTCTGCCCATTCGTCAATGACCAGCACGATCCACGGGTTCGTGCTGGTCGGTTGAAGCGTGGCTGTGTGCGTGGTCGCCAGATACTCGGCTCGTCGTTGCACTTCCGTAAGTAGTTCGTTGAGTAGCGTCACTGTCGGCTCAACTTCATTGCCGAGTACCAAGCGGCTAAAGCGTGGACGCCACATTGATAACTCAGCGTGTTTCGGGTCTATGCCGACGAGACAGACGTTGCGCGATGCGGCGAGGCCCGCGAGTATCACTCTCATCGCTACTGACTTACCTGAGCCGGGATTACCGCCAATAAGAATTGACTGACCGTAGAACGAAGTGGCCACTTCGTCACCGTTGTCATCGAGACCGATGGGTATAGCCCGAAGTGGGTCCAAAGGTAGGCCCACTGGATTGTGTTCCGGTTCGTAGGGAACACTTCCAATACTTAGTTCTTGGTCCAGCAGAACCGTCACGCGATGCGCATACTGCGGGTCTGCAAGCACTCGCACGCGCGCTATCCCGAACGCTACGGCAAGTTGGTCGGACATCATTCCAATACGCACTACCGAGTTCGGTGGTTGCAGCTTTAGCTCAACGGCGTGACCGAGCGCGGTCTCGCTGATAGCGGTGACGCGTGTTCCCTGAAGGCCAATCTGGTTAGCCACTAACGGCCAACTGATGAACAGAGGAAGTCTCTGCATCAGCCAACGTCTGAAGTTCATCGCGCGGGCTTAGCCTCAACGTCCAGTCGGTCGGCGCGAAGTGTTACGCCCGTTCGTTCGCGTCCGCTGTTGTCACGCATTGACCAGGTGGAAACGGTGAGGTTCTGACAGCGAAGGGTTACGCCGCTCTTGACCTGGGCAACGTCGCAACTCACGGTGATAGTCGCGGTGGGGTCAGTGCGCTCGCCCGTGCCTAAGAGCAGTACGGGAACCTTGACGACGGGTTTGCCGTCAAGGCCAATCTTGGGGTTCTCGGTACCAAAGTCAAAGACTGGACGAGGTTCGCCAATCGCCAGCACGGTGAGTTTGGTGACATCAATGGGTAGTCGCATTTTGGTACTCCTTCTTGGGGTGGGTGGGCGGGGAAGTTCCCCATTTCGACCGTGAGCGCTCTGCGGTTAAACGCAAGGAGGTCGTTCGCTGTGATGACTTTCTATACAGGGTCAAGGGCAGGGCCTTCGGCCCCGCCGCCGCGCGGATCAGCGGCCGTTCGTGAACGCTGCGCGCTCACTTCCGGCCGCTGACCTCGCCCGGACAGCCGTGACTACGCCCCTCATTACCGAACAGAGAAGGCTCCGCCCCTTTTCGGGCAGAGCGTGAAGAGTGAGGGACCTAAGCGATACGAGGAGAGCCGCGAGAAGAGATGGACCAGCCCAGAACGATGTAGCGGTCGGACACCCACGTGGCGGCAGTTGCGAAGACCTTGCGTTTGTTGCGCACTTCCTTGAAGGTCATTCCCCACTTGCGCGAAAACGCCAAAACGTGTCCTCGAAAGCCCCAGCCGTTGTATGCCAGTTGGTGGCTGCGACAGAACCTCTTGGATGGGTCTGACTGATAGAACGCCTTACCATTTGGCAACAGACGAGAGCCGAGAGCGCAGTCCATCCCCTTCTTGCACCTGTGAGTACGTACTGCCGCGCTCTGCATCTTGCGTCGGTGCTCGTAGGGGCCGTTGGCCGTTGTATCGGTGCCCTTGACGGCGTAGCCAAGCAGCTTGACGAGGTACGCTCCAACCCCGAATTTCCCACCGGGTAGAACATGCTGCACATCAACCTGGGTTCCCCACGTCCAATCACCGTGGCGAGCGGCTTCTACGTTGGCGTTGCGACGACGTAGCCCGGTGCCGGGGCCTCTGCTCCCGTTGTCCTCAACGATGCGAAGGTCCACACCGCCGCGCACCACCGCTTGCACGCTGCGCTCGGTCACAATGCCCTTGACGATGACGTGAAAGTGAATGAGGCCCCGGGTCTGAAACTCAGCGACGCGCGCGTAAGAGAGTTTGCGACCGACGACGCGACCGAGGTGCTGCATTGTCACCGTAAGAAGTCGGCTCGCGTGGGCGTTGAAATCGGCCGCACGGTCAAAGCGGTAAGTGTTGGGGTCAAGTGGTGTTCCGATGAGGGCGTCGTCTGCCGGGTGAACTTGCCGGCAGCCACACTTGCGAACGTGGGACTTGCCACTCTTGCCAGTGTCCACCACGCGTTGGTGGGTGGGACCGAACACGTCGGCACCCGGTGCGGTGAACGTAATGAACGTGAAGGGAATGGTCGAGTTCTCCGCACCCTTGAGGCCCGACTGAAGAACGCTGATGGCGTCACCGCGATAGACGCTTGAACAGTGCGGGCACTTCTCGGCCAATCGGCTGCCGCAGGGCTTGGAGTACTCGTGGTTGGTGAGTTCCCCGGTGTGGGTGTCGGCACGGGTCATTACGAGGTTGATTGGCCTGCTGCACTCGGTAGGGACTTTCTCCACATAGTGGATGGTGTGGAGTGGTCGTCAAATGACACTCAAAACAAGCCCAAACACCTTGGCCGTGAGCGCTTTGGTGCACCTTGGAGTACGGAAGGTGAATCACTAGGCCATTGCGCGCGAGATCAGCAAGGCCACGAGATAGTTTTGCCCAGCCTGTGCCCAGGATTTGCCGAGAAGAACGGTGAATGGTGAGCAACAGTGAGTGCCCAAGAAACGCCTCAAATCCTTGTAATCCAGGACTTCAGACCTAGATTACTCAGTGCCCCCGGCAGGATTCGAACCTGCGCACACGGTTTAGGAAACCGATGCTCTATCCCCTGAGCTACGAGGGCATTACTGGTTTTTGCGCCCTTCGCTGTGGTCGCGCAGTCTTCACAGCACAACTCCAGCACAAGAAGTGGCGAGGAGTTCTCAACTAATCACGGTCACTCCCCACTATTCAAGCACGTTAAAGGTTCGTAACGAATAACTCAGATCTCAACCTCGCGACCGCATTTCATCACAATGCGAGAATTCTCTTGATTTCCGAGGTATCGCGCCCGTGCTCAGCGTGGCGCTTCGCGTCACCGAGACACGATGAGATCCCACGCCATAGACCAAATTGAAGGGAAGATGTCAGACTTCTCTCGACATTCTTTGAAGATGGTCAACGTTCGGTCGTTGCAGGTGCGCAATGTCAATTTCCGTCGATACCGTGACCCGAAGGCGCTCAACCTCGTTGCCGACGTGACAATCCGCTTGAGGAGATCCTGCGCTATACGCTGTACTGTAGCGTTATGTTAGAAACACGAGAGACTCCGGCGCGCGATCGCCTTCTAGTTGCAGCGGCTGAGTTGATGGACCGCGCCGGCGGCAGAGAGGTCTCGACTCGGGCAATCTGTGAGTTGGCAGGCGTACAAGCCCCCACGCTGTATCACCACTTCGACAGCAAAGAGGGTCTCCTCGACGCTGTTGTCAGCCACGGGTTTCGTCAGTTTCTCGAAGCGAACGCATCTAGCGCGACTGATGATGACCCCATCGAACTCATCCGCCGTGGTTGGGATACCCAAGTTCATTTCGGAGTACTTCATCCACAGTTCTACGCGCATGTCTACGGACGCGTCGAGGTTGGGCGACACTGCGACGTTCTATCCGAGATGGAATTGGTGATTCTTCAGGCTCTGGAGCCCGCAGCACGACAGGGGAAACTTATTGTCGCACCTGCAGAGGCTGCGGCAGTGATCATGGCGGCAAGCAGTGGCGTGACTCTTCGTCTCATTGCTAACTCCGACGTATCAATCGACTGGACGCTGTCAGCCCGCGTTCGAGACTCTGTTTTGGATGGCATGACCGCGAACGGACACTCTCAGCGCACCCGAGGAACGTTCGCCACGGTCGCGTCTACGGCGGTGACTCTCGCGGCGCTGCTGGATGACGCTCCCACCCAGCTCACGAGCGCCGAAACGACGCTTATGCGTCAATGGCTCGGGAGGCTCTCGTCACCCTGAGGCGACGCTAACCCTTTCGGCGTCAGGCGCTATACGAAATTACGTAGCAGTGCTATACTAGCGAAATGACATCCACACCAGAGTCGGTCAGTCCGACCAAAACAGATACCAGCAAGCTTCGCGGCCGCGCTTTAGGACTCATCGTTGTCTTGTGCGCGGCATTCTTTCTGGATGCGCTAGACACGTCAATGATGGCCGTCGCGCTCCCGTCTATTCAGCGGTCGTTGCACATGTCGACTAGCGGGTTGCAATGGATCATCTCTGGTTACGTCCTGGGGTACGGCGGCTTCCTGTTACTCGGCGGACGTTCGGCGGACGTTCTCGGCCGTCGCAAGGTGTTCCTCGCCGCCCTCGTAGTCTTCCTGGTCATGTCAGCCGCCGGTGGCCTGGCGACCAGCGGAGGACTTCTAATCGCTAGCCGGTTCATCAAGGGGATCGCAGCTGGCTTCACGGCCCCTGCCGGGTTGTCGATTATCCTTGCATCCTTCGCTGAAGGTCCTCTGCGCCATAAGGCTCTTGCGATGTACTCGGCCACAGGCGCTGCTGGCTTTACTTTCGGCCTAATCGCGGGTGGTACATTGAGCGCCGTGAGCTGGCGGCTCGTCTTCTTTGTGCCCGCGGCAATTGCTATCGTCACGCTGGTCGGAGGATTCCGTCTCATCCCGTCCGATGACCTTGGTCAAGGCAACCGACAGTCGCTCGACATACTAGGTGCGGTCACGGTGACGGGTGCCATGCTCCTGCTCGTTTACACGTTGATTGAAGCGCCCTCGGTTGGTTGGTCTACCGCTAGGTCGATCGGATCGTTCGTAGCAGTGCTGACGCTCGGCGCGATCTTTGTAGTCATCGAGAGGCGGCAAGCCAATCCACTCCTCCAACTGCGTCTGCTTAGTTCATGGTCACGGATTCGCGCCAATATCGGTGCGATGGCTTTTGTCGGCGGATGGGCCTCAGCCCAGTTCATTCTGACGCTGTATATGCAGGACCTACGCGGATGGTCCGCGCTTACAACGGCGTGCGCATTCTGGCCGCTTGGCATTCTTGGACTCTTTGTCGCGCCTAAGCTCACCTGGCTCATCGATCGGTTCGGCTTAGTACGGGTCCTGACGAGCGGTCTCGCCCTCACTGTCGTCGCCTATGCGCTCATCCTTCGAATCGGAACGTCGAGCAACTACTGGGTGGTGCTGTTCCCGACCTTCGCCCTAATTGGCATCGCATTCGGACTCGTGTTCTCAACTCTGAACATCGCGGCTACCGATGGAGTTGCCCCCGATCAGCATGGCGTCGCAAGCGGTCTGTTCCAAACGTCGACCCAGTTCGGTACTGCTCTACTGCTCGCTATCGCGACTGCGGTTGACCACGCTACGACTCGACCCGGATCCGCACGCGACGAACTTCAGGGATTCCGTTTCGCTTTGCTCGTCCCTCTAGTTGCGTCGTGCATCGTGCTCGTCCTGAACGGGATAGCAACCGTGCGGCGCGGGAATGAGAAAAGGCCATCGCAACTCAACGTGGCCGAACTCACCCAGAGCCTCGCAGCAGCTGAATCAAGCGACAAAATCGTATGACAAACTACGCGGCCGGCACGCCGATCGAACCAGGGCAACTGCCAGACATTGTGACGGACTACCTCGTGGCACATCGGGCGCACGATGTAGATGTCGCGATTCAAAGCTACGCCCCTGACGCGGTCGTCATCGATGACGGCAACACCTACGCGGGCGTCGAAGCCATCCGGGCATGGCTGGCGAGCTCATCTACCGAATACAAGTACACAATCGAGATTACCGCTGCTTCGCAGATCGACGATACCCACTTCGTCGCCACGCACCATCTCGTCGGCAATTTTCCTGGCGGCCATGTAGATCTTGACTACAAGTTCACTCTCAATCATGGTCGGATCAACCACCTCACCATCGAGCAGAGTGCGACTCGGCCGCGATGATGAGGGGTCTGATCTTGTATTACTTGAATCATTGACCTCGAGAATTGATGTAACTAGTGTCCCTGGAGTGCCCGCCGCTAAAACATGAATGCATTCAGTTGCCAGAACTACCGGCCAATAGAGTCACTTTCTCACCTGAGCGCGAGCGACTTGCCACCCATTCAATCGAGAGACACGTAGACGATTCGATCCGCCCGCTATGACGCGGGAGCGAATCCCGGAATCCTCGCCATGACTCCCTGGAGGTCAGCGTCCTCGGAGATACCTTGAAAGTCGTGGCGCGGCGTGTAGTGAGCTTCCAAAGTAGCGATCTCCTCCATCGTCAAAGCGAGTTCGAGCGACGCGACGGCGTCGTCAATTTGCGCGACGCTACTCGCTCCTACGATCGGGGCCACGACCACGAGGTTAGTCCGAAGCCAGGCGAGCGCCACCTGTGCGTGCGAGACTCCCCGGGTGTTGGCGACTACGCCGACAGCGTCAATGGTGGCGCGGTCGCTCTCGACGTCGAGGTAGAGCAATTCGGCAAAAGCGTCGCTTGTTGAGCGTGTCGTGGACTCCCCCCACGGGCGAGCTAGCCGACCTCGGGCAAGTGGACTCCACACGATCGTGCCCACGCTCTCGTCGGCGCAAAGTGGGAGCATTTCGCGCTCCTCCTCGCGAGCGAGGAGGTTGTAGTGATCCTGCATCGAGACGAATCGTGCCAACCCGCGCTCGCGCTGGATGTGCAGAGCCTTCGCGAACTCCCTCGCGGGCATCGAGGACGCGCCCAGATAACGAACCTTGCCGACCTTGACAAGATCGCTGAGCGCTTCGAGCGTCTCAGCTAAAGGCGTGGCGTGATCATTACGGTGAATCTGATACAGATCGATGTAGTCGGTACCGAGACGTGCCAGGCTGTGTTCGACCTCGCTCATAATCGCCTTGCGCGAGAGTCCATTTCCATTGGGTCCGCAGCGCAGAAAGCGGCCCTCGGGGACAGATTTGCCAGTCGTCGGCGAGCTCCTTGGCACGAAGAGCGAGAATGACTCCGTCTCCAGCGCCTTTGATCGACGCGATTTGCACAGTGAAAGAGCGTCCATGAAAGGTCTTCAGGTCTTTCAACGGACATCATCGAGAAGGTTCAGGGGGCGTCAGCGGTGCAACCGCGGCAAGGTATGTCACGCCGGCCAGTCATGAGTAAATCGAGCGACGTTCATGAAACGGTCACATTCAGGTAACCCTTTCTCCTTAGGCTGCGAGGCAGACCTACAAAGGAGTGGCACGCAATGAGTGAGGCAGTTAAGCCCACCACCACTACAACGACCGAACCGGCGACGCGCAGGCTCACACCAGAGCTCGCGGCGCTCGACCCCGACTCCAAGCGGCCGGCGAACGTCATTCGTACTGAGGATCTGACCTTGAGTTTCGGAACCAAGAAGATTCTTAGTGGCGTCAACATGGCATTCCCGCGAGGCACGATCACAGCCCTTATCGGTCCCACTGGTTCAGGCAAATCGACCTTTCTGCGCGCACTGAACCGCATGAATGACAAGGTCTCTGGCTTCCACCGAGAGGGAGAAGTCTTCTTAGACGACTGCAGCATCTGGGATTCGAGCCAGGATCTGTTCACTGTTCGCCGCCGAGTCGGCATGCTCTTTCAGCGTCCGAACCCCTTCCCAATGTCGATCAAGGACAACGTGGTCGCTGGTGTGAAGGCCCACCGAATCGCTAAGGGCAAGCATCTCGACGTCATCGCCGAGACCCGCCTGCGTGAAGTCGGGCTATGGGATGCCGTGAAGGATCGCCTTCATGACTCCCCCTATCGCCTCTCGGGCGGTCAGCAACAGTTGCTCTGCCTCGCCCGGTCGCTCGCGGTTGGGCCAGAGGTGCTCTTGCTGGACGAGCCGACGTCGTCGCTTGACCCCGTGACCACAGAATCGGTGGAACAATTGATACGCGACATGGTGCCGGCTCTCACGATCATCATCGTGACGCACAACCTGGGGCAGGCTCGGCGCGTGTCAGACGCCACAATGTTCTTTTACGATGGACACCTGGTTGAGCACGGTCCCACTGAGCAGCTCTTCACGTCGCCCGTCCACCACGACACCAATCGTTACGTGAACGGCCTGATGGGCTGACGCTCTGCACCAGGAGCCAGCAGAGACCCTCGCCGTGCCCGCGATGACCCTCGGTGACAAGGGCGCGCAACCGCCCCATTCTTTGCTAGCGGGTAAGCGACCTAGCGAGGGCCCTCGACGTAGCGCTGCGTCCGGTTCACTAGCAGCCTCGAGGATACGAGCAACACCAGCACCAAGACGATGAGGATCAACGCGGCATCGAAGGAGAGGTACTGGGTCGCCTTGATCGGCTGGTTGTAGTCGGTCCACACGTAGTACGTGAGATACGCGATTGGCTGGTGTATGAGTGACGTCGTAGGCAGGCTGTTCGTGATGCCCGCCGTGTAGAGCAGGGGTGCCGTCTCGCCCACCGCGATCGCCAGTGCGATCAACAGGCCAGTCACGATACCCGGCAGTGCGCTCTTGATGACCACCTTTCGCAACGCGTAGCCGGTCGCCATGCCCAGCGCTTCGGCACCTTCGCGATAGTTAGTCGGCACTTGACGAAGTGCCGATTCGGTGGACTTCGCGATATAGGGCGTCACCATGATTGAGAGGACGATCAGTGCGGGCAGCAGGGAGAAACCCCAGTGCAGGCCAACGCACAGCGCGACGTAACCAACGTAACCGAGGACGATGGACGGGAAGCCCGCCAGGACCTCGGTCGAAGTCCGCAAAAAGTTCCCGCCGGCCTTACCGCTGCGTCGGGGCCGCTGGAGCTCAGCGAAGTGGATACCCGTAAGGACCCCGATGCTCCCGGCGATGATCAGCACGCCAACCATGATCACGAGTGTGCCAAGAATGGCGTTCTCGAGTCCCCCGCCCACTCCCACGGGTGTCGTCGTCAGTACGCTCCACTGCCAGTGCGGCACGGCGCGGACTACCACGTCAGCGATCAGCCATACCGACGGTCCTACGACGAAGATGAGAGCCGCTAAGGACATCCCTTTGAAGAAGAACTCGCGGACGCGCCGTGGACGCGTCGACGGGTAGCCGTCAATCATGGTGGCCATACTCAGCCCCTTCCCACCGGCGCCAAATGCCGCGACGTCCGATTCACGATGACTCGCGCCACGACGTTGACGACGACCGAAATGACGGCCAGCACGAGTCCCACTTCGGCCAACGTCGCGACGGCAAAGCCAGTCCCGTCCGTTGCTGCGGAGTCGAGCTGGCTAACAATCGTCGCTGCGATCGTCGTCATCGTTCCGTAGATGTTGGGCGAGACCGTACCCAGCACCGACCCAGATACCATCGCCACCGCGATCGTCTCGCCGAGCGCCCGACCGAGTCCGAGGACGGTGGCACCAATGAGTCCCGAGCGCACCCAGGGGATGGTAACGCGACGTGCAACTTCGGCTTCGGTCATGCCGAGAGCCTCGGCACCCTCCTTGGGCAACGGAGGGACCTGCATGAAGAGGTCGCGCGCGGTCGAGGCGATGATGGGCACGATCATCAAGCCAAGAACGAGGCCCGATGTCAAAAGACCCTCGCCGTAGCCGACGCTGCCCTTGAAGTAGCGAAGGACGGGCACGTTGGGAATGTTGTTCGCAAAGAAAGGGTAGACGTGGTTGGCCAGCAAAGGGCCGAGGGTGAGAACGCCCCACAGTCCGATAATGACGCTCGGGATCCCCGCCAGTATCTCCACAAAAAATGAGATGGGTCGCGACAGCCAGCGCGGAAGACGCTCGGTGAGCGCGAAAGCAGTTCCGAGCGAGATAGGTAGCGCGACGAGGAGAGCGATCGCGGACGTCTGGAGCGTACCGGCGATCAGGGGCCACGCTCCATAACTGGCGCCCACGGGATGGAGCACACCGTTGGTCCTGACCGCGGCGCCGTAGGTGCTGCCGGGATTCCAGGTGCTGCGGGACAAGAAGCCGGGTCCGTTGACCTTGATCGCGGGCCACGCCTTGACGGCGAGCACCGTCAGCACGAAGACGAGGCCGACGACAGGGATCAGCGAGGCGATTCGTGCGCTCCAGCGCCAGAGGCCCTCCTCGGATCCGCGCACGACGTACCCCACTCGACGGAGCCCGGAGGCTCGTCGGGTGGGGTACGTTGCGGGCAACGCCGCTGAAGAAGCCATCTCGTCACCCACGTGCGTGAACTACTGGATCTCTTTGATCTGCTTGTACGACTGCGTCACGATCTTGACGGGCAGCGGGTCGAAGCGTACCTGACCCAGATACTGCGAACTCTGGCCGTACGAAGGGTCGATGGCCCACTCGAGTAGCGACCGGATCGCCTTGGCCGTCGTCGAACTCGACTGGGCCTTGTTCACAATCGCGTACTCGTAGTTCACGATCGGGTACCCACCGCTTACCTTGCCATCGACCATCGAGATGGTTCCGTTCGCCGGCGTCTTTGCAGTGAAGCCAGCAGCTTCGGCGGACGCCGTCGCCGGGGTCGGCAACTCGTACTGACCATTGCCGTTCTCGAGCTGTGCGTACGTCTGTCCGTCGCCCAGAACTGACGTCAAGTAGCTGATGCCCACGTACGCGATGCAGCCCGCCGTCGCCGCGCAACCCGACACCATGCCGCCGTTACCGTTCTCTCCCAGCGCGTTGGAGATCGTCGGCCACGAAATCGTCGTGCCGTAGCTGTACTTCGATGACCAGGTCGGGTCGGAGTCCGTGAGGTACTGGCTGAAGATGAAGGTGTCACCGCTGCCGTCCGACCGGTGCAGCGCGACAATCTTCAAGTTCGGCAGGTTCACTCCCGGGTTAAGAGCCGCGATGGCCGAGTCGTTCCAGTTGGTGATCTGACCCTGATAGATCTGCGACACAATCGTGCCGTTCAGCTTCAGGTGCGCAGTTACGCCCGGAATGTTGTACTCGATCATCTGATAGGAGATCGCCAAGGGGATGTTCAACAAGTTCGGCGTGGACGTGAGTTGCGTCGAGGAAAGATAGGCGTCCGACGAGCCAATGTTCACCGTACCGCTCGCCGCGTCGGCGATGCCGGTGCCAGATCCCGTGCTACCCGTGGTGACGCTGACCTGGGGGAACTCGCTCTGATACGCGGGTGCCCAGATGTTCCACAGCGGGTACAGCAGCGTGCTGCCCGTCTCCGTGAGGCTGGCCGTGCCAGGGGTCTCAACTGAGTCGTCGGCAACCGGCGCGGGCTTCGGGCGCTTCTTCGACCAACCTGCACGGCATGAACCATGGAATTTCGCTGTGTGCACGACATTCTTCTCGAGTCTGAAGCACGTGACTATCTTGGTCTTGGTCGTGGCACTCGCGGGGAGCGCTACCGCGACAAGCAGACCGCTTGTCGCGAGTGCGATCGCCGTAAGAGACCTTAAAAGATTCTTCATTCTGAACTTTCCTCCTAAAGAGATTGCGATGCTTGAAGGCTGGGCGCTTCGATGTCAACGCTCTGCCGCAAGCAGAGTAAAACTGGGAGGTAATCGGTCCGTGAACTAAGAGGTCCAGACAAGTGAATTCGAGAGAAACTTTCGAGTGACCGGAAGTTTCTGCATATCACGTCGCTCTCGACCAACCCGCTGATCGCGCAACGGTTCAACGTCCTTCGGGCGCATTGCGTAGGGTTCGTACCTTTCGCGACTGCCAACTCAGGTGGGTCGAAGCGAGAGAGGACTGCATCTCGCGAAGGGAACTCGAGAGTGCCACCGTCATCAACGCTGCCAAAGCATGAGGTGACGATTTTTTACAGATACGTCAGGTCGACGCGAATCGGGTCGAAAGGATGGCACGGGAGTCGGAGGATGGTCCTCTTCTCTCGTCACTCGCGCGGCGCGACCACGGAGGTACGCCCAACGGCATCCGTACTAGTGTACTAGTACATGAATCGGCATCCTTCCCTGACGTTTCGCCTCGACCATCAAAGCGGTCTCGCGCCCTATCGACAACTCGTAGATCAGGTTCGTCACGCCGTGAGTTCTGGTCTCTTGCAAGACGGCGACCAACTTCCCTCAGTGCGTGACGTCGTCACCCAGATCACGATCAATCCCAACACGGTGCACCGGGCCTACCGGGAACTCGAGCATCAAGGGATCGCCGAAGGCCGTGCCGGTCTTGGAACCTTCATCACTTCGCGCTCGCGAGTAGCGCCAAACGTTGCGGAGCGAACGTCTCTCGAGCAAGCACTTCGCGACTGGGTCATTGACGCTCGTCGCGCCGGGATAGACGAAGAGACGATCAGTGAACTCATGCGTACCGCGCTCCGTCAAGACGGCGACGTGCGCTCGTGAACGAAGAAGAGTCCGTACTCGAAGCGGTAAACCTTGATAAACGCTACCGGCGCACCTGGGGACTGCGGGAGTGCACGCTCACGATTCCCAAAGGGAGAGTGGTCGCCCTCGTCGGTCCGAACGGATCGGGAAAGTCGACGCTGCTCAGGATGGCGGCGGGTTTGTCAGAACCGAGCGGCGGCACGTTGCGAGTCCTCGGGCGGTCCCCGTCGCCAGGAACCGACGACCTGCGCGAACGAGTCGGCTATCTCGATCAAGATCGCCCGCTCTATAGAAGTTTCCGTGTCGCCGAGATGCTGCGTTTTGGCGAAATGAACAATCCGACGTGGAGCATGGACGTCGCGAAGAACCATCTCGCACTCCTCGACATTCCCTTACGTTCGCGCGTGGGCAATCTCTCAGGTGGCCAGCAGGCGCAAGTGGCGCTCACGCTTTGTCTGGCGAAGCAGCCGGAGCTCCTCCTCCTCGACGAGCCCGCCGCGGCGCTTGATCCGGTGGCGCGCGAAGACTTGCTCCGTCTGCTCATGCGCCAAGTCGCCGACAGCGGATCGAGCGTGGTGCTCTCCACGCACGCGCTGAGCGACGTGGCGGCCATCTGCGACTACGTCGTCGTGCTCGCCCACGCGCACGTGGTGTTATCGAACGACACCGAGTACATAGTGGAGACCCACCGAATTCTCTCGATCGTCGGCGACAGCGATCTGGCGCCACCGCCGGGCATCACCATCATCAACGAGCAGCGAAGCGCTCGGGGACGGTCGCTCCTGGTACGGGTGGAGCTTCCCTTCAACGACATTCGCTGGCGCGTCGATCGACCGACTCTGGAGGAGATTGTCTTGGCCTACCTGCGAGAAGGTTCGCCCCATCGTGACGGTCGCAACGCCGACGAGATTGAAAACGGCGCGCGCTGATGTGGTTCGTGTGGCGCCAGCAGCGCTCCATCGTGATTGCGTTCGCCCTCCTCGCCGTTGTCGTATCGGTGTGGGCGCTGATCATGGGCCTGCACGAGCAGACGCTGTGGCGCGAGTATCTCGCCGCGCCCTGTAAGGGAGAGTTCGGCGGCCTCACACCGAGTGATGCCAAGTTCTGCGAAGGTCTGCAGTCAACCGTCTCAAGTAGCGGAAAGTTGAACGACGTGGTCGTCGGCATTGCCGTGGCGTTCGCCCCACTCTTCGGCTTGATTCTCGGCGTCAACGCCGTGGCGCAGGAGATCGAACAAAAGACGATTCGTCTGGCCTGGACCCAGTCGGGCTCTCGTGCCCGGTGGCTCACGAACAAGTATCTCGCGAGCGTCGTCTCACTCGTGGTTATTCTTGCACCGCTGTGCTGGTTGTTCTCGTGGTGGGTCGGCGCATCGCACGACGCGGCGCGAATTACCCAGAAGGTCTTCGTTATCTCGGGCTTCGTCGAAGTCGCCTGCGGGATTTTCTGCTTCGCGCTGGCCGTCGTCGTCGGGCTTCTTCTTCGTCGACCCGGCTGGTCCCTCGCGGTGGGCGTCGTTCTCTACGCGGCGATCTTTCTGGGCTTCACCACCCAGGTCCTCCCGAGTCTCGGGTCACCCTCAGTCGCCGTGATGCAAAGTACTCAATTGGGCGAGGGTTCGTCGAGTGGCTTCTACTCGTCGGGTGGCGCTCCCGCAGATTCGTGGCCCCTTTCGACTGGGTATGAACCAAAGACGGAGAGGGGCGTTCCGAGCACCTCGGTCATAAACCAAGGGACGAACAACATGTCTCGCTGTGCGATTTCTGAGACTCCGCCGCTCAGCGAATCCCATTGCGCCCAGCATCTGGGCCTCATCGCTGTTCAGCTGTACATACCCGGCGATCAATTTTGGACTCTGCAGTCGTTCGAAGGAGGTTTCTATCTCATTGCCGCAGCGCTGTTGGCCGCGCTGTCTCTCCTCGTCGTACGCAGAGTGGAGCAGTGATCGCACTCGAGTTGGGCATCGTCGGATGAGGAAACCGATGCCCTATCCCCTGAGCTACGGGAGCTGCGCCACCTTGTCCCAACGCGGCTCCAATCTTTCGAGGGGTCCACGTAACAGCAACAAGGCGATCCAGTGGTACAGGCTCACTCGTTGAGCAGGCGAAGACGGTCCGGAGTTATCAACGTCGATCGCTGGAGACTGGCGTCATCGCTAGCTAATGCGGACCGAAATCGGTGCAGGCTGATTTCGATACTTCTAGTTATCGGTCATCCCACCACCGCGCAGCGCGGGAAGCGCCGTTGCGCGCATCCTCCTCAGCACTCGGTGTGATACCGGGCGAACGTCAGGGTGCACCCCGCCGTTCGCCTCCGCCGCCGTCTGCCATGTCGCAGCACGCTTTGCGAGTGTCGCCTCGTCCCTTAGTTCCACACAGTCGATTCGATCAGTCGCAATGTTGATCGTGATCGTGTCTCCATCTTCGACCAGTGCGATTGGGCCCCCCAGAAATGCCTCTGGAGCGACATGACCTACGACTAAACCAACGGAGCCACCCGAGAATCGAGCGTCGGTCATTAGGCCAATGGTGATGCCCTTTTGCCGGCAGAGGGTGGTGATCTTCGACGTGGGTTCGAGCATTTCGGGCATCCCTGGAGCGCCGCGTGGGCCTTCGTAACGAATCACCACCATGTCGCCGTCCTGAAATTCTTCCGGGCGCTGATCCAGAGCCTCCCTAAGAGAGAGTTCGCTATTGAACACTCTCGCCCGACCTACGAAGACACCATCGGAGATTCCACTTTCGACGCCAGCGAGTTTCAAGATGGCTCCGCCGTCGGGCGCAAGATTTCCCGCTAGCAGGCAAAGTCCGCCAGTTTCCATGAAGGGTCTAGCAACGGAGTAGATGACGTCGTGATCTGGCGATGGCGGTGCGAGTCGTTCTATCTGGTCCGCGAGCGTCTCTCCCGTGCACGTCATGGCAGTACCGTCGAGGAATCCGGCGTCAAGAAGATCCTTGACAATTACTGGTATTCCGCCTTTTGCCTCGATGTCCGGCATTGAGTAGGAACCGAAGGGTCTCATATTGACGAGAACCGGAAGCCGACGTGAAAGATCATTGAACTCTGCCTGGCTGAGCACCTCGCTCCAAAGATCGATTCCAGCGGCGCGCGCTATCTCGACGCTGTGCAGCATCACGTTGGTCGAACCTCCCATCGCGGCAACGACGGTCAATGCATTGCGAAGGGACGCGGGAGTAACGATGTCGCGTGGACGGATATTCGAAGCGGTCATCGTAACGAGGCAGTCAACTAGTTGACTTGGGAATTCGGAGATTCGCCGCGGATCGTCCGAGGCTGGGGACACCATATGAAGTGGCTCTAGACCCAAGACGCTGATGAAAGTCTGCATCGTGTTGTACGTAAACATCCCGCCGCAACTGCCAAGGCCGGGGCAGGCGTGGAGCGCCATTTTCGTCCGGACCTCGGGGTCGGGATCCGAAGCTGCCTGAAAGGCCGAGACGAGATCGATGCGCTCTCCAGATTCAGGGTCGATACCCGGCCTTATGGAACCATCAGAAAGAATCACCGACGGCACATTGTGCTCGAGCAAGGCTGCCACGGTGCCCACCGGTGGCTTGTCACACGCAACGACCGCAACAAGGCCGGCAACACTATTGGCGGCGAGGTGCGTGGCGGATACGTCATTTACAAGTTCTCGACCAATCAGCGAATACCGCATTTCCGGCGTCCCGTTGAGCTGGCCGTCTGATACGCCCAAGGTGAACGCTGGGGCAATCAGTCGCACCGAAAGTTTGTCCTTAGCGATGCGCTGGGACATTGCGGTGTGAACCGCCGCAACCTTCTGTTGGACGCCTAAGTAGCACTGACTGTCGCCAAGATTCCCAAGCACGCCCCAGACCGGATCATGAATCTTCGCGACATCTTCGCCGAGGAACACGGCAGTCCCGACCCTCTGAACGTCGCGCCCAGGATTATTCGAGTTTAGGTTTTTCATCTCGCTCATATCGGATTCACTGGCGGCGACATCCGCGCAACCAGGCTCCCAACATGTTAGGACTTTGGATTCGCAATAGAAATTTTCCGGTAGCGACGACGTGGCGTCACTGCATGGTCGACCGGCACGTTCATTCGAGGAATTCGCCCGCGATGACACCTTGGCGTTCTCCTACGTCATCAACTCGTCGATCGAGCAGAGTAATGGGAACCTTTTGGGAATCCTTCCACGGTTCTCGGTGCACTATTGGCGGACAATCGATGGCCGATGTCGGTGACGATTGTGGTCCGAGACGTACACTCTAAGTTGGGAGAGACGGGCCCGAAGTGGTGTCCAAAAGGAGTGACGACATGGAGATCATCCGAAATCCCGACGGGAGCCTGGTGGTACCTATTCCCGAGGGTCGACATCACGACAGTGACGACGCAGTCGACACTCCGACCGGTGATGGCGCTGACGTGGTCGCGGAACCAACGACTCGGTTGTTACATCCCGGTGAAGGAGGCTACAGCGAGGCTCTTGCCGAATGGGATCTTCAACAGAATCCCGATCGCGCCCCCGCCGTCTCGACCGCGAGTGGGCGAGAAGAAGCGATGAACGTCGTGCACACCCTTGCCGAGTCGTCCGACCATGACGTTGCCGGCGCGCTCAAAGACGTCAACGACTCCGAAGCGAGCGGCGAGGCGCTGCGACACGTGCTCATTGGGGGGACTCACTCGGTCGAGGCCTTCTCCGAAGAAGTGGCGGAAGCCGAAGGGGGCGAACCACTCCCGGCCCACAAGATGACCAAGATCATTGGCGAAGTCTTAGCCGAACTGGACAAGTAATCGCTACGTCCTCGTTCGATCTGACTCGGTGGCTTGGATCGCGTTTGTAGTTTGTCGAGGTAACGGTGCGCCGCCGCAGACTAAACATCCGACGACCGCTGGAGTCAAGGGCCAGGTGAAGGCGCCTCCATCACTGAGTGCGCAGGGATAGAGGCGAAGAGTTTGGCTTGAGCTGGGGTGAACGTCCGGAACAAACACGGCTGCTCGTTGCTCGCCTTTCATCGGTTCAAAGTCCAAGACGCGAAGCGCCGCGCGCGCTTCGATTGATCAACCGCAGCTGAAGGAGTGACCGGTGAATCCATTGGCATTCTCGAGGAGTTGCGTCCCTGGAGTGGCAATGGCCGTCGCTGCTCTCAGGCCGCAATGCCCGTGGTTGAAACCTGTGTAAGCCTGTTATCTATATCCATCTCCTCAACCGAGAAAGAAGAGACAAATGGCACTCACGAAATTGAGCGATTGGACACGCGTAACGTTGGCCGGCGTTTTGATAGGCGCCGTTGCACTTTTGG
>JGI20207J14881_1000206_pt1 | contig 21373 bp, 17 predicted proteins | sample NGESurdeep092012_4_FD_14881 | JGI IMG/M metagenome (IMG submission 14881)
CGTCGAGGCGGCGCTCGTCGACATCGTGGCGCAGCACGGCGGCTGCACGCCGGCCGATGCCAAGGATTTCGTCGCCGAGCTGAAGGCCAAAGGCCGCTATCAGGCGGATGTGTATTAGAGCTGATACAAACGACCCGGTTGAGACGTAGAGGATTGCTATCGTGAGTTCCGATCGGACCCCATCCGAGACGCGGCCTGCGCGCATGGAGCCGCTGGCGCGGCTGCCGGTGTTCCTGGCGCTCGACGGCAAGCGGGCCGTGCTCGCCGGCGGCAACGCCGCCGCGGCGTGGAAAGCTGAACTGTTGTCCGCCGCCGGCGCGCGCGTCGAGGTCTATGCGGCCGAGGTGTCGGTCGACATGACTGCGATCGCTGCCGAGCCGCCACGCGGCGCTGTCATCGTGCATGCGCACGGCTGGACCGCCGAGGATATTACGGGCGCGGCGGTCGCAATCGGCGCCTTCGACGACGATGCGTCTGCGGCCGAATTCGCCGCCGCGGCACGCGCGGCCGGCGTGCCGGTCAATGTCATCGACCGCCCGGCCTTCTGCGATTTCGCCTTCGGCGCCATCGTCAACCGCTCGCCGCTGGTCATCGGCATTTCGACCGACGGCGCCGCTCCCGTTTTCGCGCAGGCGATCCGAGCCAAGCTCGAGGCGCTGCTGCCGAAGGGCTTTGCCGCCTGGGCGGCCGCCGCGCAGCGCTGGCGGGCGGCGGTGAAGTCGTCCGGCCTGCCTTTCGCCGGCCGGCGCAAGTTCTGGCAGCTCTTCACCGCGCATGCCGTGACGCATGCCGACATCGAGCCGAGCGACGCCGACTTCGAGCGCTTCATTGCCGAAGTGCAAGGGCAGGGGGCGGCAGTCGAAGCCGGCACCGTCACTTTGGTCGGCGCCGGCCCCGGCGACCCGGAATTGCTGACGCTGCGCGCAGTGCGCGCGCTGCAATCGGCCGACGTCATCCTGTTCGACGATCTCGTCTCGCGCGATGTNCTCGACTTCGCCCGCCGCGAGGCGCGCAAGATGNTGGTCGGCAAGACCGGCTTCGGCCCGTCTTGCAAGCAGGAGGACATCAACGCGTTGATGGTCGGCCTTGCCAAGCAGGGCAAGCGCGTGGTGCGGCTCAAGGGCGGCGATCCCTTGATCTTCGGGCGCGCGTCGGAAGAACTCGAGGCCTGCGACACGGCCCAGATCGCGGTCGAGATCGTCCCCGGCATCACCGCGGCGCAGGGCGCGGCGGCAAGCCTGGGCTTAACGCTCACCGGCCGCGGCCATGCGCGACGGCTGCAATACGTCACCGGTCATTCGCGCGACGGCCAGTTGCCGCAGGATATCGACTGGAAGAGCCTCGCCGATGCGGCCACCACGACGGCGATCTACATGCCGACGCGGACGCTTGCGGAGCTGGTGAGGAAGGCGGTGGCCGAGGGCCTCGATCCGCAGACGCCGGCGATCGCGGTCGCGCGCGCCACGCGTCGCGACCAGCAGGCGGTTCACGCGCCCGTGGGCGAGCTCGCGCGCAAACTGATGGCGGCCAAGCTGCCGGGTCCGGTGCTGGTCATGCTCGGCACGACTATCGGCCGAGCGGATGCCCCAGAAAATCGCGCCGCCCGACAGCAGCACGGCTGAGCGCCGCGCGGCGGGGAATCACGATCGGTTTTTGCCGCGACACGCGCGGGTGATGCTGTTGCGTCATCCGTTCCGGACGGCGCAGCGTTCTGTGCGGCGGCATCGGCACCGGACCGTGCTTGACCGGACGGGTGGCCGCGGTCTCGTGCACCGGAGCTTTCCGCTTGGCCGCCTCCGGCGCTGCTGCGCGCAAGTTCGCCTGCGCCTCAACATGATCGGGCTTCGCCAGCGGCACGCGCGCGGCAACCGGCGCGGCCGGTCGCTGCGGCTCAGCCTGCGCCGAAGCCACCAGCGAGGGAGAAGCAGGCGGGAAGGTGTCCGGCGAATAGGCCAGCGCATTGTACTGCGTGTTGCGCACCGGGGCGCTCGCCTCCTGGATGATGCGGTCGCCCTCGCGGCGGTTCTCGTAGCTCGCGCCGCGGCCGCCGAAGCTCACCGCATAGCCGGCCTTGGCGACGATCGATGGATCGGCGGCGAGCACCGTGCGATCGTAATCGTGCTTGTCGTAGAAGACGATGCCGCGGTCCATGAAGGCGGCGGAGAAATTCGGATTGAGCTTGATCGCCTGGTTCATGTCACGCGTTGCGTGCTCGAAGTCGCGCTTGTCGTAAAAGGCAATGCCGCGATTGTAGAGCGCCAGCGCGTAGCTTGAATTGAGCGTCAGCGCCTGATTGTAGTCGGCGATGGCGTGGTCGAGATCGCCGCGGTTGCGGTAGGAGAAGCCGCGATTGTTATAGGCGCGCGCGTTCTTCGGATCGAGCTTGATCGCCTGGCCGAAGTCGGCGATCGCCTCGTCGAACTTGCCCTTGTTGTCGAAGGCGACGCCGCGCGCGTTGTAGGCCTCGGCGAAATTCGGCTTGAGCTTGATCGCCGCCTCGAAGTCGGCGATAGCGTGGTCGTAATCGCGCTTGTCGTAATAGGCATTGGCGCGGTTGAAATAGGCGGTGGTGTATTTCGGATCGAGCTTGATCGCCTCGCCGAAGTCGGCGATGGCCTTGTCGAGCTCGTTCTTGTTGCGGAACGCGAAGCCGCGATTATTGAGCGCGACCGCGTCCTTCGGGTCGAGCTTGAGCGCGGCGGACAAATCGGCGATCGCGCGGTCGGCATCGCCGCGCATGCCGTAGGCGGTGCCGCGGTCGTGATAGGCGGCCGCGAGCTTCGGATCGAGCTTGAGCGCCTGATCGAAATCGGCGATGGCGCGCTCGAGATCGCCCTTCATGCGCCAGGCAATGCCGCGGTTGTCGTAGAGCACGGCGTCCTTNGNCGACAGCTTGATCGCCTGGCTGAAATCGTTGACCGCGCGGTCGTATTGCTGCTTCTCGCGCCANGCGAGCGCGCGCCGCGTATAGGCGCCGTCGTCGNTCGGGTTGTAGCGGACCGCTTCGGTCAGGTCGGCGATGGCACGGTCGAAATCGCGCTTCNCGAAGAAGGCGTTGCCGCGCTGCGCATAGGCGAGCGCGAACTTCGGATCGAGCTTCACCGCCTCGCCGAAGTCGGCCACGGCTTTGTCGATGTCGCCCTTGATGCGCCAGGCAATGCCGCGGTTGTAGAAGGCGAAGGGATCCTTGCCGTCGCGCTTGATGCTCTCGGAGAGGTCGGCGATGGCGCGGTCGGCGTCGCCTTTGGCGCCGTAAGACAGGCCGCGGTCATACCAGGCGAGCGCCAGTTCGGGCTTGAGCTTGATCGCCTGGTTGAAGTCGGCGATGGCGCCGTCATAGTCGCGCTTGAATTCGAGCGCGTTGCCGCGGCTGTAGAAGGCGCCGGCGTAATTCGGGTTGAGCTTGACCGCCTCGCCGAAGCTCTGGATGGCGCGGTCGGTATCGTGGCGGTCGCGATAGGCGAGGCCGCGATTGTACCAGGCGATGGCGTTCTTCGGGTCGGTCTTCACCGCCTGCTCGAAATCGGCGATGGCGCGGTCCAGCTCGCCTTTGGCGGCGAAGACGACGCCGCGGTCATTGTGACCCTGCGCGTAATCGGGCCGGACCTTGAGCGCCTGCGTCAGGTCGGCAACGGCGCGGTCGAAGTCGCGGCGGCCGGCATAGGCGTCGGCGCGGTTGTTTAGCGCCTGCGCGTCGCCGGCGTCGAGCTTGATGGCGCCGTCGTAATCGGCGATGGCGCCGGCATAGTCGCCCTTGTCGTATTTGACGTTGCCACGATTGTACCAGGCGGCGGCGTAGTGTCCGTTGAGCGCGATCGCCTGGCCGTAATCCTGGATGGCGCGATCCGCCTCGCCCTTGGCGGCGAAGACGATGCCGCGATTGTTGAAGGTCGGCGCATATTTGGCGTCGATCGAGGCGGCCTGATTATAGTCGGCGATGGCGCGGTCGGTCTCGCCCTTGAGGCCGTAGGCGATGCCGCGATCATTGAAGGCGGCTGCCATCGTGCCGTCGATCTTCGTCGCCTGCGTCAAATCTGCGATGGCGCGGTCGAACTGGCCGAGGCTCGCCAGCGCCTTGCCGCGCGCGGCGTAGGCGGCGGCGAATTTCGGATCGAGCTTGATCGCCTGATCGAGGTCTGCGACGGCGCGTTCGTCGTCGCGCTTCTCGTGCCAGGCGATGCCGCGATTGTACCAGGCGCTGGCGTTCTTGCCGTCGAGCTTGATCGCCTGGTCGAGATCCTGGACCGCGTGGTCGTAGTCCTCCTGCTGATAGCGNNNGACGCCGCGGTCGTAATAGGCGAGCGCGTCCTTCGGATTGAGCCTGATCGCCTGATCGTAGCTGGCGATGGCGCGGCCGGCGTCATGCTTCTGCATATAGGCGTTGCCGCGGTTGAAATAGGCCGCCGACAGGTTCGGGTTGATCTTCAGCGCCCGGTCGAAGTCGGCGATGGCCTCATCCAGTTCGTGCTTGCCGGCGTGCGCGACGCCACGGTCGTCATAGGCCAGCGCAAAGAGCGGGCTGAACTTCACCGGCTGGGCGAGTTCGCCCGTGTCACGGTCATAGCCGCGCTGATTGCGCAAGCCGCGCGGCGTCGCGGCGATCGCATGGCTCGGGCTGAGCTTGGCCGCCGCCTCGAAGTCGGCAATGGCGTGCGCGGTGTCGTGCTTCTCGTAATAAGCAAGCCCGCGGTCGTGATAGGCAAGCGCGTCTTTGTCGTCGAGCTTGATCGCCTGGTCGAAGTCGGCGATCGCGCGGTCGGGGTCGTTGCGGTCGAGATAGGCATCGGCGCGGTTATAATAGGCAAGCGAATAGTTCGGGTTGACCTTGATGGCGCCGCTGAAGTCGGAAATCGCGCGGTCGCCGTCGCCCTTGCCGCGCCAGGCGATGCCGCGATTGTTGAGCGCGATCGCGTTCTTCGGATCGAGCTTGAGCGCCTGGTCGAAATCGGCGATCGCCTTGTCGGCGTCGCCCTTGGCGCCGTAGGCCACGCCGCGGTCATAGTAGCCGCGCACGTAATTCGGGTTGAGCTTGACCGCCTGGTTCAGGTCGGCGATGGCGCGGTCATATTCGCGCCTGTCGACGTAGGCGTTGCCGCGGTTGCTGTAGGCCATCGCATAGTTGGGATCGATCCGCGCGGCCATGCTGAAATCGGCGATGGCGCGGTCATTGTCGTTCTTGGCGCGGAAGGCGAGGCCGCGNTTGTTGTAGGCGGCGGCGAGGTTGGCGTCGAGGCGGATCGCCTGACTGAAGTCGGCGACCGCGCGGTCATAGTCGCGCTTGTTGGCGAGCGCCTCGCCGCGGGCGTTGTAGGCGGCGGCGTTTGACGGGTTGAGCTTGACGACCTGGTCGAGATCCTTGAGCGCGCGATCGTGATAGCCCATGGCCTCGAGCGTGACGCCGCGATTGAACAGCGCGACGGCGAAGCCGGAATTGATGGCGATGGCCTGGTCGAAGTCCTTCACCGCGCGGTCGAGCTGGCCCTTGGCCTTGTAGGCCATGCCGCGGCTGTTGAGCGCCAGGTCGGAATGCGGATTGGCCTTGATCGCCTGGTCGTAATCGGCGATCGCGCGATCGAGGTCGCCCTTTTGCTGATAGATGGCGCCGCGATTGTTGAGGGCAACGGCGAAAGTCGGGTCGAGCTTGACGGCGGAATCGAGGTCGGCGAGGGCCTTGGTCAGGTCGCCCTTGCGCTTCCACAACATGGCGCGCGAATTGAATACGCCGGCGAAATTCGGATTGAACCTAATTGCCTGCTCGTAGTCTTGCAAGGCGTGGTCGATCTTGCCGCGCAGCGCGTAAGTGTTGCCGCGCTCGGTGAAAGCCGAAGCGTTTTTCGGGTCGAGCTTGATCGCCTGATCGTAATCGTGCACGGCGCGATCGTAGTCGCCCTTGTGCTGGTAGGCGTTGCCGCGGTCGACGTAGCCGAGCGTGAACTTCGGGTCGAGCTTAAGCGCGGCGTCGAAATCCGCAACGGCACGGTCGTAGTCGTGCCGCTCGCGGTAGGCGAGGCCGCGGGCATGGACCGCGTCCATATCGCGGGGGTCGAGCCGCATCGCCTGCGTCAGGTCGGCGACGGCGCGGTCATAGTCGTGGCGCTGGTAATTGGCCGTGCCCCGGTTGAAATAGGCCTCGGCGAAGTTGGGCTTGAGCTTGAGCGCCGCGTCGAAATCGGGGAAGGCGCGGTCGTCGTCATTGCGTTGCGCGTAGCAGGTGCCGCGCCCGTTATAGGCGTCGGCATTCTTCGCATCGAGCTTGATCGCCTGGCTGAAGTCGGCGATCGCCTTCTCACAGTCGCGCTTATCCTTCTCGGCGAGGCCGCGGCTCAGCCAGGCTTCGGCGAGATTCGGATTGACCTTGATCGCCTGGTCGAAGTCGGTGATCGCGTGGGCGTAGTCGCGCTTCTTCTGGAACGCCGTACCGCGGTTGCTCAGGGCCGCGGCATATTTCGGATCAATGCGCAGCGCCTGGTCGAAATCGGCGATGGCGCGGTCGCCGTCGCCCTTGGCGTTATAAGCCATGCCCCGCACGTTGAAGGCGGCGGTGTAGTCGGGCTTGATGTTGATCGCCGTATTGAAGTCGGCGATGGCTTTGTCGACGTCGCGCTTCTCGAACCGCGCGCGGCCACGCTCGTAGAAGGCGGCCGCGTTCTTGCCGTCGATGGCAATCGCCTGGTCGAAATCGCCAAGCGCGCGGTCGAGCTCGCCGCGAGCGTGGTAGGCGAGGCCCCGGTTGAAGTAAGCCGACGCATTCTTGGCGTCGAACTGCACCGCCTGGGTGAAGTCGGCAATGGCGCGCACATCCTGGCCCTTGGCGCGCAGCGCCAGGCCGCGATTGAAGTAGGCGAGCCCGTTCTTGGCGTCGATCTTGATGGATTGGTCGAAGTCGGCGATCGCGCGGTCGGGCTGGTTCTTCGCCGCGTAGACGACGCCGCGATTGTACCAGGAGAGGGCGTCCTTCGGATCGAGCTTGATCGCCTGCCCGAGGTCGCGCAGTGCCTGGTCGTAATCGTGCTTCTCGAAATAGGAAATGCCGCGATCGTAGTAGGCGAGCGCGTATTCACTATCGAGGTGGATCGCCTGGTCATAATTTGTGATGGCGCGGTTGTAATCGTGCTTGTCGTAATAGGCGTTGCCGCGATTGTAGTAGGCGAGCACATAGTTCGAGTTCAGCAGGATCGCCTGATCGTAGTCCTTGATGGCGCGGTCGGTTTCACCGTGGTTGCGGTAGGCGAGGCCGCGATTGTTGTAGGCAAAGCCGTCGCGCGGATCGAGCAGGATGGCCTGGTCGAAGTCCTGGATAGCGCGAGCGACGTCTCCGCGCGAGGCGTAGGCGATGCCGCGATCGTTGAGCGCCAGGATGAACTCCGGATTGATCTTGATCGCCTGGTCGAAATCCTGGATCGCGCGTTCGTAATCACGGATATCGCGATAGGCAAGGCCGCGTGCATGATACGCGATCGAGTCGTTGGGATTGAGCTTGATGGCGCGGTCGTAGTCCGGAATGGCACGGTCTGGCTCGCCCTTGGCGCGATAGGCCATGCCGCGGTTGAACAGCGCCAGTGCGTAATTGGGGTTGAGCTTGATCGCCTGGCTGAGCACGTCGATGACGCGCGCGTAGTCCTTGCGATCATAGTAGATGTGGCTGAGCACGTTGAGCGCGGCGGCGTTATGCTTGTCGAATTTCACCGCCTGCTCGAGGTCCTGCGTCGACCGCTCGGTCTCGCCGCGGTCGCGGAAGGCCATGCCGCGGTTGTAGAAGGCGTCGGCGTTGCGGTCGTCGAGCGCGATTGCCTGGTCGAAGTCGTGGATCGCCTGCTCGGTATTACCCTTGGCGCGGTAAGCTTTTCCGCGATTGGCAAAGGCGGTCGATTTCTGTTTCTTGATCTTGCTGGTATCGATCACGGCGCCGCAGGCGGCGATGCGCTGGTCGCTGGCGACGTCATCGCGGGATTCGCACACGCGAATCTGCTCGCGCGAGGCCGCAAAGGACCGCGGCGCGGCGAGCGATGCGATCGCTGCCGCTGCGAGCAGAATTGAAAACCAGCGCATTCCCACAACCATGGCGCCTTGTCTTGTCGAACGTGCCGAGCAACATTTCGGCACATTCCCAAAGACAAGTGTGCATTTTGAGTTTTACGCGTCGAGGACTTGCCCCGGTTAAGACTAATTCGGATCGCGCGCATTAGTGGTGAATCCTAACCTTTTCGGCTGGCGCGAACGGGACCGCGATCGTCCAATGAAAACGCGCCGCACCTTGCGATGCGACGCGTCGGATCGAGCCGAAAAGCCTCAGCGCAGCGGCGCTTCTTCCTTCGCCAGCGCGGCGGCGCGCGCCGCCTTGACCATGTCGTCGATCACGTATTGCGGCGGCATCACGTAGGCGAGCACTTTTCCTTTCGGATAGGTCGACTGGCGCACCGTGTTGCCATGATTGCCGGAGACGACGATGGGGTTGCCGGCGCCATCGGTGCCGCGCACGACGCCGACATGGCCGTTGTTGGCGCCCTTGCGGTACATCACGGCGATGGCTCCGACGCGCGGGCCGTCTACCCTCTTGCCGAAATCGAGGAACGAGCGAGCGGCGCGCGATCGCGTGCCATTGGCGCCGGCCTTGCGCAGCACCATGTTCATGAAGTCGGCGCACCAGAGCTGGGCCGGCAGGCCGAGTTGGCGCGCCGATTTGCCGCGATAGCGGAGCGCTTCGAGCAGCACGGCGGCCGCGCCCGGTACCTGGGCGGCGGCCTCGGCGGCGTCGCTGCGGCTGCGCGCCATCGGCTCGACCGGCTCGGTATTGGCGAAGCGCTCGCCAGGCTTTGCGCCGGTCGCCTGCGCCGGAAGCGCGGTTCCGACCGCGCAGGCACAAGCAATCAGAATTGCAATAGAGCGTTTCATGGTTCCCGTCCCCGCTGTAGCGGCGAGCCTCCCCCGTGTATTCCGTCGTCTCGACCGGCCATCCCTCCTTTGACGGCTTCGGTATCCGAAGACGCGATCACACTCGCTAAGTCTGTTGCCGGTCGCAAGAACGCAGGTGTCGCAGTCGCCACTATGCTACGTTTATGGTTAACGGCCGTTAAGAGGTGTCCCGATGCGAGACGGCTGCGCGGGCGATGGTGGTGGCGGCTGCCCGGCGCTTCGTCGCGATGCGATTGGACGCGGCGCGGCGTTGCGGGCAGGGTGCGCGCGCCGGCGATCGGCCGGCTTCATGGCTTTCCGCTTCCGAGGAGTCTCATGCCCTATTTGATGTCACAGGCCTCGCTGCCGGTCTTCGAGATCGGTCTCAACGCGCTGAGCGCGGTTCTCGACAAGGCGGCCGCACACGCGGCGGCGAAGAAGGTCGATCCGTCCGTCCTGCTCGGGTGGAGGCTGGCGCCGGACATGTTCGCGCTGGCCAGGCAGGTGCAAGTCGCCTGCGACCAGGCAAAGAACGGTTCGGCCCGGCTCGCCGGCGTCGAGCCGCCGAAGTTCGAGGACAACGAGACGACCCTCGATCAGCTCAAGGAGCGCATCGCCAAAACCGTCGCCTTCGTGAAGGGCCTCGACGCGAAAGCGATCGACGCCTCGGTCGAGCGCGAGATCACCTTTCCGCTCGGAGGCCAGAACAAGGGCCAGATGAAGGGCGCGGCCTATCTCGACCATTTCGTGCTGCCGAACTTCTATTTCCATCTGACGGCGGCCTACGCGGTCGTGCGTCATTTCGGCGTCGACGTCGGCAAGCGCGACTTTCTCGGCGCCATCCCGGTCACGCGGATCTAGCGGGCAGGGCGCTCCCCGAATCGAAACCGCCTCGCCGTTGCCGGCGAGGCGGTTTGCGAACGGCTTGGTTGCTAGCTCGTCAGTCGCGGTAGGAGACGGCGCCTTCGTCGCCCCGGTCGCTGGTGCGATAGTTGTGGCGGTCGGGTCCGCAGTTGCAGTTCACGCCGCGGACTTCGCGCCGCTCGAGCACGTGCTGGACGCTGCCGGGCGCCTCGCGATTGACGACCTCCCGGCGGAATTCCTCACGCACCTTGTTGGTCGTATTGACCCGGTGCAGAAGAACGTCGCGCACGATGGTGTTCGTGCGGTGGACGACCACTTCGCGGTTGATCACCGGCCGCACGTGCACGATCAGCCGATTTTCCTGGATCAGCCGGGTATTGCCGCGCACGACGCGGGTGTGATTGACCACCCGCTCATGCGTGACGACGCGCGCCGGCGCCCGCTCGACGCGGCGCGTGTTGTATTCGGACTCCGGGCGCATGCAATTACATACGGTGTCGTAGTAGTTGCCTGCGTGAGCCGGTTCCGGAATCATGCCCGCCAGCCCGAGGACAAGCAGGGCACCGTAGAATGCCTTTGAGAGATGCTTCATTGTCAACGCCCCGTTAACCATTTAAGTGTTGCCGTGCCTTCAGTTTTTAGATGTTAACCAAGTTTGTAAAGGGGTCCGCGAGCTTTGTTTCCGGTTCGTTTCCCTCCGACGACACACCGTGAAAATTGCAATAGCTTGCGCGATCACGCGGCCACGGCTCGGCAAAACCGCAAGATGTAGTCCTATCCTCCTGAATTGATTCAACTTTTAAGGATTATTTTTTTGAGGATAAGGCATTTTTTCGTGTCACTAGCGCCTCAAGACGACCTCGACGAGGGGCCCCGCCGCGGGGCGAATCGCGCCCAATGCGCGGGACGCAAGTCCCGCTCCACCGCATCGGCGTTGTGCCGGGTCGCGCCGCTTTGTATTGCAGACCGTCCATCCCATAAGCCTTGAAGGAAACGTCCCTTGGCCAACACGCTGCTCGAAGCCCGCCGGGAGCTCGCCATCGCCAACCGCATTGTCGCCAATGAAGGCGTGCTCGACGCCTTCGGCCACGTCAGCATGCGCCATCCCGACAATCCCAACCGCTATTTCCTGTCGCGCTCGCGCGCGCCGGAACTGGTCGAGCCCGACGACCTCATCGAATACGACCTCGACTCCCGTCCGGTGCGCGAGCCGGGCGCCACCCAGTATTCCGAGCGGGTGATCCATGGCGAGATCTACAAGGCGCGGCCGGACGTGATGTCGGTGTGCCATCACCACGCGGCGTCGTTCATGCCACTGCTCGCGACCGCCACCGAATACGTCCCGGTGTTTCACCTTGGCGCCGTCGGCGGCATTCGCCCGCCTTACTGGGACCAGCACGAAGAGTTCGGCGACACCAATATGCTGGTGGTCAAGCCGGAGGAGGGTGCTTCGCTCGCCCGCGCGCTGGGGGAGCACCCGATGGTTCTGATGCGTCGACACGGCGTCACCGCGATCGGCGTCAGCGTCAAGGATTGCGTGTTTCGCTGCATCTATTCGACTCGCAATGCCGAGTATCAGTCGCGGGCGCTGGCAATCGGCGCGGTCTCATCGCTGTCGCGCGGCGAGGCGGACCTCTCGGCCAAGATCAACACCAGCACCACCGGGCTGACGCGGGCGTGGGAATACTGGTGGGTGCGGCTTGCACGGGCCGGGCTGATGGTTCCCGAGACCAAGGCCGTCCCAAATGCTGGCAAGCGACCGGCCAAGACGCCGTCGCGATCTGCGCGCAAGACGCCGGCGAGCAAGAAATCGCGCCGCCGCTGAAATTGCGGCTTTCCCCAAAGGCCGCTGCGGGTGTTCAATGCCCGCCGCGGCGGAAATGAAAATAGAAATGTCACGAGGGAGGACTCAGCTGATGAAACATATCGGACGGATGGCGGCGCTCGTCGGCCTTGCGCTGCCGATCGCGGCCGCGCTGACACAGCCGGCGGCGGCGGAAGACCAGCTCAAGGTGGCCATCGGGCAGATCAATAATTGGGAAAACCAGGCGCCGACTCTCGGCCAGGACGCCGGCATTTTCAAGAAGCACGGCCTGGTGCTCGAGAACGTCGGCACCAATGGCGCCGGCGAGACCATCCAGGCCGTCATCTCCGGCTCGGCTGACATCGGCGCCGGCGTGGGCGCGGCTGGCGTGATGCGCGCCTTCTCCAAAGGCGCGCCGGTGCGCATTCTGGCGCCGATGTTCACCGGCACCGGCGATCTCTATTGGTACGTGAAGTCGGATTCACCGCTCAAAAGCCTGAAGGACGCGACCGACTCCACCACGATCGCCTATTCGACCAACGGCTCGTCGTCGAACAACATCGTCGTCGCGTTCAAGGATGAACTCGGCGCCAAGGGCAAGCCGACCGCCACCGGTGGACCGGCCGCGACGCTGACGGCGGTGATGTCCGGCCAGGTCGACATCGGCTGGGCGGCGCCGCCGTTCGGATTGCAGGAGATCAAGGACGGCAAGATCCGCATTCTCGCGCGCGGCAGCGAAGTCCCCTCGCTGCGCGGGCAGACGGTGCGCACGCTGATCGTCAACGCCAATTCCTGGAAAACCAAGCACGACGCCATCGTCCGCTTTGTCGACGCCTATCGCGAGGCGGTCGACTGGATGTATGCCGACCCGAAGGCGGTCGAGATGTACTCGAAGAAGATGCACAAGCCGGTCGAGTTGCTGAAGGAGTCGATGGCGAAATTCCATCCGAAGTCGGCATTGCAGTCCGACCACTTCGCCGATCTCGACGGCGCCGTGCGCGATGCGGTGAAGCTGAAGTTTCTCGACAAGCCGCTGACCAAGGCGCAGCTCTCGGAGCTGATCGTGACGCCGCCGGTCAAGAAGTAGTCGCGCCGTCGACCGAAAAAAGGGCCGCTGCATCGCAGCGGCCCTTTCTGATTGCCTCTTGCGAAGGAGAGCGGCTTACTTCTTTTTCTTCTTGCCGCCCTTCTTCATCGACATCTTCTTGGCGCCGCAGGCGCCTTCGGAGACGACCTTCGCGCCGTCTTTCTCGGCGAAGCAGGAGTTCGCATAGGTCATCTTCATGCCTCCGCGCGTAGCGCAGACCGGATTCTGCACCTGGAAACAGAACGGCGAGGGCTCCTCGGCCGCGGCCTTGACCTTCTTCTTGGCGGCGAAGCTTGGGCTGGTGGTGCCGACGGCGGCGATGCCGACGATCAGAAGAGCATATGCGACTGTCTTGAACTGCATGGGTTTCCTCCCCTNANTGCAANGACGGGNTAGTGTGTATGCAGGCCCTGNCATTTACAACAAGTNGATGGNGNGCATTCACTGCGACATTTNGNTTTCTGAATGATCGTTCANAAAATCANGCGTTGCNNTTGGCCGCGCTNATCNCCTTGAGCATGGCGTCGTGACCGGCATNGAGCGTGGCGCGAACAGCCTCGACCTTGCCGATCCGGCCCATCTCGCGCTGACGCTTGACCGTGCCCTCGGTCATGGCCGGNTCGAGGCCGAGCTCACGCAGGGTGACGCAGGACTCCTCCATTTCCGCCGCGCGGCGTTCGCCGTGGTTCGCCATGCGCTCGATGTTGTAATCGGCGATCTCGCCGAAATCGAGCGTCGGATAGTTGTTCTTCATCGACGCGGCGACCTCCTCGACAAGATCGGCGCGCTCGGCGGCGAGGAAGCATTCGAGGGTGAGCGCCTCGATGCCCTTGATCATGACCGAGCGGATCATCTTGATTGCCGCCGCCTTGCCGGTCTCGCCCGAGACGACCTTCAGCGTCATCTCCATTTCCTGGAGCAGCGGCGCGATGCCCTCGGCATAAGGACCGGCGATCAGAAGCGGCGTGCGGTGACGCTTGGGGTGAATGGCGGCGACCACCGCGACATCGACATAGCGCGCTCTGCCGTCGAGCAGCTTGGCGGTCGCCTGCTTGCGGCCCGGCGAGACCGAGTTGATGTCGAGGTAGTAGGGATTGCCCTTGAGATGCGGGGCGACCGATTGTGCCGCCGCGAGACTGGAGGCGGCGGTGACCGCCGAGATCACGATGTCGGTGTCGGTGACGGCCTCGGCGGCCGAAGAGGCGAGGCGCACGCCCATCTGTTCGCCCGCGGCTTTAAGCTTCGCGCCCTCGGGTTGCGCGAACAGGATGTCCCAGGCGGCGACCTGCTCAATGCCGCCCTCGCGCAGGCCGGAGGCGATGGCCTGGCCGGCCTCGCCGAAGCCGATGAAGGAGATGCGGGGCGTGTTGCGACGGGCCATTTCAATGTTCCTTGCGTCGGCTGCGGTCTGCCTTGAGCGCACTATTAAAGCAGCGCGCGGGCACGACAAGCCTCAGAGCATGTCGAGCGGTTGGGGCGAATTCGGCGGCGGGAAGGCGCGGTCGAGTGCGGCGACATCGGCGGCGGTGAGCTTGAGATCGAGTGCGCCGATATCCTCGTCGACATGCGCGAGCACGGTCGCCTTCGGGATGACGATCACGCCCTGATGCAGCAGCCAGGCAAGCGCGACCTGCGCCGGCGCCGCGCCGTGGTGCGCGGCCACTTCGGCGAGCGCCTTGTGGGACAGCATGCGGCCCTGCTCGATCGGGGAATAGGCCATCACCGGCATCTTGTTCTTGCGGCAGAAAGGCAGGAGATCGAACTCGATGCCGCGCCGCGTGAGGTTGTAGAGCACCTGGTCGGTCTGGCAGTTGCGGCCGTGCGGTACGTCCCAAAGCTCCCGCATGTCGTCGCGGTCTAGATTGCTGACGCCCCAGCCGAGGATATTGCCGGCCGCGCGCAGCTCCTCGAACGCGGCAACGGTGTCGGCCAGCGGCGAGGAGCCGCGCCAGTGCAGAAGATAGAGATCGATGCGGTCGGTCTTGAGCCGCTTCAGGCTGCGCTCGCAGGCGGCGACGGTGCCGCGGCGCGAGGCGTTGTTCGGCAGCACCTTGCTGACGATGAATATTTCGTCGCGCCGGTTGCCGACCGCNTCGGCGACGANCGCCTCGGCCTCGCCGTCTCCATACATTTCGGCGGTATCGATCAGCCGNACGCCGCGCTCGAGGCCGTGACGGAGCGCCGCGACCTCATCGGCGCGCCGCCGNGCGCTTTCGCCCATGCGCCAGGTGCCGAGCCCGAANACAGGCATTTCGACACCGGAGGGCAGGNGCGTGGCGGGGATGGAAGGCTCGGGCANGCTAGCGCTCGTCCAAATACTTTTTGCGATCGGTAGTCTTAATCAGCAGATTGCCCGGTACTTCAATAGGAGCTGCCAGATATTTGGCACGCGCTAATCTCTCGATGATCGGGCGGTTTCTATAGAAAGCATCTATGCGGCCCTTTTGACCTGTGCCATCAGCACCAAAATCGTCGTCCATCGCCTCGCGGCTGATCGCGCAATTGACAGTGTCGCCCATGCTGCTTCCTGAGAAGGCGACGGTGTCTCGATCGAATTGGTAGCGCGGTAATGCGTCGTCAAAGGTCAGGTCAAGGTCGGGTATGAAATTCCGGGTTTTGCCAATAGTCATTAGTAGACCGTCTCTTGCACGTGGCGTCAGCTCGCCGATGCCTTCTATGAGAAGGCGCCGCCACTCCTTGCCTTGTTTGTAGGCTTCGTCCCACGCTGCCCTCAGCTCGTATGTTCGTTGTTGCCATAAAAACTCGAGCAGAGCCTCGACTTGCTGAATATCCTTTTCACGCTTTGGGTTTCCCGCCGAGCGGCGGCGCGAAATAATCAGCTTGTGAAGGGCATATCGCTGTGGGGCGGGGGCCAAAACGTAGATTCCGGCGCCGTGCAATATGACGGCAGGTTCTGGCTCATAGATAAGGAAATTTAGGAACCTGAGCGGCTGTGCATCCGTTTGCAGCGCGTCAAGATGTTGAGGTTTGTCGGTGTCTTTCCCTGTATTTGGAGTCAAGAAGTCAACGCGTAAACCGCCTTTCGCGACGTAGCTGGTGACGTGACCTTTGTGAATTGTCGGGACCGGCGCAAAGGTCGTGTCTGCTCTTTGGAGTACGTCAAGAATTGGCGGTGTTCTATCATCGACTGCAGCGGAAACATTTGCGAACTGGGCGATATCGACGTCGCCAGTCCGCTGAACGGAAGACGGAAGCTTAATCCCCAGCATCGCCGGGTAAGTCTGGTACGCGACCGTCCCCACGAGCACTGCGCGAAGACGGAATACGCCAGCTTCGGCGAGGGCAGCAATAATGTTTGCCATTGCTGGATCAGGCCGCGGCAGGCCAAGCGATCGTACAAGTGTGGAAACCAGTGCCCGTCTTTCGCGCTCGTCGCCGCGCGCATTCTTGTGGCTTTCGATTTGCTCCAATAACTCTGGCGTTTCCGGACCAACGTATTTTTGTTTACGGCCTTCGCTGGAAGGCGATTGAAAATACCAGTAGCGACGGCCTTTGATTGATTTCGGAATGAATACGCCGTCTTTCGGAAACGAAGCGCCAAATGCCGCCGTCGAGCATCGTTCGACCAACTCTGCATAGGTTGTCTGACTGACGAGTTTTGGCGGGGGCATTCGGGTCCTTGTTCGGTTATACGCAGATTGCCTAGTGCGTATAACAGAGAGGGGGGACACTTGTCGAGTGTATTATACGCAATCTGCGTTCTGCGTATAATTACAAATAGATCAGTTACTTAGGCAACACCACCGGCGTGCCGTGCGTATGGAACGATTCGATCGTCTTCAGCCCCCAGGCCTGGCCCTTCTTGCGCTCCTCCTCGGTCCAGGTGATCGGTTTCCAATCTGGCGCCAGGATCAGCTTGGCGCCTGCATTTGCCACCTCGACCCGATTGCCACCCGGCTCATAGACGTAAAGGAAGAACGTCTGCTGCACCGCGTGCTTGTGCGGGCCGGTCTCGATGAACACGCCGTTCTCGAGAAAGATGTCCGCAGCGAGCAGAACTTCCTCGCGCGAATTGAGCGCGTAGGTGACGTGATGGAATCGGCCGTGCGCGCCGGTGTGGTCGCGCGTATAGGCGAAGTCGTACGACTTGTTGGTGGCGGTCAACCAGATGCCGGCCTCCGATCCGTCATTGAGCACGATGCGTTCGGTCAGGCGGAAGCCGAGATAGTCCTCGAAGAACTTGCGGCACGCGGAGATGTCGGCGGCAAGCCCGTTCCAGTGATCGATCCGGCGCACGTTGCAACCGCGCGCGGGAAAACGTTGCGCCTGGTTCTTCAAGGACGGTTTGAGCTCCGGCGGCGCCTCGTACCATTCGGTGTCGTAATAGAGCTCGATGACATGGCCGTCGGGGTCCTTGCAGACGAAGGTCTTGCCATGGCCGAGGTCGCCGTCGATCCAGCCGACGTCGAAGCCTGATCCCTTGAGCGCCGCGGCGCGCCGCTCCAAAGCTTGCGGCGAACGGCAGCGATAGGCGACATGCGCCATGCCGTTCGACTTTGCGGCGGTCAGCTTGAGCGAATAACGTTCATAGTCGTCATAGCCGCGCAGGTAGATACTGTCGGCCTTCTCGCCGGAGACCGTCATGCCCATGACGTCGATGAAGAACCGTGCGCTCTTGTCGAACGCCGGGGTCAGGAGTTCGAGATGGCCGAGATGAGCGATGTCGAGAATCGGTTCGGGCTGCATCATGTCCTTCGTCACGTCGTCGTTGCCGTCCGGCCTTCGCGGCGCGCGAACACCAGGACGAAGTTATTGGCCGGCATCGGTATGATCTCGGCGAGCATGAGGCCAGTTTCATTTGCGAGCGCGGCGAGATCGCGTGTGTCGCGTAGGCCCCAGGCGGCGTTGCGCGCGCGCAGGCTCGCATCGAAGTCGGCATTGCTGGGCGCGGTATGCGCGCCGTCGCGCAGAAACGGGCCGTAGACGAACAGGCGGCCGCCGGGCGCGAGATGACGCGCCGCGCCTGCGATCAGGTTTTCCGAGACAGTCCACGGCGAGATGTGCGTCACGTTGATGCACAACATGGCCGCGAGCGCGCCTCCGGGCTGCCAGGTCCAATCCGGGTCGGCAAGGTCGATGCGCTGCGGTGGCGCGACATTGGCGAGCCCCGTGTGAGCGCGCCAGGCGGCGATGCTGGCGAGGTGGGAGTCCTGGAGGTCGCTCGGATGCCAGGTCAGGTCCGGCGTGCGCGCTGCGAAGGTGACCACGTGCTGGCCGGTGCCGCTGCCGAGCTCGAGTACGGCCCCGGCTTTCGCCGTCAGAAAGGGCGCGAGCGCCTGCCAGATCGCATCGTGATTGCGATGGAACGCGGGCGCGTCCAGGCGGCCTTGCTCCGCGGGCGGCGTGCCATCCTTGCCGAACTCGACGACGAAACGGGACATTGTTTGGGGCAAACCGTCAAAAACCGGCCCCATGAACCACGTACGGGCCGGTGCGGTCAAACGCGCCCCTGCACAGGGATGAAAAGGCGGGTTTCGTTGTTTTTCCAGTATGAGTGCGGCAAGATCGCGAGCGGGGAAACGCGCGGCCTAATGGCCGCCAATAAAACGCCGGCAACAAAAAGCACCGCCGGTCTGTCAAGGGAGGATGATAATGCGCAAGGTCTATGGATTGGCCGCACTGGCGGCCGCGGTCGCACTCGCGGCCGGCGGCGCGCAGGCGCAGCAAAAGGTCGTCATCGGCATTCCGACGTCGCCGCCGAACGTCGTGCACATGCCCGTCATCGTCGCCAAGGATCTCGGCCTCTACAAGAAGGCCGGTTTCGACGTTGAGATGGTGTCGCTCGGCGACGGCACGAAGGTCTANCGGGCCCTGCTCGCCGGCAACATCGACTTCGGCCTGACGCCCGGNGCGCCGACGATCATCGGCACCGCCAANGGNGCATCGGTGAAGGCGCTGTCGGCCAACCTGCCGAAGTTCGAAGCCTCGATGATCGTGCGCGGCAACATCAAGACGATGGAGGANCTCAAAGGCAAGCGCATCGGCGTCCAGGAGCCCGGCGGCTTCTCCGACATCCTGAGCCGCAGTGTCCTGCGCTCGGCCAAGATCGATCCGAAGGAGGTAAATTTCGTCTCGATCGCCAGCGAGGACGTGCCGGCGCTCGTCGCCAACCAGGTCGACACTGCCATCCTGCATGTCGAGCAGGAGATGCTGGCCAAGAGCAAGGTGCCGGATCTTCATGCGATTGCGCGCATGTGGGAAGTGCAGCCGAAGACGCTTTACACGTTCCTGTCAGCGACCGAGAAGACGATCAAGGCCAAGCCGGACATGGTCGAGAAGATCGTCGCCGCCACGATCGAGGCGACGCGCATCATGTACAGCGACAAGGCGAAGGTGCTGCCGATCCTCGTCAAGGAGACCGGTTACCCGGAGAAGGTCATCTCCGACACCTACGACTTCCTGGTGAAGAACTGCATCTGGGACGCCAATAGCGGGCTCAGCAAAGAGCGCGTCGACTTCACTGCTAACCTGATGACCAAGGTCGGCAACATCAAGCCGGGCAAGACGCCGAAATACGAGGACGTCGTCGATGCGAGCTTCGCCAAGAAGGCGATCGACAAGCTCGGTGTTTGGAAGGGCCCGGTCTGTCCGACCGCGGCTTTCTGACGGCAATTCCGGCGGGCGGCGCTGAACGGCGCGGCCGCCGGTGCATTCTTTGAGACAGCACCGCAGGTGAAGCGATGAGCTTGGTTCATCAGGCGCAGCCGGCCTCAGCCGCCGTGCCGAAGCCGCAGGCCGGCGGCCGGGCGCGCTGGCTCGAGAGCAAGGCGCTCTACCGCTACGGCTTTACGCTGCTGATCCTCGTCGTCTGGCAGATCGCCGGGCCGTTCATCGACCCGATCTTCTTCTCTTATCCATCGAAGATCGCGGCGGCCTTCTACGAACTGACAGCATCGGGCGATCTGCCGTACTACCTCTCGCAAAGCCTCGAGGTGATGGTGCTGGGCCTGACCTGCGCCATCGTCGTCGGCATCCCGCTCGGCGTCGCCATGGCGCGCATGCGCAAGCTTGACTGGGCGCTCGACCTGCCGATCAACGCTCTCTATTCGACGCCGACGGTCGCGCTGGTGCCGATCCTGGTGCTGTGGTTCGGCATTTATCTGAAGGCCAAGGTGATCGTCGTCTTCCTGTTCGCCGTGTTCCCGGTCCTGATCAACACGTATCAGGGCGTGCGCGAATGCGACAAGAACATGCTCGAGGTCGCGCGCTCGTTCCGCTCCAGCGAAACCCGCATGTGGCGCGACGTGCTGTTGCCCTTCGCGCTGCCTTACATCGCCGCCGGCGTGCGTCTCGCCATCGGCCGCGGCCTCGTCGGCATGGTGATCGCGGAATTCTATACGACGATCTCCGGCCTCGGATATATGATCACCAAGTACGCGAACGTCTTCGAAATGGACAAGACGCTGGTGCCCGTGATCGTGCTGATGGTCCTCGGTGTCACGCTGACCGCGGGCCTCAAGCGGCTCGAACGCCGGGTTGCGCCCTGGAGCCACGCCAACCGCTGAGAGCGGCTGCGAGGAACCTTGTTTCCGCTGCCGCCTTCTCAAGGCATGGCCGACAACCGGAAGATCGAGAGCAGCGCCGAGGATATCAGGACCAGCGCGCAACACGTGCACGCCAGTGCCGAGCACATGGCGCGGGACACGGCGCAGATGGAAGTTGCCGCCGACCGGCGCACGCAGCTTGCCGCGGATCGGACGATTTTCGCCGCAGAGCGCACTTACGCCGCCTGGGTGCGCACAGGCTTGGTGGCGCTGGCGAGCGGCATCGGCGCCAGATCGCTGCTCGCCCATATTCTGCCCGACTGGCTGATCGGATTGACCGGCAGCGTCCTCGTCCTGTTCAGCGCCTTCTGTTTCGGCGCGGCGGTGTGGCGCCAGTTCGACCCCGGGCCGCCGCCGCCCGCGCCGGATGCGAGGCAACTGCCTGCCTTTCTTTTGATCCTGGTCAACGGCTTCCTGGTGCTGGTCGCGCTCGCCTCGCTCCTCGGCATCTGGTTCGCGCGCACGCCGTCCTGACAATCCTCGGCCGTCGCACGCGGACCTGCGAGTGGAGGCAGCCGAGCTATCGCCGCGGTCGCCCAAAAATGAAGAAGCCGCCAGACGCGGCGGCTTCTTCACATTCCGGTATTGCGACCGCTTATTTCAGCTGGGTCGAGATGCTGGTGAACTTCGTATTCAGGGTCGTGCCGATCGTGTTGACGACGGCGATGATGGCGACCGAGATGCCGGCGGCAATCAGGCCGTACTCAATGGCGGTCGCACCAGATTCGTTCTTGAGAAACGCAACAATCTTCGACATTCGAGACGCTCCAGACTTTTTCGCTCAGGGACGCGAGCGGCATGAAGGTACCGCTCTCGGGTAAAGAGTTTCTTTTGCCGGTACGTCGAACTGGAATTAACAAAACTTTACGATCGTGGTCGTGGCATGGCCGATATGCAATCGCCGGTTAGCGCCCAAGCGGCGACCTGGACCTGAAACGAAAAAGCCGCCTGCAAGGGCGGCTTTTTCCAAGCAATCGAAAGTCGATTACTTGAGCTGGGTGGAGATGCTTGTGAACTTGGTGTTCAGGGTCGTGCCGATCGTGTTGACGACGGCGATGATCGCGACCGAGATGCCGGCGGCGATCAGGCCGTATTCGATGGCGGTCGCGCCCGACTCGTTCTTGAGAAACGCAACAATCTTGGACATTTGAACGCTCCAGG
>JGI20207J14881_1000207_pt1 | contig 21318 bp, 21 predicted proteins | sample NGESurdeep092012_4_FD_14881 | JGI IMG/M metagenome (IMG submission 14881)
TGTTCCGGAGTTTCCCGCAGCCGCGCGATGGCAGCAAGCCTCCGTATTGCACTGCGACATGAACATTTTTGCAACGGTCCCGATACCGCTCGTGTCGCAGCCGAAACCTTTTGCCGTTCCGATGGTTACCTCACCCGTCGGCGAGTAAAGGCGTAGCTGTGACAGGGGCATGGATAATCCAACACGCTTAGAGAATGTGGCGAGCGACGACGGGCGCTATCGGCTCCTAATCGAAGCCGTCACCGACTACGCGATCTATATGCTCGACCCGACCGGCATCGTCACGAGCTGGAATCCGGGGGCGCATCGTTTCAAGGGTTACACGGCCGACGAGATCGTCGGTCAGCACTTCTCGCGCTTCTACACCGAGGAAGACCGCAAGTCCGGCCTGCCGAAGCGCGCGCTCGAGACCGCCGCGCGCGAGGGCAAGTTCGAGCATGAAGGCTGGCGTGTGCGCAAGGACGGCACGCGCTTCTGGGCCTACGTCGTCATCGACCCGATCCGCGCGAAGTCCGGCGAGATCCTCGGCTTCGCCAAGATCACGCGCGACCTGACCGAGCGGCGCGCGGCCGAGCAAGCGCTGCGGCGCAGCCAGGAGCAGTTCCGCCTGCTCGTGCAGGGCGTCACCGACTACGCCATCTACATGCTGGACAAGGAAGGCCACGTTACCAACTGGAATCTCGGCGCCGAGCGCATCAAAGGCTACGCGCCGGAGGAGATCATCGGCCGGCACTTCTCGACGTTCTACACCGAGGAGGAGCGCGAGCAGGGCGTACCGCAGCTCGCGCTCGATACGGCTCTGAAAGAGGGCCGCTACGAGAGGGAAGCTTGGCGCGTGCGCAAGGACGGCACGCACTTCTTCGCGCACGTCATCATCGACACGATCCGCGACGATGAGGGCGCGCTGCTCGGCTTCGCCAAGATCACGCGCGACATCACCGAGCGGCGCGAGGCGCAACAAAGGCTCGAGCAGACGCGCGAGGCCCTGATGCAGTCGCAGAAGATGGAAGCGATCGGCCAGCTCACCGGCGGCATCGCGCATGATTTCAACAATCTGCTGATGGCCGTGCTCGGCAGCCTCGAGCTTGTGCGCAAGCGCGTGCCGGAAGATTCGAAGATCCTCAAGCTGCTGGATAACGCGATCCAGGGCGCGCAACGCGGAGCAGCGCTGACCAGGCGCATGCTCGCCTTCGCACGCCGTCAGGAGCTCAGGCAAGAAGCGGTCGACATTCCCGATCTGGTGCGCGGGATGACCGAGCTTCTGCAACGTTCGCTCGGCCCCTCGGTGTCGATCGAGACGCGGTTTCCGCTCGCCTTACCGCCGGTCTGGGCCGACGCCAACCAGCTCGAAATGGCGTTGCTCAATCTTGCCGTGAACGCACGCGACGCCATGCCCGAGGGCGGGCAGATCGTCATCTCGGCGCATGAAGACCGGACCGAAGGCGAAGAAGTCCCGCCCGACGCGAACGACGGATACGTGCGCATCTGTGTCAGCGACACCGGCGTCGGTATGGACCAGGCGACGCTGCGGCGCGCGATGGAGCCATTCTTCACGACCAAGGAGCCGGGCAAGGGCACGGGTCTCGGCCTGTCGATGGTGCATGGTTTGGCGCAGCAGAGCGGCGGCCGCTTCGTCCTGAACAGTCGCGAAGGCGAAGGGTCGACCGCGGAACTGTGGCTGCGGGTGGCGCAGCCGTCGGCCGAATTCGAGCAAGCAGAACAGCCGCGCATCGAAGCTCCGGCCGCGCGGGTCTCGCTGACGGTGCTCGCAGTCGACGACGATCCGTTGGTGCTGACCAACACGAGCGCCATGCTGGAGGATCTCGGCCATACCTGCGTGCGAGCGGTTTCCGGGCCGCAGGCGATGGAGCTCCTGCACCGTGGCACTGCGGTCGATCTCGTCATTACCGACCAGGTCATGCCGCGGATGACGGGGATTCAATTGGCCGCAGCGATCACGCAGAACTGGCCGGAACTGCCGATCCTCATCACCACCGGCTATGCGGAGATAGAGCCCGGCAGCGGCGGCGACCTGCCAAGGCTATCGAAGCCCTTTACGCAGGCCGAGCTGGCCGCAACGATAGCGCAGATGCGGATCGGCACCAGCGGCCGCGTCATCCGCCTGCGCGGCATCGGACGCGAGTAATCCCGCCATACAAGAGAGCTTTGGCAGAGCAACGAGCGCAGCGACAGCGGCCGCTCTTTGTCCAATTGCAGTGCGTCAATCCTTGTCCATGTCCTTTTCGCGGATCACGGTGCCGCCGCTGCCGGTCGTCGTGTCGGTGCAGATTTTCGTCTGCTTGAGACGGCCTTCGGCCTCGTCCCGCGTAGCGAAGGCGATCGGGCCGATCTGCGTCACCACCATATCGGACTTGGGATGCTCAGTGACGATGGTGCAGCGATGCGTCGTGGGATTTTGGACCACGTAGTATTCGTCGGCCACGGCGGCGCCGGCGAACGATACGCACAGCGCGCCGGCGATTAGAATAGTCGCTTTCATGTCGTCCTCCTGTTGTGGGCGCAGATGCATGAATGNACACGANAGCGGTTCCACCGCGGCCGGGTCATCGATCTCGCCATCGCTATGAAATGCTGCGAACGCAGTGTTCGTTCCTAGGGAACCGGACGGCGGCCGGCTGGCGGCTTCATGGGCGCAGTCAACAGAGCGCTTCTCAATCGACGGTCGTCGCCATGTAACCTGCAACGACGGCTTGCAGGCCTTAGCGGCCGCGGGTCGCCAGCACGACGTCACGCAGCACGTTCTTTTCTTCCTCGGTCTCGGCCAGCCGCGTCGCCATCGTGTCGCGCAGCGACAGCATGCCTTTGACATGGCCGCTCTCCGCCACGGGCAGATGACGGAATTTGTTTTCGCGCATGACTTCCTGCGCGTGCTGCATCGTGTCGTCGGCAGTGCAGACCATGACGCGCGTCGTCATTACGTCGCGGGCGCGCAGGTACTTCAATTCGGTGACATCGTTACGCGCGAAGGCGCGGACGAGATCGCGCTCGGAGACGATGCCGACCATGCGATCGTTCAGCTCGCAGACAGGCAACGCGCCGATGTTGTTGGTGTACATCAGCTTGGCGACATCGTTGAGCGCGTGGTCGGGGATGCAGGTGACCAGGCGCTGATGGGATAGCTGGAGGAATTCGCCGACTTTCATGTGCTGTCGCTCCTTGTATTAAGGCCGCCGCCTCCCTGAATGTGGGAACCAAGTGTGACGCAATTTGGATTTTCGAGGGCAAGGCCATCACGCGCCGGTGAGGTGCGTCTCCCCGAAGGGCGCAAGATTCGGCAGCGATACAGACGGCCGCTAACAAAAAAGCCCGGCGTTTCCACCGGGCTTTCGTATCTCGTTTAGTGGGAGCCTTTTCAGGCCGCCTCTTCCTCGACGGCGCCTTCTTCGGCCGCCGCCTCATCGGCCGGCTTCGGGCCGCGGCGCGGACCCTTGGCGAGCGACGCCTCGATCTCCTTGACCGCCTCGGTCTCGGTCACCTTTTGCACCGCCGCGATCTCACGCGACAGACGATCGAGCGCGGCTTCGTAAAGCTGGCGCTCCGAATAGGACTGCTCCGGCTGCGTGTCCGAGCGGTACAGGTCGCGCACCACCTCGGCGATGGCGACGATGTCGCCGGAGTTGATCTTGGCTTCGTATTCCTGCGCGCGGCGCGACCACATGGTGCGCTTGATGCGGGCGCGGCCCTTCAGCGTCTCCAGCGCCCTCTTCACCAGCGGCGGCTCGGCGAGCTTGCGCATGCCCACCGACACGATCTTGGCGGTCGGGACGCGCAGCGTCATCTTGTCCTTGATGAAGTTGATGACGAACAATTCGAGCTTTGCCCCGGCGATCTCCTGCTCTTCGATGGCAACGATCTGGCCGACCCCGTGCGCGGGATAGACGATGAACTCGCCGGTCTTGAAGCCTTGGCGCTGGGTGGTCTTCTTATTGATAGCCATTCCGGGCACTACTCCTTCGGGGGCCACCGGTTTCCGGCTGGCCACCGCTTTCGATGCAGGAGCCCCGCCGCGGACGGCGCGCGAGGCATGAGAAGTCCGCCGCGGCTCGGCGGGCTTTTTCGTCCGCCGGGTGGTGCCGGCGGAACCCTTCTTTGACTTCTGACGCGATTTTGCTGCCACTGCTCGACCCGTGAATCGCACGCCCTCTATCCAGAACCCTGAAACTTTCCGCTGCTGAAAAATAAGCCCCCGCGAGGGAGCTCTTCAGAAAGCGGCCATGTTATTCGCCTTTGTCGATTTCTTGTTTATATAGCACATTTTTGGCCGATTTCAAAGCCTTATCGCGTCGCAAAACGGTACAAAATGGCAATTGGGCCAAACAAGTTAACGCTGCGACGCAGCCGCAGGTGGAAATTTATGTCTACCGCTAGGAATCCGCTAACCTGGGCGGTTCCACTCCGGCGCTCAGGTGCTGTCGCCGGGGTTCTTGGAGAAGAATTTGTCGAACTTGCCGGACTGGCCGTCGAACTCCTTGGCGTCGGCAGGCGCCTCACCCTTGGTCGTAATGTTCGGCCAAGTCTTGGCGTATTCGGCGTTGAGTTCCAGCCACTTTTCTAGACCCGGCTCGGAGTCGGGCTTGATGGCCTCGGCCGGGCATTCCGGTTCGCAGACGCCGCAGTCGATACATTCGTCGGGGTGGATGACGAGCATGTTCTCGCCTTCGTAGAAGCAGTCCACCGGACACACTTCCACGCAATCCATGTACTTGCACTTGATGCAGTTCTCGACGACGACGTAGGTCATAAAGACCGCTCCGCAACTGGCGATTCCGAGGCTTCCCGCTCCCTAACGCACCCGGCGGCATGCCGCAAGGCGCGCACCGGAAACGTGAAGCGCGAAGCCGGTCAGGGCGTCTCGATGTCGCGGTAGAGGCTGCGCGCGAGCGGCGCCCCGCGGCGGCGCTCGCAGAAGCCCTGCACCTCGACAACGCGCACGATGCGATCCAGAGCCACGGTCACAATGTCGCCGATCCGGACCGGCTGGCTCGCCGCCGCGACCCGCCTGCCATTGAGCCGGACGTGGCCCGAATCGGCCAGCGCGACGGCGTCGCCCCGCGTGCGGACGATGCGCGCGTGCCATAGCCACTTGTCGATGCGCTGGCGGTCCACGGCGAGCCCGTAACGCGGCCTCTAGCGGTCCTTGTTCTGCTCGAGTTGCTGCTTGAGCGCCGCAAGCTTGGCGAAGGGCGAGTTCGGATCCGGTTCCTTGCTGCGGCGGTCGGACCCATGCGGCTTGGCATAGTACTGCTCGCGCTCGGAGCGGCCGGGCCCCTCGTCGCGCCCGCGGCGGGGCCGGTCGCGGCGCGGTCCACGGTTGGCATGATCGCCGCCGCGCTGCGTTTCACGCTCGCGCTGCTGTTGCGGATGTTGCCGTTCTTGTTGTCCTTGCCGTTCTTGCCGCTGCGGCCGCCCTTGCGCCTGCTGCTGGCCCTCGCCGGCGGGAGCCGCTTCGGCAGCTACACCTTCCGCGGGCGCGGCCACCTGCTGCGCTTGCGGCTGCCGCTGCGGCCGGCGATGGCGCGGCGGACGCTGATGCTCGGACCGTCCGCCCGGACGCCAGACCTCGATCATCGCCGGCTCTTCCGGCGTCTCGACGGCTTTGGCCGGTTCGGCTTCCGCTGGCGCAGGAGCGGCTTCCGCAACGGGTTGTTCCGGCCGAGATTCAGCACCCGGCGCCTCGGCCGCTTGTTCGACCACCGGTTCGGGCATCACTTCCGCATCGGCCACTGTTGGCGACGCCTCAGTGTCCAGCACAGCTTCGGCAGCCGGCACTCCCAAAGCAGGCGCCGCTTCGGCGCCTGACGCAGCTTCTGCCGGCTTGCTGACTGCTGCCGGCTCCGCCGGCTTGGGCCTGCGATCCATGCGATAGCTGAGCGCGCGCAGGATCGACGCGAAGTCCTCGCCCGACGCGCCGGTGAGCGACGTCATCGCGCCTGTGACGGTGAAGCCGCGGCCATCGATTGCACCATCGGGCTTCGGGGCGGGCCCTTCGCGCCAGGCCAGCGCCGGACGGATGAGGTCGGCAAGCCGCTCGAGGATATCGACGCGCACCGCGCGCTCGCCGCAGACGCGATAGCCCGACGTGCGATAGAGCGCGCCGGTGTGTCCTTGTCGATCGGGATCGACGTGCGGCCGGAGGCGGCGAGATGCAGAAGCTCGGTGACGCCGTGCGCGTCGGGGGCTTCGTGCTTGAGCGCGTGAAGCTGCGTGGCGATCCCGCGCGGCGCCGGCTTCATCAGGCCGGGCAGGTAAATGTGGTACGCGCCGAAACGCACGCCGTATTTGCGCAAGGTCGCGCGCGAAGGCTGATCGAGACCCTTCACTTCCTCGGCAACCTTCTGCCGCTCGAGGACGCCGAGCGCCTCGACGAGCTGGAAGGCGACGCCGCGCGCCATGCCGGTGACGTCCTCGGCGGCGGAGAGGGTGAACAAGGGCGCGAGCAGTTTCTCGATATACGACTTCAGCCACAGATCGAGCCGGGTCTGCACCAGCTCGCGAGCCGGACCGGTGAGATGCTCATCCGCGACGATGCGCATGCGCGGCCGCAGCGTGTCGTCGCCGGCTACGAGCTTGCCGACGACGGCGCCGAGCCAGCGGATGCCGCCGTCATTGGCGAGCACGATCTGCTCGTTCGGCGCCTGCGACAGCCGCGTCGCGCGGCCCTCGATTTCGACCGCAAGCACCTTCTGCGCGGCGGCATTGAGTGCCTTGGCCTCGCTGCCGGCGCCGGAAGCGTCGGGTGCAAACATGAATCCGTCGAGGCGGCCTATGATGTGGCCTTCGACGCTGACCTCGCCGGTCTTTCCAATTTCGGTTTCGAGCATCGCGTTCTCTCTGAGCCGCCGCATCAACACGCTGGTGCGGCGGTCGACGAAACGCTCCGCCAGCCGCTCGTGTAACGCATCCGACAGCTTGTCTTCCACCGCGCGAGTGGTTGCCTGCCAATGCTCGGGGTCGGCGAGCCAATCCGGGCGATTGGCAACGAAAGTCCAAGTCCTGACATGCGCGATCCGATTGGAGAGGGTGTCGATGTCGCCGTCCGCCCGGTCGGCCTGCGCGACCTGACGAGCGAACCAATCGGTCGGGATGTTACCCTCTCGCATCAGGAATCCATAGAGGGTCGTCACAAGCTCGGCATGCGTCGCCGGCGCAATCTTGCGATAATCGGGAACCTGGCATGCATCCCAGAGTCGCTCGACTGCCGCCTTGCTCGTCGCGACGGCGCGCACCTCCTCGTCGCGCACGGCGTGCTCGAGCACGAGAATGTCCTCGCCCACCGGCGCGCGCGTCAACCCTTGCTCCTGCGACGTCATCGCTAACGACGCCTGGAGCGCGCCGAGCGAGGCGAAATCGAGAGCCGAGTTACGCCATTGCAGCATGCGGACCGGCTCGAAGTTGTGGCTCTCCAGCGCCTGCACCAATTCCGGCTCGAACGGATCGCAGCGGCCAGTGGTGCCGAAAGTACCGTCGCGCATGGCGCGGCCGGCGCGGCCGGCGATCTGGCCAAGCTCCGCCGGCGTCAACTTACGGAACTGAAAGCCGTCGAACTTGCGGTCGGAGGCAAAGGCGACGTGATCGACATCGAGATTGAGGCCCATGCCTATGGCGTCGGTGGCGACGAGGTAATCGACATCGCCCGACTGATAGAGCGCGACCTGCGCGTTCCTGGTGCGCGGCGACAGCGCACCGAGCACGACCGCGGCGCCGCCGCGCTGGCGCCGGATCAATTCGGCGATGGCGTAAACTTCATCGGCGGAGAAAGCGACAATCGCCGACCGCCGCGGCAGCCGCGTTAATTTCTTTTCGCCGGCGTAAGTGAGCATCGACAGGCGCGGCCGGCTGACGATGTGCGCTCCAGGCAGGAGCTTTTCAATCATCGGCCGCATGGTCGCGGCGCCGAGGACGAGCGTTTCCTCACGAGCGCGGCGATTGAGGATGCGGTCGGTGAAAACGTGGCCGCGTTCGAAGTCCGCGCCAAGCTGGATCTCGTCGATGGCAAGGAATGCTACGTCGAGATCGCGCGGCATCGCCTCGACGGTGGATACCCAGTAGCGCGCATGCGGCGGCTTGATCTTCTCTTCGCCGGTGATCAGGGCAACGTTGGCCGCGCCGGCGCGGTCGGCGACCTTGTTGTAGACCTCGCGCGCGAGCAGCCTGAGCGGCAGGCCGATTATGCCGGACGAATGCGCCAGCATCCGCTCGATGGCGAGGTGCGTCTTGCCGGTGTTGGTGGGCCCGAGAACAGCGGTGACGCCGGCACCACGGGCACCTGCGCCGCGCGACGGCTGCAAATTGAAACTAAGGGTCATTACCGATCCAGACTGGCGGCAGGGCCCGATCTTGGGGGCTCGGCCGGGATGCTCCTGTATCACAATGCGACGGGACGTGCGTCCGCGGTTAAGGTTTGGAACGGGGGCCGAACGAACCGCGCCCGAATCGCTGGAAACCGTCCAGTCGGACTTCGTTCTCTACGATATCTAGGAAGGCCGTCGGCACCTGCCACTACGGATGTGGCCCAGACCGCCTCGACGTCGCCAATTCGCGATGGATTCGGTTAAAATCGTCGAAGTCAAAGCGAAACCCTATTCATCCTCACGCGGTGATCAGTCTGCAAAGAGCGTCGGCGCAATTTGTCTCACATTGCAACGGCGGGTGAGGTTCCGATTAAGGTTCGGAACGAGTCTGGAACGAAACACGCCCGAATCGCTGACTCGCGCGCTGTATAGATTCGTTCACGGCGACATCTGGGAACCGGCCCGAGGGGGCACACTAGATGGGGTGTGGAGAGCCTGCGCTGCACGAGCTTTGTTTCGCCAGACGTTAACGCGAGGCCGAGTCGGCGCAAACAGCAAGAGTCAAGGGCCGCAGGACCTATTTCGCCGAGGCGCGCGTCGGCGTCGGGTTGGAGACGAACTGCGTTGCCTTCAACACCACCGGGCCGATCGGCGTCGGGCCCTCGGCGCGGATCGGCACCATGACGCGCGTGCCGGAAATCGGCGCCAGCCAGACTTCCATGTCCTTCAGCTTGGCGATGTACTTGATCGCATAACGGGACGGGATGAAGCCCGCGATCGGGGTGAATTTCACCGAGCAGACCAGAGCCGGGCCGGCATAGCCTTTGTCGGTCTTCACCTGCTCGACGCGCTTGTAAGCGAGCTTCAGGTCGTATCGTAGCCGACCGTCGAAAACCGCCAAGGTCTGCTGGCACGTCTCGGGCACCATCATGTCGCCGCCCGGCGGTGCGCGCAGCAGGCTCGCCGTCATCGGATCGAGCACGCCGTGCTCATGCGCCGACGTAATCGGGATGCGCTCGGGATCCTTGTCGCGCGGCGGATCGAGCCGCGTGTCCTTGACGTCGCCGTGATTGATGGTGAGGCGGATCTCGTCGGATTTATCCCGCGTGGTGATGGTCGACGCGTAAATCGCGGTGAGCGGCACGCCATTGCTGTTGAGCGTGCCGCGTGCGGCGGTGGTTCCCTGGCCGCCGGTGAAGACGCGCATCAGCCCGGTCGTCGAGCCGCTGGCCGCCGCGAGGTAATGCGTATCGGAAATATCGATCGTCCACGAGCCGGTGCCGATCGGCAGGCCGGCGAGCGTGACCTCATAGCGTGCCTCGAGCTTGCCCTGCGCAGAGGCGACGCCGGACATCAGCGTCGCCGCCAGCAAGCCGCCCGCCGCGCATCGAAAGGCTCCTCGCAACCCCCGCATCCCTGTCCGGTCTTTGGCTTTGGCGACCGCCACAACCCTTGCCTTTGTCCACTGGAGCGCGACGCCTTGCAAGGAACGCGACCGTAAAACCATCTGGCGGCGGGGATTTGGTCGAATCTTTGACGCGGCGCAGTCAGTGCCCAGCCTGCCAAAACCTCTCGTTTCGCACTGAAAACGCTCGGAATTCAGCCCCGGGCGCGGACTTGACGCTGCCCGCCCGCCTCTCTATACGTCCGCCTTCTTGACATGGCGGCCGGATGGGCGCGGTTCAGCGCGGCCCCTGGTGTTTGCGAGGATTTTCCGATGTCGTTTCGTTGCGATCTGACCGGCAAGGGGCCGTTGGTCGGCCACAAGGTCAGCCACTCGAACATCAAGACCAAGCGCCGGTTCCTGCCGAACTTGCAGAACGTCACGCTGACCTCCGACACGCTCGGCCGGTCGGTGCGCGTGCGGATATCGACCAATGCGCTCAAGACCGTCGATCACCGCGGCGGGCTCGACGCCTTCCTGCTCAAGGCCAAGGATGCCGAGCTCGCGCCGAAAATGGTCGATCTCAAGCGCCAGATCCGGAAGAAGCAGGAAGCCAAGGCGATCTGATCACCGGGATTGTTTCCAAGATTACGCGAACGCCGCCCTCGGGCGGCGTTTTGCTTTTGGCGTCTACTCCTCCCCGACCAGCGTGAATTGCAGCAGTAGGGTGCGCTCGATCGGCGAGAAGTTATCGTCGGAGACAAGCGTCAGCACAGTCTCGCCCGCGACCGTGCGGTGAACGCCGATGCCTTCCATGTTGTCGATCTGATAGGCCATGTCGGCCGTCACCAGCGGCGTGCCGTCGACCAGCGCGCCATCCTTCAGGCTCGCCAGCGGAATGCGCCGGATGCGCATCGCGACTCCTTTGAGCAGCGAGAAGCTGCGCTCGAGCAGCAGCAGATCGCCCGCCGGCAGCACGGCGCAATCGCTGACGTCGAAATCGTCGCTTCGTTTAACCGAGAAGCGCTCGACCCGGTCGCCGTTCAAGATGAAGGCGCGGTGATTGCCTTCGGCATCGAGACTGCGCTCGGTGACGGCGATGAGATCGCCGGCATGCGGCGCGCCCGCCGGCGGCACGGCCAGGCATTCGAGGCTCTTGTTGTATTTGAAGCTCTTGAAGTCGGGCGGCACCTTGACGGGCTCGCCGCGCGCTTCGAGGCCGGCCTTGCGCATGTCGAAGCGCACGATCCGTTCAACGCGCTCGATGCCGACGTAGAATTTGCCGTCGCTGCCGACGAGCGATTCCATATCGAACCATCCGTGCGACGCGAGCGTCGTGCCGTCGCTGGCAAGCGCCGGCGCCATCTCGGCATCGGCGATGCCGGCGGGCTTGCCGCCGTCATAAACGATGCGCGCCTTCAGCCATGAGCCATTGTCGCTGACGGCCAGGAAATGCGCGCCATCGGGCTCCATGTGCAGCGCCGAGATGCCGCCGAAGGCCTTGTAGCCGGAGGTGAGCGCGATGCCGCCGCGAAATTCAAGCGCACCGAACCGCACGCGCGTCGGATCGCGATTGTCGAATGACGTGATCGGCGACGCATCGACGACGATATGCGTCGGCCCCGCGCTGGTGCGCAGGCCTTCGGCGGCCAGTGCCGCGGCGATGATCAGAAGCCCCGCGACAACCGCGCCACTCCAGATCCACCGTCGGCGCAACGCGCTCACGCAGTTCGGCGGCGCGGCCGGCGGGCAGGCTGCTCCGCGGCGGCCGCATGCTCGGCGAACAATTCGGCAAGCTTCTCGGTCATGGCGCCGCCGAGTTCCTCGGCGTCGACGATGGTGACGGCGCGGCGATAATAGCGCGTGACGTCGTGACCGATGCCGATCGCGATCAGTTCGACTGGCGACCGCGTCTCGATTTCGTCGATCACCCAGCGCAAGTGACGTTCGAGATAATTGCCGGGATTGACCGACAGCGTCGAGTCGTCGACCGGCGCGCCGTCCGAGATCATCATCAGGATCTTGCGCTGCTCGGGACGGGCGAGCAGGCGCTTGTGCGCCCAGTCGAGCGCCTCGCCGTCGATATTCTCCTTCAGCAGGCCCTCGCGCATCATCAGGCCGAGATTCTTGCGCGCGCGACGCCATGGCGCGTCGGCCGCCTTGTAGATGATGTGGCGCAGATCGTTGAGACGGCCGGGGTTGCCCGGCTTGCCGGCCGTAAGCCAATGCTCGCGCGACTGCCCGCCCTTCCACGCACGCGTCGTGAAGCCCAGAATCTCGACCTTGACGCCGCACCGCTCGAGCGTACGCGCCAAAATGTCGGCGCAGGTGGCGGCCACGGTGATCGGACGTCCGCGCATCGAGCCGGAATTGTCGAGCAGCAGGCTGACCACCGTGTCGCGGAACTGCATATCCTTTTCCGCCTTGAACGAGAGCGGATGCAGCGGATCGATGACGATGCGCGACAGCCGCGCCGGGTCGAGCATGCCCTCTTCGAGGTCGAACTCCCACGAGCGGTTCTGCTGTGCCATTAGGCGGCGCTGGAGACGATTGGCGAGACGAGCCACCACGCCCTGGAGATTTGAGAGCTGCTTGTCGAGATAGCTGCGAAGCCGGTCGAGTTCTTCCGCCTCGCACAGATCCTCGGCGGCGATGGTCTCGTCGAACTTGGCGGTGAAGGGGCGATAGTCCGGACCGCGCGGCTCGTTGGCACCGAAATGGCGAGGCCGTTGCGGCTCGCCGGGCGTCTCGGCGTCGCCCATATCCGACTCGTCCGCCATCTCGGCGGTGGCAGCGTCGGCTGCCTCGGCTGCGGAATCCGCCATGTCGTCGGCCGAGGCCTGCGCGTCCTCCATGCTCGAGCGCTGCGACTCATCGGATTCGGACGCGTCGCCGTCCTCACCTTTGTCCTGCTTGCGGTCTTCTTCCTCGCCTTGCTCCTCGTCCTCCTCGGTGTCGGAGGAACGATCCTCCCCCATTTCGAGCGAGTCCAGCAGATCGCGGATCGTGTCGCCGAACTGGCGCTGGTCTTCGAGCACGTCCTCGAGGCGATCAAGGTCCTTGCCGGCGCGATCCTCGATCAGCGGCCGCCACAGCTCGACCAGCTTCTTTGCGGCCGGCGGCGGCGGCTGACCGGTCAGGCGCTCGCGCACCATCAGCGACAGCGCTTCCTCGATCGGAGCCTCGGAGCGCTCACTGACGTCGTCGAACTTGGCGCGGTGATAGCGGTCGTCGAGCATCGCCGTGAGATTGCCGGCGACGCCCGTCATCCGACGCGCGCCGATCGCCTCGACGCGCGCCTGCTCGACCGCCTCGAATACGGCGCGGGCCTGCTGGCCTACAGGCTGCATACGCCGATGCATCGTCTGGTCATGGCAGGCGAGACGCAGCGCCATCGCGTCGGCATGGCCGCGCACGATCGCCGCTTCCGTTTTGCTCAGCTTGCGCGCCGGTTCGGGCAGCCGCGCCTTGCCACCGACGATACCCGGGCGCTCGGCCGCGAAGGAGACTTCGAGGTCGGGCTTGCGCGCCAAGGCGCGCATGGCGCCAGACACCGCACGCTTGAACGGCTCGGTCGGCGAATCCTTGGCGCCGGTCTTGCCTTTGATGTTGGAGGCCATGGTTCTTCTCGCTCTCCCAGCGAAACGGGAGAGGTGAAATCAGCTCAGCGCAACATTCACGGCGCTCTCCGGCAGCTCGACGCCGAAGCAGCGCTGATAGAACTCGGCCACGGTCGGCCGCTCGAGCTCGTCGCACTTGTTCAGGAACGTCAGCCGGAACGCGAAGCCGATGTCGCTGAAGATCTCCGCGTTCTCGGCCCAGGTGATGACCGTGCGCGGGCTCATCACCGTCGACAGGTCGCCGTTCATGAAGGCGTTGCGCGTCAAGTCGGCGATGCGCACCATCTTGTTGACGATGTCGCGTCCCTTGTCGTTGCGATAGTGCTTCGCTTTGGCGAGAACGATCTCGACTTCATTGTCGTGCGGCAGATAATTGAGCGTCGTGACGATCGACCAACGGTCCATCTGGCCTTGGTTGATCTGCTGCGTGCCGTGATAGAGGCCCGACGTGTCGCCAAGGCCGATCGTGTTGGCCGTAGCGAACAGGCGGAACCCCGGGTGCGGCTTGATCACGCGATTCTGGTCGAGCAGCGTGAGGCGCCCCGAGGCTTCGAGCACACGCTGGATCACGAACATCACGTCCGGGCGGCCGGCGTCGTATTCGTCGAAACAGATCGCGACATTGTTCTGGAGCGCCCACGGCAGGATGCCGTCGCGAAATTCGGTGACCTGGTGGCCTTCTTTGAGGACGATGGCGTCCTTGCCAATCAGGTCGATACGGCTGATGTGGCTGTCGAGGTTGACGCGCACGCAGGGCCAGTTGAGCCGCGCCGCGACCTGCTCAATATGCGTCGACTTGCCGGTGCCGTGATAGCCGGTGACCATCACGCGGCGATTCTTGGCGAAGCCGGCGAGGATGGCGAGCGTGGTCGGGCGGTCGAAGCGGTAATCGGAATCGATCTCGGGGACGTATTCGTCCGGCTGGGAGTAGGCCGGAGTTTCCAGGTCGCTGTCGATTCCGAACACTTGCCGGACTGACACCTTCATGTCCGGCAGTGCGGCTTTTTCTTGAACTGCGGCAGTCATTGATCCTCCCGGGCTTCGCGGTCCTGAAGCCCCTGATACGGTCCGACATCACGGTCCGGCTGATGCGGGCAACCTAGCAGACAGGCGGGGCCGGCAAAACCCGGCACGCGTGGCGCCGACGTTCTGCTATGCACCAGAGATAGGGATCGCGCCTCTGTGGCGAAAGGCGGTTGTACGTTACCGCGAGGATAATGTCCGACCCCGCGAGGTCAGACAAAACCGACCGATTTCAAATAGTTATAGGACTGGATGACCTCGACCAAGCGGTCCTCGGTCGAGCGGTCGCCGCCATTGGTGTCGGGGTGGTGCCGCTTCACCAACTCCTTGAACCGGGCCTTCACCTGCACCGGCGTCGCCGAGACATCGAGGCCGAGCGTGTCGAGCGCCTTGCGCTCGGCATTGCGCACCGGCCGGGCCGATTCGGCTCGCTGCTGCTGCTCGGCCTTCAGTCCTTCCGAAAACAAGCCGAACGGATCGCCATGGGTGCCGAAGGCGTGCGCGTCGGGGCGCATCGGGCCCTTGCCGGTTCCCATTTTCCAGGTGGGGCGGTGGCCGGTCAGAGCATCCTTCTGATACGCCATCACCGCGGAATCGTTCATGCCGGCAAAGAAATTGTAGGAATGATTGTACTCGCGCACGTGTTCGAGGCAGAAGCGCCAATACTCGTTCTCGCGCTCGCGACCCTTCGGCGCGCGATGCGCTCCCTTTTCCTTGCAGCCGTGCCAGTCGCAGCCCGGCCCGGCGGGTTTCGGGCGGCGGTCCTGCGACGGCTTCACGCGGATACGATCGAACAGAGGAGAGTCGAATTTCATGACCGAATACTATGCGCCTGCGGCGGCGGCACCTTCAAGACTTGACAAACCACGCCGCGGCGCGATTTCGCCGCAAAGCAAACATTGACCGGAACGCCGCCGTTGCCTAACTCGAACGGCATGCGTACAGCCGATGTCATCTCACAGAAACTCACTGAAGCCTTCGCGCCGCAGAGCCTGACGGTGGATGACGAATCCCACCGCCACGAAGGCCATGCCGGGCATCGCCCGGGGGGACAGACCCATTTTAGGGTCTATATCGTATCAGATGTCTTCAAAGGAAAGAGCCGCCTCGAGCGTCATCGCATGATCAATGGCATTCTTTCGTCGGAACTCGCCGGGGGCGTGCACGCGCTCGCGATCCAGGCGGTCGCACCGGGCGAAGGCGGGGCCTGATCTCACTCCGCGGGCTTCGGCAGCGGCTGGATGCGCAGCGCAGTGATGCGATTGCGTGCCTTGCGTAGCACCCTGAAACGGAAGCTGTGAAACGTGAAGCTTTGGCCCACTTCGGGGATCGATCGTGCCTCGTGAATGACGAGGCCGGCAATGGTGGTCGCCTCCTCGTCCGGCAGGTTCCAGTCCATCACCCGGTTCAAGTCGCGGATCGGCACCGCGCCGTCGACGTTGACCGAGCCGTCCGGCTGGCGGCGCACGCCCGGCACGGCGACGTCATGCTCGTCGGTGATGTCGCCGACGATCTCTTCCAGAATGTCCTCGAGCGTGACGAGGCCCTCAACCTCCCCATACTCGTCGACCACCAGCGCGAATGGCGTCTTGCGGCGGCGAAACGCCTTGAGCTGCTCGGACACCGGCCGCGTGTCCGGCACGAACCACGGCGCCGTCATCAGCGCCCCGATGTCGACCTTGGACGCATCGCCATCGACCGCGTGCAGTGCGCGCAGAAGATCCTTCACGTGCAGCACGCCGACGATGTTCTCCGGATTGCCGCGCCACAGCGGCAGCCGCGTCACCGGCGAGGCGATCACCGCGTTGACGAGGTCCTCCGCTTTGTCTTCGGCATTGAGCGTGATCATGTTGGTGCGGTGGATCATCACGTCCGAGACCGCGAGTTCGCGCAGGTCGAGCACGCCGCCGAACATGTCGCGATCGAGTTTCTCGACGCCGCCTTCGCGATGGAACAGGTCGACGGCGCCGCGCAATTCCTCGCGCGCCGACAGGATGTCCTGGTCCTCACCCACCACGATGCCGACGTGCTTGAGCAGCCAGCGAACCATTGTCTCGATCGCCATCAAGACAGGGCCGAGCACCGTGACGACGATCTGCATCGGTCGCGCGATCAGCAGCGCGAAGTGATCGGGTGCATTGAACGCCGCGGTCTTCGGCAGGATTTCCGAAAACACCACGACCAGCACGGTCATCGCCACCGTGGCGTAAATCACGCCGGCATTGCCGAACCAGGTGAGCAGCACGCCGGTCGCCAGCGACGATGCGGCAATATTGACGGCGTTGTTGCCGAGCAATAGCGCGCCAAGCAAGCGCTCGCGTTGAGCGAGCATCCGATTGACGATGCCGGCCTCGCGATTACCCTGCTTCTCGAGCTGCGACATGCTGGCGCGCGAGGACGCCGTCAGCGCCGTCTCGCTTCCGGAAAAGAAAGCGGACAGCATCAGACAGAAGACAACGATCGCCAGGGAAATCCAGTCGCCGCTTGTCATTTGTCGGAAACTGCGTCCGTCATGAAAGCGCGCACTTCGGCCGGATCGACATTGTTTTCGATAAAGGCCTGGCCGATGCCGCGCACCAGGATGAATGTGAGCCGGCCGCGCTTCACCTTCTTGTCTTGCGCGATCAGATCCATCAAGGCATCGACGCCCGGCACCCCGCCGGGAACCTGCCTGACATGGGTCGGCAGGCCGACCGCCGCAAGATGCGCCTTTGCGCGCGTGGTATCGGCGGCACTGCAAAAACCTTTGCTGGCGGAGAATTCGAAAGCCATGACCATGCCGAGCGCCACTGCCTCGCCGTGCAGCAGACGGCTCGAGAAGCCACAACCGGCCTCGAGCGCATGGCCGAACGTGTGGCCAAGATTGAGCAGCGCGCGTTCGCCCGTCTCGCGCTCGTCGCGGGCGACGATGCCGGCCTTGGCGCGGCAGCAAACGGCGATCGCATGCTCGCGCGCCGGGCCGCCTGAAAACATCTCCTGCCAATTCGCCTCGAGCCAGGCGAAGAAGCCGGCATCGCCGAGGAGGCCGTATTTAGCGACTTCGGCATAGCCCGCGCGAAATTCGCGCGGCGGCAGCGTGTCAAGCAAGGCCGTGTCGGCGATCACCATCACCGGCTGATGAAATGCGCCGATGAGATTCTTGCCCTGGCGCGAATTGATGCCGGTCTTGCCACCGACCGAGGAATCGACTTGGGCCAGAAGGGTCGTCGGCACCTGCACGAAATCGATGCCGCGACGGACGCAGGACGCGGCAAAGCCGGCGAGGTCTCCGATGACGCCGCCGCCGAGCGCAATGGCGAGATCGCCGCGCTCGATGCGCGCGCCAATGATCTCCTCGCAGACCCGTTCAAAGGTGGCGACTTTTTTCGAGCCTTCGCCCGGCGCGACGAGGATGCGCGACGAACCGAGACCGGCCTCGTTCAGCACAGCTTCCGTGGCGACGAGATGCCGCGCAGCGACGTTCTCGTCGGTGATGATCACGGTGCGCGCGCCCGGCCGCAGCGCCTTGATGGCATGACCGAGAGAAGCGAGCACGCCGCGTCCGATGACGATGTCATAGGCGCGATTGTCCAACGCCACCGGAACGGTGATGGGCTCGCGCGACTTCAGCGGCGCAGTCATGACGCATTCTCCTCCTGCGCCGCCAGATGCGCAGGCATCGCAGCCATGATCTCGTCGACGATGGTGTCGTGCGGCTCGTCGCGCGACTGAACCGTAATGTCGGATTGCGCGTAGAGGGGCTCGCGCGCCGGTAGCAGGTCCTTGATGCGATCAACCAGCGGCCGATCGCCCCGCCGCTTGGTGCGCTTCAACAGCACGTCGACGTCCGCCTTCAGCCACACCGACAAGCCCTTGTCGCGGATCAGCGCGCACGTGTGGGCGTCCATCACCGCGCCGCCCCCGGTCGCCAACACCTGCGGTCCTTGTTCTAGAAGACGCGCGATCACGCGCGCCTCGCCGGCGCGAAAATACGGCTCGCCGTGCTTGGCGAATATCTCGGGGATCGTCATGCCNGCNGCGCTTTCGATCTCGGTGTCGGCNTCNATGAATGGAATGCCGAGNCGCNCNGCNAGNCGGCGGCCGATCGACGACTTGCCGGCGCCCATCATGCCGACCAGCACGACGGAACGGCTGCCCAGCGCGCGCAAAATGCGCGCCTCCGGGCTGCTTTCCGTCGCTTTTGAAGCGGCGCCGTTAACCATGCTAGCGTTCCAAATCGTCAACACCGGTTCCATATACCAGCAAACAGGCCGATCGCGAGGCGCCCTTGCCAGCGCGGCCGCACCGTGGTCGTAAACCGGCCCGCGGGTTATAGCTGCTTCGCGCCGCCTTTGGACGTCTGAAAGCCATGCCGAGCCTGTTCCGATTCCTNATGCTGCTCGGTCTGATTGGCGGCTTGGCCTACGGCGCCGTGTTTTCGCTGGCGACGTTCGTCAAGTATCATCNGCGCGAGATTATTGTGACGATCCCGCCCGACAAGTTCGTCAAACAACATTAAGCGGCGGCAACAATGGGCCGCCGGGCATCCGACGCAACCTTCATCGAACTCTTTTTGGACATGCTGGCGGCCGAGCGTGGCGCCGGCGTCAACACCCTTGCAGCCTATCGTAACGACCTCGAGGATCTCTCGTCGTATCTCGGTGCCAAAGGCAAGAACATCGCTGGCGCGGCCACTGACGATCTGCGCGGCTTTATCGGCAACTTGAACGAACGCGGCTTCAAGCCGGCGTCACTTGCGCGCAGGCTATCGGCATTGCGTCAGCTCTATCGTTTTCTTTACGCCGAGGGGAAACGCGGCGACGATCCCGCCGCGGTGTTGGAAGGGCCGAAACGCGGGCGCACCCTGCCGAAGGTCTTGTCGATTGCCGAGGTCGACACGCTGCTCAAGGAAGCGCAGCGGCAGGCGGACGACGCGACACAGTCAGCACCTGTCCGTCTGCGGGCAATGCGTCTCGTGTGTTTGCTTGAGGTCGTCTACGCGACGGGCCTGCGGGTCTCCGAACTCGTCGCGTTGCCCGCGGGCGCGGCGCGGCGCGATCAGCGCATGCTGGTGGTGCGGGGTAAGGGCGGCAAAGAGCGGCTTGTCCCACTCAATCAGGCGGCCAAGAAAGCCATGGCCGACTATCTGTCGCTCGCCGCCGAATCCGGCCGCGACAATCGGTCGAAATGGCTGTTCCCATCATTTGGCGAGCAGGGTCACCTTACACGCCAGCATTTCGCCCGTGAGTTGAAGACCTTGGGCGCCGCCTGCGGCATCGCCCCGGCGCGGCTGTCGCCGCACGTCCTGCGCCACGCCTTCGCCAGCCATCTCCTGCACAACGGCGCCGACCTGCGCGTCGTGCAGACGCTGCTCGGCCACGCGGACATTTCTACGACACAAATCTACACGCATGTCCTCGAGGAACGGCTCAAGGCCCTCGTCCGGGACCTGCACCCCTTGGGACAGGGTGGCGCCGGGCACAATTAAGCCCGGTAGAGCCAAATTAACCCGCTTAGTTGCCTAATTATCAGAGACGCGTCAGTTCAGGCCCATGCTCAGTCCCGGAAATCTTCGCAGCTATCTCGATTTCGAAAAGCCTGTGGCCGAGCTTGAGGCCAAGGTCGAGGAACTGCGCGCGATGGGTGAAGCGAACACCGCCGTCGCTATCGACGACGAGGTGTTGCGGCTCGAAGCCAAGGCCAGCGCCGCGCTCAAGGAGATCTATGAGGGGCTCACCCCTTGGCAGAAGACGCAGGTCGCGCGCCATCCGCAGCGACCGCATTGCCTCGACTACGTGCACGCGCTGATCACCGACTTCGTGCCGCTCGCCGGCGACCGCAAGTTCGGGGAGGACCAGGCCATCGTCGGCGGCTTCGGCCGCTTCAAGGGCGAGAGCGTCTGCCTGCTCGGTCATGAAAAGGGCTCCGACACCGAAAGCCGGCTCAAGCACAATTTCGGCATGGCCCGTCCGGAGGGTTACCGCAAGGCGGTACGGCTGATGGAGATGGCCGAGCGCTTTGGCATCCCTTTGATTGCACTGGTAGATACCGCCGGCGCCTATCCCGGCATCGGCGCCGAGGAACGGGGCCAGGCGGAAGCGATCGCCCGCTCGACGGACGTTTCGCTAGGGCTCGGCGTGCCAAATGTCGCGGTCATTCTCGGCGAGGGTGGCTCGGGCGGCGCCATTGCGCTCGCCACCGCCAACCGCGTGCTGATGCTCGAGCACGCGATCTACAGCGTCATCTCGCCGGAGGGCGCCGCCTCGATCCTGTGGCGCGACACCACCAAGGCACAGGACGCCGCCACCAACATGAAGATTACCGCGCAGGACATGGTCCGCTTCGGAGTGATCGACACCATCATTCCGGAGCCGACGGGCGGCGCGCATCGTGATGCCACCGCAGCCATCGCCACCGCCGGTGACGCTATCGCCAACGCGCTGGCCGAACTCAAGGGGCTGGACGCTGCCGCGCTGCGCAAGCAGCGGCGCGACAAGTTCCTCGACATGGGCCGGGCCATGGCGCGGAATGCCGGCTGACCCTGTCCGTCCGAATAGGCTTTACGGTCGATTTACCATAGACTTAGCGGTAGCCGATGGCGGTAAAGTTCGCCTTGCCCCAGCCACATCTTATGGATAACGATTGTTGAAGAGGGCCCGCCCCCTGGGGGAGTATCGCGTTTGAGACGGTCTTTCATGCGCGCGCTATTGGCGTCTGCGGCGATTCTCGCCGCCATAGTCCTTGCTGGCTGCAATCCGGGCGACATCCCGACGAACGGCCGCGCCATGGCGCCGCTGTCGGAGAGGACACTGGCGCTTATCTCCGAAAAGAACATGGACAAGCAGTCGCCGATCCTTGTCCGCGTGTTCAAGGAGGAGTCGGAGCTCGAAGTCTGGAAACAGACGCGCGACGGGCAGTACGCCCTCTTGAAGACCTACCCCATCTGCAAATGGTCAGGCGATCTCGGACCGAAAAAGAAGGAAGGCGACCGCCAGGCGCC
>JGI20207J14881_1000208_pt1 | contig 21295 bp, 17 predicted proteins | sample NGESurdeep092012_4_FD_14881 | JGI IMG/M metagenome (IMG submission 14881)
TCCGCTTTGCATAACCACCATCTGTGGCGGTTAAGACAAATTGATCTGGCAGCGTTCCAGACACTGCAGCCATCGTTAGCAATTGATCGTCAGTTCGAAATTTCATTCCGATAACACCCGATGTCGATCTGCCCATTGCACGTATTGAGTCTTCGCGCGCTGCAAATCGCAATGACATTCCATGCTTGCTCACCAATAAGATCTCATCGTTATTTGTAATAAGTGCTGCGGAAACTACCTCGTCACCCGGTTTGAGATTTATGGCAATTAGACCACCGGCGCGGGGTGAGTCATATTCGGTAAGTGGAGATTTCTTCACCATTCCACTCTTCGTGGCAATAACCAAGTAATGCGCCCCGTCGTATTCGCGCAATGAAATCACCTGGGCAATTGTCTCATCAGGTTTGAATGCTAAAAGGTTGGCAACATGTTGTCCGCGTGCATCGCGTCCTGTGTCTGGAAGTTCGTGAACTTTTGCGCGGTACACGCGACCCTTGTTGGTAAAGAACAGCAACCAATCATGAGTAGATGCCGTAAAGAAATGGTCAACTAAATCATCTTGTTTAAGTGCAGCTCCTTTTACGCCTTTGCCGCCACGGCGCTGCGCCCGATAGAGATCGGCGCGAGTTCGCTTTGAGTAACCACCTCGAGTAATAGTGACGACAACTTCTTGATCAGGAATTAAATCTTCGACTGACAAATCAGATTCGGCCAAGACGATCTGGGTGCGACGCCCATCGCCATACTTTTCACCAAGTTCGTGGAGTTCAGTTTTGATGATCTCGCGTTGTTTTGATTCGCTAGCTAAAATTTCATTAAGAAGAACGATGTCGGCCATAAGCGCGTCATACTCATCATTAATTTTCTGGCGTTCAAGAGCAGCAATGCGGCGAAGTTGCATATCCAAAATTGCATTTGCTTGGATTTCATCAACCTCAAGTAATTTCATCAAGCCAACACGAGCTTCTTCGGGTGTCTTCGATGCACGAATCAGTGCGATCACCGCATCTAGGGCATCTAGGGCTTTGAGGTAGCCTTGCAGGATATGGGCTCGTTTTTCACGCTCAGCTAAACGAAATTTTGTACGTCGGACAATTACTTCGACTTGATGCTCAATGTAATACCGAATAAATTCATCAAGACGAAGGGTTCGTGGAACCCCATCAACGAGTGCCAACATATTGGCACCAAATGAATCTTGCAATTGCGTATGTTTATATAAATTATTAAGTATTACTTTAGGCGTTGCATCGTTACGAAGCACAATAACTAGACGTTGACCTAAGCGCTCGTTACCTTCATCTCGAACATCTGCGATGCCTTTGATGCGCCCATCTTTGACAAGTTCGGCAATCTTGAGGGCTAAGTTATCTGGGTTTACTTGATACGGAAGTTCTGTAACAACCAGACATGTTCGCCTGTTGATCTCTTCGATTTCAACAACGGAACGCATGATGATCGATCCGCGGCCAGTGCGGTAAGCATCTTCAATTCCTTGACGACCCACTATGAGCGCTTTAGTTGGGAAGTCGGGACCTGTAACAATGGTCATAAGTTTTGCCAGAGTGTCTTCTGGCGTCGCATCTGGGTGTTCGAGTGCCCATGATGTCGCTTCAATAATTTCAGTAAGGTTGTGAGGTGGAATATTTGTTGCCATTCCAACAGCAATACCTGCAGAACCATTGACAAGAAGATTTGGGAAACGAGAGGGTAGAACAGTCGGCTCTTGCGAACGACCATCGTAGTTGGGGATGAAGTTGACCGTGTCTTCATCAATATCACGCATCATTTCCATGGCAAGTGGCGCGAGCTTTGCTTCGGTATAACGCATTGCAGCCGCTGGATCATTACCCGGAGAACCAAAGTTTCCGTTGCCATCAATAAGTGGGTAGCGAAGTGACCAGAACTGGGCCAGACGAACTACGGCGTCATAAATGGCTCCGTCGCCATGTGGATGGTAATTACCCATAACATCGCCAACGATGCGAGAAGATTTGTAGTATCCCTTATCTGGACGATATCCAGCATCAAACATTGCATAGAGGACTCTGCGGTGTACTGGTTTTAACCCATCTCGAACATCGGGAAGCGCTCGTCCAACAATGACTGACATCGCATAATCAAGATAGCTTCGCGCCATCTCAACTTGAAGATCAATCGACTCAACTTTCGAGCCTTCCATACCCTCTTGAAATCTATCGTCCATTAGATATCCAAAAACCTAACATCTTTAGCGTTTCGTTGAATAAAACGCCGGCGAAGATCGACATCTTCACCCATCAACACCGAAAAAAGGTCATCTGTAGCTGCGGCATCTTCAAGCGTTACTTGAACCAAAATGCGGTGAGTTGGATCCATTGTCGTATCCCACAACTCTTTCGCTGGCATTTCGCCCAATCCTTTAAAGCGTTGAATGCCATCTTCTTTTGGCAGACGCTTGCCCGCCTCAATACCCATCTTGATGAAGCCATCTCGTTCTCGATCACTAAAAGCATATTGAACAGGCTCTTTCCCGCCCCACTTCAATTTATAGAGAGGTGGTTGAGCAAAGTAGACAAATCCACCCTCGATGAGCGGACGCATAAAACGAAATAGCAACGTAAGTAACAAGGTGCGGATATGTTGGCCATCAACATCGGCATCGGCCATCAAAATAATTTTGTGATATCGCAATTTTGCTACATTAAATTCATCATGGATGCCAGTACCAAGTGCGGTTATCAAAGCTTGTACTTCATTGTTTTGAAGCACGCGATCAATTCGTGCCTTCTCAACGTTTAAAATCTTTCCGCGGATTGGAAGAACTGCTTGATAACGCGAGTCACGTCCACCTTTAGTTGATCCGCCAGCCGAATCACCTTCGACAATATAAAGTTCACATTTTTCTGGTTCGGTCCATTGGCAATCAGCCAACTTTCCTGGCATTCCGCGCCCTTCCAGTAAACCTTTTCGTGAACGGCTTAAATCGCGTGCTTTGCGAGCTGCAACTCGAGCGGCGGCGGCATCAATACTTTTGCGAACAATATCTTTTCCTTCACCAGGATTCTTTTCAAACCAGCCAGTCAATGAATCGTTCATTGCTTTTTGGGTGAAAGATTTTGCTTCAGTATTTCCGAGTTTGGTTTTTGTTTGCCCTTCAAACTGTGGTTCACCTATTTTTATCGAGACGATAGCGGTTAATCCCTCGCGAACGTCATCTCCTGTAAGTCGATCCTCTTTTTTACGAATGAAGCCCCACTCTTCTCCAAATTTATTGACAATAGAAGTGAGCGCTGTTCTAAAACCCTCTTCATGTGTTCCACCCTCTTGGGTGTTAATTGTGTTTGCAAAGGTATAAACGCTCTCTGAAAATCCGGTGTTCCATTGCATCGCAATTTCAAGAGAAATTTTCTGCGCTACATCTTCAGAGGTGAAGTCGATAATTGTTTTATGTTGTTCACCTTTGGTGAGGTTTAAGTGGCGAACAAAATCAACAATTCCCCCCTCGTAATGATAAATAGCGTTAAGCACTTTGCCATTTTCATCTACTCGCCCTGACCGTTCATCAGTTAGCGTGAGTGTTAATCCTTTGTTGAGAAATGCCATTTCACGAAACCTTGCCGACAGGGTTTCAAAAGAAAAATCTGTGGTTTCGAAAATTTCGTTAGACGGCCAGAAGGTGACTGTGGTTCCAGTCTTAGTTGCGGCATCCCCTTTACGAACAGGGGATTGAGGAACGCCTAGTTTGTATTCCTGATACCAATGGAACCCATCGCGCATAACCTCGGCCGACAAATCTGTCGAGAGAGCGTTTACAACAGAAATTCCGACGCCGTGTAAGCCACCAGAGACGGAGTAGCCGCTATCGCCGAATTTTCCGCCTGCGTGAAGAACTGTAAGAACAATTTCAAGAGCTGGGCGCTTCTCTATGGGGTGAAGGTCCACCGGGATTCCCCGGCCATTATCGACCACTCGAACTGCGCCATCTGGCAATAAGGTCACATTTATAGTGTCGCAATAGCCCGCCAGCGCTTCATCGACCGAGTTATCGACCACCTCATAAACCAGGTGGTGGAGCCCCCGTTCACCGGTTGAGCCAATGTACATACTGGGGCGTTTGCGAACCGCATCGAGACCTTCAAGAACGGTAATAGCGCTGGCGTTATATGAATTGTCAGCCACGCTTGCACTCCTCGTAAAACTTCAAGAGAACTTTTACCAAATCTGCCACATCCAATTCTCGGGCGAATTTGGCTGGTACGACCTCAAATCTTAGTCGTAAACGACCTCAAGAACCAGCCGTAAAAGGGCGCAGGTGAACTTGTGGGGCGCTTTTGGCAATTAGCCGTAGGTATCCCTAGGACCCCGGGCATTTCGGATCGTTCTAATGCCTTTTTTCCAACTAGGTGCCCCGGGAGGCAGGATCAAAATTTGTTCGACGAGTGCTCCAGGAGCGGAGTTAGAAATGGTCTTAAGAAGCTCGCTGTTCATCAACGTAAGTTGAGTTGCCCACGCTGAAGAGGTCGCTTGAACCGTAAGCAAACCATCAACTAACGAAATTGGGGTGCAGTGAGCTCCAATATCTGGGCCAACTACCGAAACCCAGTCTGTAAAAAGTGAACCTTCGGCAATTCCTTGGCGCCAATCACGGTTAGTAACCAACTCAGAAAGTACAGAACTCAGTGCTTGAGGGTCCGCAATAGCGCTTCGAGTAGGTTCTAAAGTTTCTCCAAGTCGATTCTTTCGAGAGTTATCGCGCCAACTCTTGTACAGCTCCATCGCTAAATCCACCTTCATGTTTTTACTTTAACGCTTCCGTTTTTTACATGGTAGATCGTCCCAGGTAAATCTTTGGGTAAGTCAGCTTCGACAGCGACAGTTATAAATGTTTGCTCTGCTGAATTAGCTAGAGATACTAATTGTGCCCGGCGTTCTTCATCTAACTCCGAAAAAACATCATCTAAAATTAATATTGGTTTTGCCCCCTCAAGAAGAAGACTTTTATAAGCCGCCAACTTTAAAGCCAATGCAATCGACCAAGATTCTCCATGTGATGCATAACCTTTTACAGGTTGATCGCCTAAATGAAGTAACAAATCGTCTCTGTGAGGCCCTACAAGTGTCAAACCCCGATCGATCTCTTGTGATCTAATCTCAGCCATTCGCTTAATGATTATTAGGCTATTACCAATGGAGTCTCTTGATAGCTCTTCTAAAGAACTTTTATAAGTGATGTGCGCAGGTTTCTCAGGGGCAATATCAGAATAGACACTCGAGAAGACTGGTTCAAAGTTGCTTAATAGCAAGATTCGCTCGGCAATAATTTCTCCGCCCAGCTTTGCTACTTGTTGATCCCAAGATTCCAAAGAGGAGTAACTCGCTCGCGTCTTTAATAATGAATTACGTTGTTTTAACGCTCTTTCATAGTCTGTTATTACACCTGCTAGTCGAGGCGACTGAAGTATAAGAAGTTGATCAATGAAACGACGGCGTTCTGAAGGATCCCCGCGCACTAAATCTAAATCTTCTGGAGAGAAATAAATGCTTTTAACTAAACCGAAAAGTTCTTTCTGGCTTCGCACCGGGTTTTGGTTAATACGGGCTCTGTTTGCCTTTTCGGAATTGATTTCTAACTCAACTAATATTTGTCGTTCTGGGTTTTGGATATTAGCCCTTACATAGGCCGCACTTTCCCCAAGTTTTACGAGGGGTTGATCTCCTGCAGTTCGGTGCGAAGAGAGGAAAGCAAGATAGAGAATAGCTTCAACAATATTTGTTTTCCCTTCTCCGTTTCGCCCTAAGAAAATCGTCACACCAGGGGTTAAAGGGAGTTCCAATTCGCCGTAAGAGCGAAAGTTCTTTAAAGATAGGTGTGAAAGGTACACACTTTTAGGCGCTATAGCGCATCGGCATAAGTAAGTATTTGTAACTCGCGTCGTGGGAACCGTTTGCTTCCTGTTTTCCAGTTAATACCGCAGGTTTACTTGCGCCGGTAAAGTTAATTTGAACAAAGGGTGTTCCGATTGCTTGCAACCCATCAGTTAAAAATTGTGGGTTGAATGCAATATTAATTGGCTCGCCGGAATATGTAATATCTAACTCTTCGGTAGCTTGTGCTTCTTCGCCGGCGCCTGCTTCAAGTTGAAGTGAATTGCTAGAAAAAATTAAACGGAGTGGGACAGTCTTATCAGTGACAAGGGCAACACGACGAACTGAATCTAAGAATGGCGCCACCTCTATTGTTGCTTCCGCTACAGACTCACTTGGTAGAAGGTGTTTAAATGGTGGAAAAGATCCATCTAAAGTCCGTGAAGTCATGGTTTTTAATTCTGAAAGAAAACCTATAAGCCTCTCATTTGAAACTGTTGGTGAAAGGGCAAGCGTTACTTGTGAATGGGCGGTTAGTGATTTTGCGGCATCTACGAGCGTTCGCGCTCTCACTAGCGTATTAACTTCAATCTCGTTATTTTTTGCTTGCCAATTTAATTCACGCACAGCAAGTCGGTAGCGATCTGTCGCCGCCAGTGTGATTTTATTGTGCATGATTTCGATATGTACACCTGTAAGGGCGGGTAATGAATCATCCTTACCTGCAGCAATCGCAACCTGGTTGACGGCATGTGTGAAGACATCGCTAGGAATAACTCCGGCAGTTTCAGGAAGTTCTGGGAGGGTTGGGTATTCATTAACTGAAAGTGTGGGAAGGATAAATTTTGCCGTTCCTGCTGTTACTAGAACTCTTGTGCCATCAATGGAGAATGTAATTGGCTTGTTAGGTAGTGATCGGGCAATTTCCGCCAGTAGTCGTCCTGGAACTAAAACTTTTCCTTTAGCGCTGATATCTGCTTTTAAAATCGCTTTCGTTGAGGTCTCTAAATCAGAGCCGGTAAGGGTGATTGATGTATCAACATCGATCATAATTCCCAAAAGTTCGGGTTTAATAGGGCGGGTTGAGAGGCTGCGGGCAACCCAATTAACAGCATCCACCAACTCCACAGGTTCAACCACAAACTTCATTTTTCGCCTCTTTCATAGATCTGCTAAGTCTAGGGTTTCAATAAGACGCACCGTTTTAGGCAATCCTTACTAACTCCATTTTTTATTTATATATAGTTATTCGTAGTAACCAGACCTTTAACTTGTGGAAAACGTTAAACGAGCAGGTCACCCGCCATTAAATCTTCTCTACAGCTGTTGATAAGTATGTGGAAAACTTAAGAAAAACCCCTCTGCTAGTAAAGTTTCCCGTTATAAACCCCAACTAATCCTCAAAAACTCTTTAGTTATCCACACTTGTCCACAACTTACCCACAGCTGGGGTTAGTTTTTTGCTTGAAGTTTAATTCGATTGGTCAGTTCTGTTACTTGGTTATATATAGAGCGCCGTTCAGCCATTAATTGGCGAATTTTCCGATCAGCATGCATAACAGTGGTGTGATCTCGGCCGCCAAATGTTTGACCTATCTTTGGAAGCGATAAATCAGTGAGCTCGCGACACAAATACATAGCTATTTGCCGAGCATTTACCAAAACTCGACTCCTACTAGTCCCACAGAGGTCGTCGAGGGTAAGGCTGAAGTAGGTGGCAGTTTGGGCCATAATAGTTGAAGAGGTGATCTCGGGACCAGCTTGGTCCGGGATTAAATCTTTCAAAACAATCTCTGCCAACCCCATATCGACAGGTTGTCGGTTAAGGGAAGCGAAGGCGGTGACGCGAATTAGGGCACCCTCTAACTCCCGGATATTTGAAGAGATTTTAGAGGCGATGTACTCCAAAACATCATCCGGAGCATTTAATTTATCTTGAGCCGCTTTTTTACGAAGAATTGCAATACGGGTTTCAAGTTCTGGAGGCTGGATATCCGTTATTAGACCCCATTCAAAACGGGAGCGCAAACGATCTTCAAGAGTTGTAAGTTGTTTTGGAGGTCGATCGCTAGAAATAACAATCTGTTTGTTTGCATTATAAAGAGTGTTAAATGTATGGAAGAACTCTTCTTGAGTCCGCTCTTTATTTTCTAAGAATTGGATATCATCAACTAAGAGCACATCAAGATCCCGATAACGTCGCTGAAAAACCGAAGCCTTATCATCGCGGATTGAGTTGATGAAGTCATTTGTAAATTCTTCCGAAGAAACATATCTAACTCGAACAGACCCGTATAACTCTTTTGCATATGCTCCAATTGCATGTAAAAGATGAGTCTTGCCTAAACCTGATTCACCGTAAATAAATAGCGGATTATAAGCCTTAGCGGGCGCTTCAGCTACCGCAACCGCCGCCGCATGAGCGAAACGATTTGAAGCACCAATAACAAAGGTTTCAAAAACATAACGAGGATTAAGTTGTGATTGTTCCAAAGGTTGTTTTGGATTTAAGTCGCGGCCTGTTCCACTCTTTGGCTGTACTTCAGGCATACTTTCATCAATGAAGTCTTCAAGAGAATCGTCAACTTCTAAATTCTCATCAACCGTTACAGCAATATTTATTTTTTGCCCAAGTTGATTTGTAAGAATTTCATTTAGCGCTGATTTAATCCGGAGTTCAAGAAAATCTTTAGCAAATTGATTTGGTGTGTTCAATAAAAGGGTGGCCCCACTATCACCCTGAAGCAGGCCAAGTGGCTTTGTAAGTGCTAAGAAAGCTCGGTGCTGCGGTGACTCAGAGGAGAGAGCATCAACGACCAACGACCATAAAGTATTAAGGTCGACCTCTTCTAATAACGCCATAGCCACCCCAAAGTTATCCACAAGGTTATCCACAACCTGTGGTCTAAACCCTACCTTGAGAGTAAGGCGCGGTTAAAACTGTGGATAGAGCGCGAACCTATGACCCTGTGGAGAAAAGCGCAAGTGGTTTATCCACAACAATTCGGCTAATCTAACCCTTCCGTTGTGGCCCTAGCTGGTGCCAACCACATTACGGGGAAGCCCATTACGGGGAAGCCCAATACGGGGAAGCCCAATATTGCCGCAATATCGCCGCTAGGAGAAAAAGAGGACATTATGAGTAAGCGCACCTACCAACCTAATAACCGTCGTCGCGCGAAGAAGCACGGTTTCCGAGCCCGCATGGCTACTCGTGGCGGACGATCAGTTCTTTCCTCACGCCGCGCAAAGGGTCGCACCCGCATCTCAGCATAAATCGTGCTTCCTGCATCCAACCGTATGCGCCGAGGAGAAGATTTTTCTAGAACTACTAAGACCGGGCATCGCGCTTCCTCTCACTCGTTAACTCTCTATTTTTTGACTCATGATCAACTTCCCTTGATTCCACAAGTTGGATTAATTATTAATAAGAGCGTCGGTGGTTCAGTTACCCGTCATCGAATCGCTCGCCAGTTGCGCCACGCGATGGCAACACATCTTTCGGGGTTACCGCCGCACACTCAAGTTGTAATTCGAGTTATTAAAGTGCAAGATGATTATCGAAACGAACTTAATGATTTGGTGAAAAAGATGGTTAAAAGAATTGGCGCCACGCAGTGAAGAAGCTCCTCACCTCGCTAATGATTGCACCAATTCGATTTTGGCAAATATTTATCTCTTCGAATATGGCGCCACGATGCAAATACTTTCCATCATGTTCGCAGTACACGATTGATGCGATTAATGAATATGGCTTAAAAGGAATACCGATGGGGGTATGGAGAATTATTCGATGCAACCCGTGGTCACATGGTGGCGTTGACTATGCCGGCGGCAAGAGAGTTGTATACGAACACCTCAAGGGAGCTAAACACTAATGAATGCAATCTTGCACCCAATTTATTACGCTGTTACATGGGTTATGGTCACCTTCCACACCATGCTTGGGTGGGCTTTAGGAAAGAGTTCACATGAATCCTTAAAGTGGACACTATCTATCGTTCTCCTTGTTGTTTTAATTAGAATTATTTTAATTCCTCTCTTTGTTAAGCAGATTAAGTCGCAGCGGGCGATGACCGCCCTTCAGCCGCACATGAAAGATATTCAAAAGCGCCACAAAGATGATCGCCAAAAGCAATCCGAAGAGATGATGAAGCTTTACAAAGAACACAAAACAAATCCATTGGCCCCTTGCCTTCCATTACTCGCACAAGCCCCAATCTTCTTCGCTCTCTTTCGCGTTCTGAGTGGCATCGCGCATAATAAATCGTATGTACCGAATATTCTGACAGCCAAGTTATTAGCGACAGCACACGATGCAAAATTTCTAGGCGCACCAATTTCTGATAGCTTTCTAAGTTCGCATATCACCAGCACAAAGATCGTCACGGTTTGCCTGATTGCATTTATGTCTGCAACAACATTTACCACCCAACGTCAGTTAATGGTGAAAGGCATGCCAAAACTCGACGCTTCAAATAATATGATGGCACAACAACAGAAAATTATGTTGTATGTATTTCCGGTTATCTTTGCAATCTCCGGGGTTAACTTTCCGATTGGTGTTTTAATCTATTGGTCGACGACAAACCTTTGGACCTTTGGTCAGCAGTTCTACGTCATCAAACGGAACCCGACTCCTGGTTCTCCCGCGTATGAAGAGTTACAGCGCAAAAAGGGTCTTTCAAATCCAGTCACAACGGCGAGCCCAACGAGCCCTGAAGGGATGACGGAGGCCGACCGGGAGGCGCAGGCACTGAAGAACCGCCAACGCCAGCAGCCAAAAAAGAAGAAACCGCGCAAATAACGTATAAAATAGTACAAAATATAATAAATAGGTTTAAAACCGACAGAAAGGCACGAGAATGAGTGAGACCGAGGTCCCCAAGAAGTCCTTGATTGCTAGGCTTGAAGAAGAGGGCGATGTAGCCGCTGATTACCTTGAGGGGTTGCTGGACATTGCCGACCTTGATGGAGATATCGATATTGATGTTGAAAACGAACGGGCATCACTTTCAATTGCGGGGGGTGCCCTTTCCCACCTGGTAGGCGATAGTGGCGAGGTACTCGACGCTCTGCAAGAGCTCACCCGTTTAGCCGTCCAAACCTCACTCGGTGATCGCTCACGCCTAATGCTTGATATTGATAACTTCCGAAGCAATAAGAAGATCGAGCTGACAAAATTGGCCCAGGAGATCGCTGAAGAGGTCAAATCCTCTGGTGAACAGATCAAACTTAAGCCGATGAATGCTTTTGAGCGGAAGGTCATCCACGACACTATTCAAGAGATAGGTCTCACTAGCGAATCTGAGGGCGAAGAGCCAAACCGCTGCGTGGTTGTCTTACCCGCTTGATCGTTTCACGTGAAACCCTTTTGGAGGGCTATTTTCAAGAGAACCAGATGAAGATCGATCGATATGTTGAAATCCTTAAAAGTTGGGGGATCGATCGCGGTCTTATTGGCCCGAGGGAGGGCGAGCGTATTTGGGATCGCCATATTGCTAACTGCCTTCCGGTGATGACCCTCATTCCACAAGAGGTAAAAGTTGCAGATATTGGCTCAGGAGCTGGTTTGCCAGGAATTGTTATGGCCCTGGCTCGTCCTGATCTCGAAGTGACGTTGATCGAGCCTCTCCAGCGTCGAGTGGATTTTCTCAATGAGGTTATTGCCGAACTTGATCTACCCATTACCGTTATCCGAGGTAAATCTGAAAGCGTTAAAAAGAGTTTTGAAATCGTTACCGCCAGGGCGGTCGCGCCTCTGCCTAAATTGCTAGCAATTTCTTGGCACCTCGTGAAAGCTCAAGGGGCTTTGCTTGCGATGAAAGGAGAAGGCGCTCAGCGCGAAATTGATGAGACTGAACCTAAAAAGTACTCAATAACCTCTCTTCACACTATTGATTTGCCCGACTTTGAACTTGCTCGTGTGATTGAGGTTAGAAAGACTGCTTAACTACGTACATGGATGATTCACGTGAAACAACTACCGAATTTGGTAGGAAAGTTGTGGGTATCCGCCGACTCAAAGAACCGATGCCAAAACCTATCAAAACGAGAATCTTTACCGTTGCTAATCAAAAAGGCGGAGTTGGCAAGACGACCTCAGCGGTAAATGTGGCGGCAGCTTTAGCCATGGGAGGACTCAAAGTCCTGGTAATTGATCTAGATCCACAGGGAAATGCCTGCACTGCGTTGGGGGTGGATCGTCACAAAGGTCCAGGTATGTTTGAAGTCTTAATAGATGAAGTTCCACTTGCTGAAACAATTCAAAAAGTTGCCGGATTTGCTCACCTTGAGTGTGCTCCAGCAAACCGTGAACTAGCAGGGGCAGAGATCGCTTTGGTCACCTTTGTCGCAAGGGAAAGTATCTTAAAGAATGCGCTTTTGAAATATATTAATGATCGCGATGCAAGAGGTGATCGTCTTGATTACATCATTATCGATTGTCCACCGAGCCTTGGTTTATTAACGGTTAATGCGCTGACGGCAGCGCAAGAGGTGCTAGTTCCGATTCAATGTGAGTATTACTCACTTGAAGGCATTTCCCTATTAATGGAGACGCTCGGAAAAATTCAGCGTGCGTTAAATCCCACAGTTCATGTAAGTACCATTTTGTTAACGATGTTTGATTCCAGAACTAGATTGGCAAATGATGTCGCCAATGATGTTCGTCGCCATTTCCCAAAAGAATTAATTGATATTCCAATTCCTCGCGCGGTGCGAATTTCTGAAGCGCCATCTTTTAATCAAACTGTAATGACGTATGACGCATCCTCACCTGGTGCAATTGCTTACATGGGCGCCGCACGGGAAATCGCACGAAGGGGATCAGCTGCATGAGCACAGCACGTAAAGGCGGCTTAGGTCGAGGTTTAGATGCACTTATCCCAACGACAACACTTGGAGAAGTAGTAAATAGTTTGGGAGTTATTGCAGGTATCGCCCTTGTTGTGGATATCAATTCAATCCTTCCAAATAGTAAACAACCTCGTACATACTTTGATGAAGACTCTCTTCACGAATTAGCTGCATCGATAAAAGAAGTTGGTGTGATGCAGCCACCTGTGGTTCGTGATATTGGTAATGGGCGCTATGAATTAATTATGGGAGAGCGCAGGTTGCGCGCTTCTAAATTGGCGGGGCTAAAAACAATTCCTGTAATTCTTAGAGCATCAGCCGATAATGAAATGTTGCGCGAAGCGCTTCTTGAAAATATTCATCGGAGTCAACTTAATCCACTCGAAGAAGCAGCTGCCTATCAAAATTTATTAAATGATTTTGGATATACACATGACGAACTCGCGAATAAAATTGGAAAATCAAGACCCGCTATTACAAATACGCTACGACTATTGAATTTGCCAGCCTCAGTGCAACGAAAAGTTGCAGTTGGGGTTTTATCAGCAGGACATGCGCGAGCGCTATTAACACTTATCGATGCCAATGAGATTGATCTATTAGCGAATCGAATTATTGCCGAAGGCCTAAGTGTTCGCGTAGTTGAAGAGATTGTTGCTACTGCAGATGGGAAGCCAAAGATCGGCAAGCAGAAGCGAACTTCCTTGCCGGATCCACGTCTAAAGGAGATCGCGGATTTACTTGGAAACCGGCTTGATACCAGAGTTACAATTGAACTTGGGCAACAAAAAGGAAAGATCACTGTCGAATTCGCGAACTTTGAAGACCTTGAGCGAATTACCCAAATAATTAAATAATTGCGCGATTTTCCATTTCAGTTCTAATTACTCCACCTAAGGCTTTAACGCCTTCACGAATTCGCTCTGGTGTTGGGTGGCAATAAGACAGTCGCATTGACCAACTTCCAAATCCATCAGCGTAAAAAGCAGTACCTGGTACATAGGCTACCTTTGCAACAATTGCTTTTGGCATGAGTGCAGTCGTATCAATCTCGGGTGGAAGAGTTACCCAGACATAGAAGCCACCACCAGGTTTCGTCCAACTAGCACCAGGCGGGAAATGTTGTTCAAGACTTTCAAGCATTGCATCACGGCGGACTTTATAGAGTTTGCAGAATGATGCAATCTGATCCCGCCATGGTTGATCAGCTAAGTACCCGCTAATGGATAGTTGAGTGAAATTAGATGGACATAAAATAGAACTTTCGGCAGCGATGACCAATTTTTCTTTAAGAGATTGTGGAACGAGTGCCCACCCAACTCTAAATCCTGGTGCGATCGTCTTTGAAAAGGAACCAAGATAAATTACATTCTCTGAGTCTTGAGCGCGCATCGCATTTGGAGAAGGTTTATCAAAGCCGAGCAGACCGTAAGGATTATCTTCAACAATGAAAATCTTTTCTGTTGAACAGATTTCTAGAATTTCTGTTCGTCTATCTGCCGGAAGCAAAACTCCAGCGGGATTTTGATAATTGGGTATCAGATACAAAAATTTAATCTCTTGACCAGTTAATCGGACTGCCGCGATTGCCTCGCGCAGAGCTTCTGGAATCAAACCGAACTCGTCCATCGCAACATGCACGACATTTGCTTCATATTGCTTAAAAGTTCCGAGTGCCCCGACATACGAGGGAGCTTCTACAAGAACGACATCCCCAGGATTGATAAAGATGCGAGAAATTAAATCAAGCGCTTGCTGTGAACCTGTTGTAATAATGACATCATCTGGATGGGCGCGAATCCCCTCCAGCGCCATTACATCGCAGATCTGTTCCCGTAATTTTGGATGGCCTTGACCGCTGCCATATTGAAGTGCTTCGGCGCCATTTTCCTTAATCAACTTTTCGACAACCTCAGCCATTATCTCCATTGGGAGGGCCGAAAGATTAGGCATTCCGCCAGCGAGCGAGACAATTTCGGGCCTAGAGGCGACGGCAAAAAGCGCACGAATTTCGCTGGCCTGCATCAACTCAGCCCTGTGAGCGAAGCGTTGTGTTAGCTCTTGATCGGCTCCGGTGCGAAAACGTGCTACTTCAGTGGGCATCTGACAATTCTGCCACACTTATCCACAGCGCCGATGCCTACTTATTTCAGAAGATTGCTATCTACGGATACCTGCTCGTCGCAAATCGGAAATCTTTAAAGTACCGGTTTTAGCATCATTTTCGGCAGTTAAGTAGAGTCGTTGAATTGCAATCATTAACGCCTCAACGATTGTTTCGCGGAAAGCTGAGTCTGCCATCCTTTTAACATCTCCAGAGTTTGTGGAAAACCCGAGAGCAATTCGGACAGTTGGTGACTTTGTTAACCGAAGTAAATCCCAAGTTTTTGCTTGAATTCTGCAGTTAAGAAGGTCGGTGCGAGCACATATCTCACGCTGAGCAAGAATTGCAAAGTGCTCACCAACAATCGAATGTACTCCGTGCGAATCACTTCCATAGTAGTAAGTGGCAACTCCATGAGCTTTATCATTGGGATAGATATCTTGATGTAATGAAATAACCAGATCCGCTGCAGAGTTATTAGCTAATTCAATTCGTTCAGCTTCGGTTGGATGTGACGCAGTAGTGCGAGTTAGAAAGATATTGACGCCGAGTGCAATCAGGCGACCCTCTAAACGTTGCGCGAGATCAAAAATTTCTGGGGAGTTAGAAGGATCAATAACAATGACTTTTCCAGAGAGCGCTGGACCTCGTTCGGCACGTACCGCCGCGTCTCGCAATTGAGTCGGTGCGCCTCCAGAAACAATTTTCTTTAACCGCATTATGGACATGATGGTTGCAGGGCCACAGCGGCCATCTGTTTTTACTCCAACAGATTTTTGAAAATCCCTGACGGCAACTTCACTTTCGTGGCCGTATATGCCATCTACTCGACCGCAGTTGAAGCCCATTTCACTTAATTGGGATTGAAGATTGGCTACATCATCACCGCGCATAAAAGGGATAGTAAGAGACAAAATGCGATCGCCAAGTTTCCAGCGTGCCTCATCCAACGCGCGGAGCGTCACTGTATCGACAACTCCGGTGATAGATAAGCCCCGCGCTTGTTGGAATTCTTTAACTGCGGCTTCTACCGCTCCCGTGAATTCTGAACTTTCGGCATTCAATAGGTTGAGTCGAACCAAAAAATGGGTAACCTGTAAAACAAGATCGCCCGACCCACCTCGTGTGAGATCGGGCGTCATGAGAGATGAATTATTCGCTAGGGAAAAGTGTTATTAAATATATGCTGCTAGATCTTTGAGAAGCGCGGGCTTTGGTTTAGCGCCAACGATGCTTTTAACAACTTGGCCCCCAACATAAACGTTCAAGGTTGGGATTGAGGTAATGCCATATTTCATTGCGATGGAACTCTCTTCATCGGTGTTAAGTTTTACAATCTTGATCTTGCCAGCGTGCTCTGCGGCGATCTCTTCTAAGATTGGTCCTACCGCGCGGCATGGTCCACACCATTCAGCCCAGAAGTCAACCAGCACTGGTGTAGTACTTTTAAGAACTACCTCATCAAAGTTAGCGGCAGTCACAGGTGTTGTATTGCTCATCTTCTTCTCCCTATTTTATTTGATAAGAATTTTTTGAAATTACTAAATATTCAGATCTGTCAATTCTAGTGCTACGCCAAGAATCTTTCAGCATCTAATGCCGCCTGGCAGCCTGTCCCAGCTGCAGTAATAGCCTGACGGTAAGTGTGATCGACTAAATCACCGCAAGCAAAGACACCTGAGAGATTGGTACGCGTTGAACTTCCCTCGACCTTCACATAACCCTCACTATCGAGATCTATTTGGCCAACAAGAAGTTCGCTTCGTGGCGTATGTCCAATGGCAACAAAGAGTCCAGTAAATGCTCGTTCACTTTGAGTTCCATCGATGGTGTTACGTAATTTAAGTCCTGTGACATTTTCGGCTCCCAGGACATCAATCACTTCTGTATTCCATAAAAATTCAATCTTAGGATTGGCGGTAGCTCGCTCGATCATTATCTTTGATGCGCGTAAGGAATCGCGGCGATGAATAACAACCACCTTTGATGCAAAACGCGTAAGGAAGGTCGCCTCCTCCATCGCAGAATCACCACCACCAACTACTGCAATCTCTTGATTGCGGAAGAAAAATCCATCGCAGGTCGCACACCAAGAAACACCCCGTCCAGATAACCGCTTCTCGTTTGTTAGTCCGATTTCTTTATAAGCAGAGCCGGTAGCAAGGATGACAGCCTTAGCACGCAATACATTTCCACTACCATCAGTGAGAACCTTAATTTCGCCATCGAGTTTCATCTCAACAATGTCATCACGAACGAGTGTTGCGCCAAATTTTTCAGTTTGCGCCTTGAGGTTGTCCATCAGGTCTGGACCCATGATGCCTTCCGGGAACCCAGGAAAGTTTTCTACCTCAGTGGTGTTCATAAGTGCGCCACCCGCAGTCACTGAACCTTCATAAAGGATTGGAGATAACTCGGCTCTTGCGGCATATATGCCAGCGGTGTATCCAGCGGGACCCGAGCCAACGATCACAAGTTCATGAAGTATTTCGCTCATCAACCCACCCTATCCATTTCTCTCTTTATCCATGTTGTCCCTTAGCGGCGCGGTTTAAAAAAGAGTGAAAAAGCTGCACCAACTTCGGGGATCCTAAATGTTTTTGCGAGGCCGAGAAATCCCAACCCGCTTACCACGAGAACAACAAATAGTTTGGCGGTATTCCCGCCCGGGATATGGCCCATCACAAAGTAGAGCGGTAGGGCAATAAGACTATAAATTCCCGCTAATCGAAAATAGAGTCCAATGATTTCACGGGTATGAATATCGATGGCGTAGCGGCGAAGCAACCTGATCGAGGTCCAGGCACCAATGTAGTAACTGAAAGTCAATGCCGCAGCTAATCCAACCGTTACCCACTTAGCTGGAAGGGTGAGAGCTAATATAAAAGCGACAAGGCTGCCGACGATATTCATAATTGCATTACTAAATACTTGAAGCTTCACATTTTCAAATGCATTAAGACCACGAAGAGCAATCAAATTAACACTAAGCGGCACTAATCCGAGCGAGAAGGCGGAGAGGACTAAACCTAGGTAACGTGCATCTGCATTGGAAATACCAAAGAAAAGAGTTCTTGTTATGAGGGGGCCATATAGGAGAAAGGCTATGGCGCTTGGGACCGTGATGATCCCAACCAAACGAATTGCGCGTACCAACTCATCATGTATTTCTTGCAATTTGCGATCTATAACATGTCTGGACAAGAGCGGCAAAATTGCGGTAACAATTGATATCGTCACTACCGAATGCGGCAACATCAAAATAAGAAAGGCATTTCCGTACGGCGTGTAACCGACTCCAGTCGTAATTCCAGCTTTAATAGCCCGAACTGCCGCGCCGGTCGATAAGTTAACGGTAACTAGATAACTCAATTGTGAGAAAGCCGCGAAAGCTAATGTCCAACTTGCCAAATGTAAAGATTTCTTGATTTCAGGGTCTCGCCAATCAAAACGTGGCCGAATCTTTATTCTTGTCTTTCTAATCACTGGTATTAAACAGGCGAGTTGAATGACATATCCAGCGGTGGTTCCAACGCCAAGCCATGTTACTTGTCCATGAGTTATTGTCGAAACCTTCCAGCCTTTTGAGATGTGCAAGAAATAACTAAACACTCCAATAACAACAAAGTTGTTAAGAACGGGAGCCCAAGCCATTGGGCCGAATTTGCCTTTGGCATTGGCAACTTGTCCGAGTAAAGCGAAAAGACCCATAAAAAAGATTTGGGGTAGGCAGTAACGCATAAAGAGTACGGTGAGTTTAAATTCAGGACGCCCCACATAACTGCTAGCAAAGATTCGAACCAAGATTGGTGCGGCAATTACTGAGAGAAGGACAAGGAAACCCAGAACAACACACGTTGCAGTTACTAAGCGAGAGAGAAATGCCGATCCACCATCTGGTTCGCGAATTGCTCGCACCATTTGGGGGACAAAGACCGCTGTTAACGCTCCACCAATAATCAGGTTGTACAAAATATTTGGCATTGTATTTGCCACGTTATAGGTATCGCCCAGCAGAGTGGTTCCGAGCACTGCAACCAGAATTAAGTTACGGACTAATCCAGTAATTCGCGAGACAAGAGTTCCGGCAGCAATAATTGTGGAGGAGCGAACAATTGAGTTATCACTCATCTTTTTCGCCTTTTGATCCTGCGGGCGCCTTGAATACTTGCGGCAATAAACAACAAGATCGCTGCGGCTGTTGTAAACCACGTAGCAATGGGACTAATAACTGAAAGTTGAAGCGGGTAAGTTACAGGATCACCTAAAAGGTCCCCCCTAGTAGTACTGATTTCGACACTAAGCGCAGAAGTGCCGGAAGTGAGAACTGTCATTGGAATCATAATTTGGATTTTGGATTTGGCAGGGATTACTTGTTGCGCCAGATTTCCAACTTCAACTTTAAGATTAGTTGGGATTACAGTCAGATTTACTTTAACATCTGAAGGAAATCCGTTACTCAATGTTATTGGCAAATTTTGATGGGTCGATGTAATAGTAAATTTACCTGGACTCAAGTGGATTAGATGCATTTGGAGATAAGCAGAGGAGGTTAAATCTCGAATGAGATATTCACGCCTGTCTTTAGTGAGGTCCGGGTTAAGGATTTTAATGAGGCCAAGTCGATAAGTATCGATTTGTGTAGGATCTATGAATGGAGCAGTCTCGGTAAAGTTTGCCGAGTCAGTCTTCATAGAGGTGATGTCAGATTCGCTCAATTGAAACTTAAAGTTGGACTGATATTGCGTCGCAGCCACTATGCCACGATTTAATAGTGTTTCAAGTTTAGTTTGAGAGAGCGCCAAGACATAGTTTGCTTCATGTGGAGAGAGTCGATTGACCCAATAAGAGGAAGGATTTCCATAGGCCATCGCAACGACAGTGTCCGCATTAGTTACAAGTTTTAATTGCGATAACCAGGTTTGGGCAAACAATTGTCCAATTCCAGCAGCACCGGAAATCAATGTGTAGCCATTACTCATCGCAATAACTTCTTCAATGAGAGCCGGGTCGATCACCCAAGTTCTAGTTCCGGATGGTGGATCAAAAACTAATTGACCCAGTCGCCCAGTTCCTGAAATCGCGTAGGCAAGAGAATCATCAATAAACTGACCATTGATTTGGCGATGAGTTGGTTCGGTAAGAAGAATCACTGAATTGGCATGCGCAATTGGTGTAGCAATAAAAGTAAGAGCAATACAGGCAATCGCAATAACTGTGCGCTTCATATTTTAAGATCACCAGATTTCGCAATTAATTTCTTCTCATCTGGATAGGCAAGTAAAGAGATAATTTCATTGAGTGGAAACCAGCCGACGTCATCGACTTCACTAATTTGTGGCGCAAGGGTTCCGCCTACTTCTCGAAAGAGATAGTGATGTACGGTCTTGTGAATACGCTTGCCGCCGGCCATAAACCAAAAATCGATGATCCCGAGTTCTCGCGAAATCTCGCTTTGAATACCGGTCTCCTCGGCAACCTCCCGAATGGCTGCCTGTTCCGGAGTTTCTCCAGCCTCGATATGCCCCTTTGGAAGGGACCAGAGCAATCGTTCTCGAGTAACATCTTTTAGATCGCGCCGGCCGATTAATAACCCTCTAGTTCCAGTGCCATCGATAACCAAGCCGCCCGCGCTTACCTCATCCACCCTTTTTGCATAAGCCGAACGCTTCCGCACGCTTGCATTTTTTACAGGAGAAGTCTCAGCGTCTGTTTTCGTCACAGGTGAAGTAGTAGGAGGTGTGTGTGGCCCCGCAGGACGCCGTCTACGACGTTTTTTCCGCTTCGCTTCGCCACCCGCACCAGGTGCCGGGGTCATAAGAGAAGGGTACTGCTCTAGCCTTACTCATTGTGAATACCCAGATCCCCAATCCGCGAGATATTGCGGCAAAACTCGCCCTTGGCGCGCTAGACCGTCACGAGGCTTTGATCTTCGGATTAGCAGATGCTTTCAAGTCTGCTGGCTTTACCTTGGCACTCGTTGGAGGGTCGGTACGAGATGCAATATTGGGCCGACTCGGAAATGATTTAGATTTTACGACCAATGCACGCCCAGACGATTCGAAGATTATTTTGGAGAAGTGGGCAGAAGCCATCTGGGAAATGGGCGCAGCATTTGGAACCATTGCCGGGAAAAAAAATGATGTGACGGTAGAAGTTACAACCTACCGGAGTGAAAGTTACGACCGGGATTCTCGTAAACCTGAAGTCAATTTTGGAGATTCCATTGAAGGCGATTTATTACGTCGCGACTTTACGGTTAACGCGATGGCGCTAGAACTTACAGGCGATGCTCCAGTCTTTATTGATCTCTTTAACGGCGCCGCAGATTTAGCTCGGAAAGTTTTACGTACTCCTGGTACCGCACAATCTTCGTTTTCCGATGACCCACTTCGCATGATGCGCGCGGCAAGATTCGTTTCACAATTAGAGTTTTCAGTCGATCCAGAAATTATTACGGCCATCATCGAGATGTCTGATCGTCTT
>JGI20207J14881_1000211_pt1 | contig 21280 bp, 19 predicted proteins | sample NGESurdeep092012_4_FD_14881 | JGI IMG/M metagenome (IMG submission 14881)
GTACAACGTATCCCGTCGCTGAGGACAGACTTCGACCGCTGGGCTAAATGTCCGAAAAGTCGTTTGAGGAATGTGCCGCACCCGAGATCGCTGATGAGAGCCGCGTAGCGTTCACCGCGCAAACCCATCCTGGCGGAATTCATTGCCGTATCTGACGCGGGGATTTCGCGCAACTCACCGAACTCCGAAACACCTGCCCGGCGGTCCATGCCAGGCTTAATAAGTTCTTACGGCAGTGCACGACGATTTACACATCGGAAGGTCACAGCTGGAACGCTTGAAAGGGCGAAAAACGCGTTCTGAAGGCTAGCGGGCGCGNATGTTTATCGGCATACTGGCTGATTCCCCAAGGAAAGCTTCCGACCAGTGTCCATCCAGATAGACCAACTTCGTACTGCCATGAGTGATCAGTACCTCATCGACCGCGAGGTTGGTCAGGGTGGCATGGCTACCGTGTATCTGGCACGGGACATAACGCACGATCGTGATGTTGCAGTCAAGGTACTCAATACCGACGTATCGATCGTACTTGGCGCGGAACGGTTCAAGCGCGAGATCGAGCTGACCAAGCGGCTGAGTCATCCAAACATTCTCCCAATACTTGATTCCGGTCAAGCCGGAAATTCACTGTATTACGTGATGCCGTATGTCGCCGGCGAGTCGCTCCGCAGCAAACTCGACCGTGAACGCAATCTGTCGATGGACGAGTCGCTCCGCATCACGGAAGAAATCGGCGACGCGCTCGAATTCGCACACAAGTCCGGAATCGTTCATCGGGATATCAAGCCGGAAAACATACTGCTCGACGGCGACAAGGCCGTGCTTGCCGATTTCGGAATTGCACATGCGATGGCCGCTGTCGGTGAACAGCGATTGACGCAAACCGGCATATCGCTCGGCACACCGACGTACATGAGTCCCGAGCAGGCAGCGGCAGAGCGTGTGATTGACGGGCGCAGCGACGTGTACAGTCTTGCCTGCGTCGCATACGAAATGATCGGTGGCCAACCACCATTCACCGGCCCCACCGCGCAGTCGGTGATAGCGCGGCACATGCTGGAGTCGGTGCCGTCGCTGACGATTTTGCGTAACACGGTTCCGCCGCAGATCGAACAGATTCTGATGAAGGCACTCTCCAAGGTGCCCGCCGATCGTTACACCACATCGGGAGAATTCACGGCGGCGCTGAGGCATCCCGAGACCCAAACCTTCCGTGCAATTCAGCCGAAGCGGGTGGCGAAAGAGCCGATGGCTCTGTGGAAACGGGCGTTGATCGGAGTTGCGGGTGTGGCGGTGGTGGCACTGGGTGGCTACGGCGTCTGGCGTGCGAGACACTCTGCAGCAGGCATCGCCGGTGCGACGGGTCCCGATCCGCGCCGAGTCGCCGTCATGTACTTCAGCGACCAGAGCACCGGCAAGAAACTCGGCTATCTCGCAAGCGGCCTTACGGAAGGCCTCATAGATCGACTCTCGGCGATACCCGAGTTGCAGGTAACATCGAAGAACGGAACAGCGCAGTTCCAGAACAAGGACATTCCACTCGACAGCGTCGCGCGCGAGTTGAACGTTGGCACGCTGGTCGATGGGAGCGTCGAGCAGGACGGCGACAAAGTAAGTGTGAGCGTAAGGTTGAAGGACGCGACAGGAACAGACTTTCAGCGAGCGACATTCGAAGCGCTCGCGTCAAACCCACTCGCACTCAGGGATACGCTCGCAGCGCAGGTAACACGGTTCCTGCGCGAGCGNCTCGGACAGGAGATCGGCCTGAGGGACGAGCGCGCCGGAACGAGCAACGCGAACGCGTGGACTCTCCTGCAACAGGCGAAATTGTCGAGCCGAGCTGGAGAAGCTGCTGCGACTGCCGGAGACACGGCTGCAATGCTGCGCGCGTTCGCGAAATCCGACTCCACACTTGTTACTGCGGCTGCGCTTGATTCACACTGGCCCTCGGTCCCGATCCTGCGTGGCGGGAACTACTATCAGCTCTCGCGCTTCTACAGTGGCGATCAGTTACGCGTTGTGCAGTGGGTTGACAGTGGCATGACGCAGGCAAATGAAGCGCTGGCTCTTGCACCGCAGGACGCTGATGCGCTGGAGCTTAGAGGAACGCTTCGATACTGGAGTTGGCTCATGGCAACCGAGCCCAATCCGGTCAAGGCGAAGGAGTTGCTCGACTCGGCGCGCAAGGATCTGGAGGCCGCGACGCGCAATTCGCCCAGCCAGCCGGGCGCGTGGGCGGTGCTCAGCCATCTCTACAATCAGTACAATGACGTCGTTGACGCGAAGATCGCCGCGCAACGTGCTTACGAACAGGATGCCTATCTCAGTAACGCAGACACAATAGTATGGCGCCTGTTTCTTTCTTCCTACGATCTTGAGCAACTGCCAGATGGCATTCACTGGTGCGAAGTTGGAGCGACACGCTTCCCGAAGGATCCACGGTTCATGGAATGCAAGCTGTGGCTACTGGGTACTTCCGCTATGAAGCCGGACATACGGCAGGCGTGGGCTGTCAGGGACTCGTTGCTCAAACATTCGGCTGCTGGAGATACCGCCTACGCCAGCATCAATTCGCTCGCTCTGGTAGCCGGTGCCATAGGACGCGCTGGCTTGAAGGATAGCGCCGCACATGTGCTAGCACGCGTTGATGATAGACCTGACATCGATCCGACGCTGGACGCTACGCAAGCAAAGGCGATCGTCTTCGCTCAGATCGGAGACAAGGACAATGCCATCAAGGCATTAGCGCGTTATTTAAGCGCCAACCCCGCTCGAGCAATTGGTTTCGATGATGAGCATAGCTGGTTGTGGCGCAGCATACACGACGATCCGCGCTTTCAAGCGCTCGTCGTTAAGGCCAGGAAGTAACATTCTCTTCCAGGCATCGTTGGTGAACCTAGAACCCGGATGCAAACAGTGCGTACCAAAACGTGGAGTGTGACAGTCCTGGCTGCTTTATTGTCCGCGGGGACCCTTCTGACAGCGTGCTCAAATGATCAACAAGCGCTTCCGACTGGCGTAGACCCGACAGTTAGCGCGAGTCGCGGCGCAATCAAGGGAATTCTGCGGTGCCAGATTGCATCGCAGCTCCAGGTCCTTGCGCTTTTCAAGGCGCCGTTGATCGGACGAGCGATGTCGCAATTCGTGCACATCGACGTCGACTTGCGCAAGGGCCAACCCGATGCCGCTGTCAACGACATGTACACTCTGTGGAAGTACACGCTCGATAATTACTACGCTGGCAATCTTCGGGGTGCACAGTCCGCCCAGACGCAGAAGCTTACGCTGGCGTTCGGACAGGCCCTTTACTGTCTTGTCGGGCTGGATGGTTCACAATTGACCCTCGATCAAACGCCTCTGGATCAAAACAGTGTAGTGAAAGTTGTCTTCCCGTCACCAACCGATCAAACTGTCGTTACTGGAACGCAACAGGCGGGTGTCATGATCCCAGGCGGTACGCTGTCGCACCCTGTTACGATCACGGTAACACCCATTACCGGGAATTTCGCATTCCCTAACGGTCCGCTTAATACGAAGCTGGATCAATACGGCCCATTCTTTGAGTTCAAGGTGGTTCCCGAGCAGGCGTTCACTACCGCTGTCCTGGCTGCGTCGTGCATTACGGCAGCGGGTTCCGCACCACCACCATCGAGTGTTGACATAGCTCACAATGTCGGCGATAGCCTCGAGATACTCCCTACCGAATCGGTTCCATTTCTCGTTTGTGGAGCCACCGGGCTCGCACCGCAGCCGAGCGCATTTGAACTGGCGAGAAGCGGTGAATATGGAAAGGCCTTCAAACGACTGGGTTCATCAATCGTCGGCATCTTCGCTCCGACGCGGGTGTACGCATCCGCAGCCGGCATCGGTGGCAGAACAAAATCGTTCAGCCCGTTCGGTGGTGTCGACACCGCAGTCGTGGTGAAGCTCCCAATTGGCTTCCCCGCGCAACCGCCGCTGGCACCAGCCGGATCCAATGTCGCCGCTGCACCTTCAGTGCTGATCGAGACCGCGAACGGCCACACCCCACTCGGCGGTGCGTCCGTCACGATGACAGTTATGTCGGGCGGCGGCAGCATCGGTCCGATGTCGACCGCTCGTGTGACGACGTCAGTGCTTACCAGTGATGGCACGACCGGGCTCGCTGCAGTTCCTAACTGGACACTCGGCGCAGGTCCAGCGAACTCGGTGACGGCGAATGCAAGCTTCACGCTACCAACGAGTATCTCAGGGTTCCCAACGGTTGGAAGGGGACTCGGTTCTGCAGTGGTTATCTCCGGCAATCCGCAGACATTCACTGCGACGAGCACCGACATCATTCCGTATCAGGCCTCGGGGTATTCCTATCTTTCGGGCGACGCTACCGTTGGGGCCGGCTTTGAACAGCTGAGCTTCGATGCATCGTCGTGGGCCAGGGGAAGCGGCGCGTTTGGAAGCGCCAACCTGGGCGGATCATGCCAATCGCTAGTCTCGACAGTAGGGACGACCTGGCAGAACAATCCGGGTGGCACCAGTTACATGTTGCTCCGGAAGTCGTTCACGCTGCCATCGTGGTGGACGGGCGGCGTCAAAATTGGAATCGCAATCGACAACGATTTCCAGGCGTTCGTGGACGGCGTCAATGTGACACCGACGAACAACTCGACTACCGGTTTCGTGTCGCACGAGGGCTGCGCAACGCGGGATAGCTTTACCTTCCCTGCTAGCGCGGCTAATGGTGGTTTGCATGTTCTGGCGATTCGCGCCAGAGATCGTGGAACCGCAGCATACGTTGATACGCGTGTAGGTGTGAACCAGTAACGGCGATGCGTTAGCTTCGCCGTAGTTGGGATCTACATTTGGCCGAGTGGGTGCGCTAGTATCGCGCACCCACTCGGCGCGTAATGCCGGTATAGCTGTGCTGGCGGCAATGAGCATCCGCCATTATTGTCAAATCGCAAGTAGCGAATCCGCCCGAAAAACTCGGACGTCGGAGGGTCCTGGATGCTGGGGCCTCCGATTTTCCTCTGGCTGGCGTGGCTCGCGAGCGGACCTCGTCGAGCGGGTCCGACGTCCGATTCAAACGATCTCCGTACGGCCGTGGGGCCGCTGGTGGAGGCGGCAGTCAACATTGAGCCACACACCAGCCGACGTGAGAAGCTGGTCGAGCGCCCGACGGGTGGCTGACGCCGAGGCGGAATTACCCGCCAGACCGTCCGGCTTCAGTTGTGACAATGCCGTTACAGGCATTTGATCGTTACCAGACGCTGATCGGTCTAGGTTTCATGCAACAGCAATGTATGAAACCCGAGGTACAAACGTGAATCGACCCAAGCCCGCATTTGGACTCCTGCTGGCCGTTGCCGCTTCCCTTGCCGTTGCCGGCTGCACGAGCGAGAGTGGCAAGACCCCGGCAGACACCAGCGGGTCCGCCAGCACCAAGACTCCGGGACGCCTGACGGGAGCGGGAGCGACGTTCCCATATCCGATCTACTCGAAGTGGTTTTCCGACTACGCCGCGAAAACTGGCGTGAAAATAAACTACCAGTCTATTGGCTCGGGTGGTGGGATTCGACAGCTGAGTGAAGAAACCGTCGATTTTGGGGCATCTGACGCGCCTATGAACGACACCGAGCTCGCTGCCGCGAAGGGCGGTCCCATCCTTCACTTTCCTACGGTTCTTGGCGCCGTCGTCGTTACCTACAACATTCCCGGACTGAGTGCGCCGCTTCGTCTCACGTCAGCCATTCTCGCAGATATTTTTGCCGGGCGCGTTACGAAGTGGAACGCGTCGGCTGTCGCTACCCTCAACCCGGGCGTTCAACTGCCTAACAGCGACATTCTCGTAGTGCACAGAACAGATGGGAGCGGGACAACCTTCATCTTCACGAGCTATCTCGCGGCAACTAGTCCTGCCTGGAAGGCCGGCCCAGGCGCCGGCAAGGAAGTCGCGTGGCCCGTAGGACTTGGCGGCAAGGGCAATGAAGGCGTAGCGGGACAGGTGAAGCAGACTCCAGGCGCGATTGGCTACATCGAGCTCGCCTACGCGAATCAGAACAAGCTTCCCTACGCGGCAATTCAGAATTCCACGGGAGCGTTCGTCGTCCCGACCATTGCATCCGTCACCGCAGCTGCTGCGAGCATCGCGGATACGCTCTCGGCGTCATCGGACTATCGTGTATCCGTAGCTAACGCGGCTGGCAAGGACGCGTATCCGATTTCATCCATGACATGGTTGCTCGTCTACAAGAATCAGCGTGACTCCGTTAAGGGGAAGGAGCTGGTAGACTTCCTGCGCTGGTCCTACGAAACGGGCTACGAATCCGCAGCGGCGCTGGACTACGCGCCGCTTCCGGCGAAGCTTCGTGAACGGCTGATAGCGCGCCTCGGGATGATTTCGCTCGGCGGCGCGTGAGTACTGATGCTTCCCCGCCGTTAGTGCCCGGACAAGCGGCTCCTCCCACGGAATCCGGCGATCTTTCGAGAAGCATTGCATCATCGGGGGCGGGCGATCGCGTCTACACGGGACTGACGACGTTTTTCGCGTTATGCATTCCATTGTTACTTGCTTTTCTGGCGCTTGAAATCGGCCGCGCTGCGTGGCCTGCGTTCTCGCGCTTCGGGTTGGGCTTCATCACCTCCAGTGAGTGGAATGTACCGGCCGGACGGTTCGGCGCGGCGCCAGCAATATTCGGAACGATTGTCTCCTCCGTAATCGCGCTGGTGCTCGCAACGCCTCTCGCAATCGGCGTTGCGATATTTTTGTCGGAATTCGCTCCCCCGTGGTTGCAACAGCCCGTCGCGTTCCTCGTGGATCTACTTGCAGCCATTCCGAGCGTCGTGTACGGACTCTGGGGGATATTCGTGTTGATCCCGCTGCTTCGCGACCCGGTAATTCCCTTTCTTCGCGATACGCTGCATCTGGGTGCTACACCGTTCTTCGCAGGTCCGGCCTATGGCCCGAGCATGCTTGCGGCCGGAGTGATACTCGCTATTATGTCGCTCCCGTACATCTCGGCCGTTTCGCGTGAAGTACTGCGCGCCGTGCCAAGATCGCAGCGAGAGGCAGCGCTTGCACTCGGGGCAACCNGATGGGAGATGATCTGGGACGCCGTGCTACCAAATGCGCGCTCNGGCATTATCGGCGGCGTCATTCTCGGACTCGGNCGCGCCCTCGGCGAGACCATGGCAGTAACAATGGTGATCGGTAATCGTGCGGAGATATCGGCTTCGCTTCTGGCACCGGGATATACAATGGCCTCGCTGATAGCGAACGAGTTCAGCGAAGCGACAAGTGATTTGCACCTGTCTGCATTGATGGCAGTCGGTGGCGTGCTCTTCCTCATCACAATCGTCGTAAACGGAATCGCACGATGGCTCGTGTGGACCGTTGAACGTGGAGCCGCTGGGTGACCGCTATGACCACTCGACGCGCTTCCACGGGAAACCGACGCCGACGCCGCGCAATGAGCAATGTGATGGTCTCGCTGACGTACATAGCAGCCGCACTTGCAACGCTGCCTCTCATCTTTATCCTCGTGCACCTCGTACGGGCCGGAGCAGCGTCCATAAATCCGGCGTTCTTTATGCAGATGCCCAAACCGGTGGGTGAATCGGGTGGCGGGATGGCCAACGCAATTGTCGGCACGCTCATACTGATTTCCATTGCTGCGACTGTTGGCCTCCCGATTGGAATCGGAGCGGGGTTGTACCTGGCCGAACACAAGGGGAAGCGACTGGCAAACACAGTGCGGTTCCTATCGGATGTATTGAATGGGCTTCCATCCATCGTCATGGGCATCTTTGCGTGGCAGTTTCTCGTTCGACCGGCTGGGCACTTCTCCGCACTTGCAGGTGGTATTGCACTCGGCGTGATGATGATCCCTCTCGTGACGCGGACGACGGAAGAGATGATTCGGATCGTCCCAAATTCTTTGCGTGAAGCCGCACTCGCATTGGGGTATCAGCGTTGGCGCACATCACTGTCGATCATCCTGCGCACCGCGCTCCCCGGAATCGTTACCGGGGCGCTTGTTGCGGTGGCGAGAGTGGCCGGCGAGACGGCACCACTCCTCTTCACCGCCTTTGGAAACCAGTTCTGGTCCGCCGCTATCCAGCGCCCGATTGCTGCGCTTCCACTGCAGATCTTCACTTACGCGATCAGCCCGTACGATGCGTGGCATTCACAGGCATGGGCGGGCGCGCTGGTTCTGATCGGTATCGTGCTCGTGATAAGTATTGCCGCACGCCTGGCCACGCGATCGCGGTTCGGCTCCGCGGTTGACTGACACCATGGAAATCTCGATGCTGAATGAATCGCCTGTTGACTCCCTATCGCTGCAACCAGAATCTGTCGACGACGCAGCCAGACGCGCGGCTGTCGTTCCACGCCTGCTTTTCCAGCCCGCGGCCCGTGCGACAAGGGCGGCTGAATCAGTTGCGACTGTATGTCTGGCCGCACAGAGGCTTAGCGCTTTCTTCGGCGACATCGCGGCTGTTCGCGATGTTGATCTCTCGATGGAAACTTGTCGGGTGACGGCGATCATTGGGCCGTCCGGCTGCGGCAAGTCCACGCTGCTTCGAAGTTTTAATCGCATGCACGAAACCGTGAGCGGCGCCCGCGTAACCGGCAGCGTCCTGCTCGATGGAATTCCGATCTATGGTGACGGCACGAGCGCAATAGCAGTCCGAAGACACATTGGAATGGTATTTCAGCGGCCGACTCCCTTTCCAACAATGTCGATCCGCGACAACGTCGCCGCGGGACTTCGCGTGCGCGAAGGGAAAATGCCGTCACGACGTGATACCGATGACATCGTCGAGGATGCCTTGCAGCGTGCCGGCTTGTGGGCAGAAGTAAAGGACCGGCTTCGCACGAGTGCCGTGGCAATATCCGGAGGACAGCAACAACGTCTCTGCATTGCGCGTGCCCTCGCAACCAAGCCCAGGGTGCTGCTACTGGACGAGCCAACTGCGTCGCTGGACCCGGCAAGCACTCAGAAGGTAGAGGAACTCGTTTATGACCTGCGCAGCACGATGACAATCGTCATGGTAACACACAACATGCAACAGGCCGCTCGCGTGTCCGATCGCACCGCTTTCATGCTCAATGGCTCTCTGATCGAAGTCGCACCGACCAACGCTCTATTCACGACACCGCAAGATGCGCGCACCGAAGCATACATCACTGGAAGGTTCGGATGACGGCGATTGAGTCACGTCCGACGGCGTCCGAACCCGTTCTGTTGCCGACCGGCGCAATCGAAGCGTGCGACTTCTCATTCTTCTACGGAAAGAAGCAGGCGCTTTTTGACGTGTCACTCGCTATCGAGCCCCGAGCGGTGACCGCCCTCATCGGTCCATCGGGCTGTGGCAAGTCAACTTTCCTGCGGTCGATCAATCGTCTGAACGATACAATTCCAGGCACGCGACACTCGGGTGAGATTCTGCTGGATAACGACGACGTTTACTCGAAGGGCACCGACATTGTCGCACTGCGTCAGCGTGTCGGAATGGTATTCCAACGGTGGAACCCGTTCCCGACTTCGATATATGACAACGTTGTTTACGGCCCTCGCATCAACGGCGTCCGTTCCAGATCCGAGCTCGATGCGATTGCCGAAGACGCCTTACGTCGAGCGGCACTGTGGGACGAGGTGCGCGGGAGGCTGAGGACGAGCGCACTCGGACTGTCCGGAGGCCAACAGCAGCGACTCTGTATCGCACGCGCACTCGCCAACCAACCAGAAGTACTATTGCTCGACGAGCCCGCCAGCGCACTCGACCCGATTGCCACGCAGAAGATCGAAGCACTCCTGTATGAGTTGAAATCACAACTCACCATTGTGATCGTCACACACAATCTGCAACAGGCGGCGCGGATTTCTGACCGTACCGCATTCTTCTTCCTCGGAAAGCTGGTCGAAGCTGACACGACCGATCGCATCTTCACGCGCCCGCGAGAGGACCGTACGGAAGCATACATCACCGGGAGATTCGGATGACCGCCGCCCACGACGCACCGAACGCGTTTCGCCATTTTCACGATCAGATTGAGGAGTTGAAAAGTCGGCTGCTCACGATGTCCACTCGCGCCGAGGAACTCGTGGAGCAAGGCGTCGACGCACTGCTTCACGGCGATGAAGGAATCGCGGAGATGGTCATCGCTGGCGACAGAGAGTTGAACGATCTCGAAGTTGAGATTGAGCAGCGGGCCGTGGGCTTGCTCGCACTTCAGCAGCCGATGGCGAGAGACCTCCGCTTCATCGTTGGCGCGATCAAGGTATCGAGCAATCTTGAGCGAATCGGCGATCACGCCGTGAACATCGCGCAATCCGCGCAGCGTTTGATCGCACAGCGCGCCTCGCTCCTTCCGGGTCCCGAAATCGAAGACATGGCGAGACGCGCACGCCTGATGCTCGGCGACGCGCTCGACGCATTTCTACGCGGCGACGGCGGGCTCGGCCGAGATGTCTGCAAGGCCGACGACGCGGTTGACGCGCTTCACAATTCCGTGTTCCGTATCCTCCTTACGCACATGATGGAAGACCCGCGAGTTATAACACCGGCGCTCGAGCTACTGCTTGTCAGCCGAAACCTCGAGCGTGTCGCAGATCTCGCGACCAACATCGGCGAGGACGCCGTCTTTCTGGCCGAAGGAAAGCAGATCAAGCACCACTTCGAGGACTGACGCGGCGCGACCCGCCAGCGGCCGGCCGCCCGGGGTCGCCCGGCCGCTGGCGGGATACATTTGGAGTATGACCGAAGAGTCCGACCAATTCGATCCTGCTCTCCACCCACGGAGACCGCCTCCGCGGGATGACGAGGTCCGCATTGCAGCCATCAGCATCGGATCAAACTCCATCCGTCAGATCGTCGCCGACGTTTCACGCGATGGAAGTATCCGCGTCCTTGACGAGATGAAAGCAGCCCCGCGCCTCGGCGAGGGAGTCGACGAGACGGGCCGGCTAAGTGAATCGGCAGTGCGCAACGCCCTCGCAGCCCTCCTCAGGATGTCGATGCTCACCCGTCAGCTCGGCGCCGTGCGGACCGAAGCCGTGGCGACGAGTGCCGTCCGGGACGCAGAGAACGGGCCCGAGTTCATTGCCGCAGTGCGCGATACTGCTGGAATTACAGTCCGCATTCTAGACGGCGATGAAGAAGCGATGCTGGCCTATCGCAGTGCGCTAGCTCACTTCGACCTGGCTACTGGTAGAGCAGTAGTCATGGATATTGGCGGTGGCTCGCTCGAGCTCGCCCTCAGCGCAGATGGTCTTCTCGACGGGCTGCTTTCCTTCCCGCTCGGTGCAATCCGCATGACCGAACGGTTCTTTGGAAAGAATCGCGGCCACAAGGAGTTGCAGGCACTGCGCAAATTCGCGCGCAAGGAACTCCGCGCATCGGTGTCGCGGCGTGACTGGCATGGAGCGCGACTGTTTGGATCGGGAGGGACATTCACCAACCTCGCCAGAATAATACTGGCTCGTCAGGGAATGCCTCGCGGGCCNGGTGTGCACGGCGCGCTCGTTACTCGCGCAGAGCTGGAGCTTGTACTCGACTTGCTTCAGGGCATGTCTGCTTCGGAGCGACAGGCGGTCCCGGGACTATCGCCAGCGCGTGCAGACATAATCGTGGCGGGCCTCGCCGTGGCGGCTGAAGTCTTGGCGCGCATTGAGGCGAGAGAGATGGTAGTATCGGCATTCGGAATCCGCGAAGGCCTGCTCCTGGAAGCCGCACGCGTGACCCCGGCGGTTGCCGATGCTGGCGAGGCGAGGATTCGATCGGTGTTGCAACTCGCCGAGCGATGTCATTACGAAGCGCCGCATGCGCAACAAGTGCAGCGCATCGCCCTCAAGATATTTGACGCGCTTTCTGAACGACTCGAGCTAGAACCAGACGATCGCAGGGTGCTGGCTGACGCGGCGCTGCTTCATGACATCGGTTATCACATAAACTTCGAAGCGCACCACAAGCATTCCTATCACCTGATCCTTCATGCCGAGCTGCTCGGTATGACGCCGACCGAGCGCGTGATGGTCGCGAACGTCGCGCGATACCACCGCGGATCGGTCCCGAGATCGTCACATCGCGGCTACGCGGCACTCGATCGTCAACTTCGGCGACGAATTAAAAGACTCGCAGCGATCTTTCGCGTCGCCGACGGCCTCGATCGTGGCCACGCCGGCGCCGTCGAGGACATCGCGATCGAACTCACGCGGTCGGAGCTCCGGATCAAGGCCACTCCCGCCGCGTACGCTTATGACTTGCGGCTCGAATTGTGGGGAGCGTCTCGAAAAGCCGACCTCCTCGAAGCGACGCTCGGCGTCCCGGTGCACATCGAGGCGGCATGAATAGAGCGCCCCCCGGCCCGTGTTCCGCAGGACCTCGGCCTGGGAGAGGTCATATATTACTGTTGTGTCCAAGCATTCTAAAGTCGAGGATTTCGGCACGGTTGACCGAGTCGGAATCGAGGAGCGGGTGGCCAAGTTCACGACCCGCAGCATCAAGAAGAAGTCCAAGCTCTGGGGCCTGAATACCGCCGTTTCGATGGTCGATCTCACAACGCTCGAAGGCAAGGATACTCCCGGCAAGGTGGCATCGCTTTGCCAGAAAGCGCGCCAGCCGAGCGATGACAGCAGTATTCCACCCGTTGCGGCGATCTGCATTTATCCATCGCTCATCAAGGAAGCGCGCAAGCTTCTCGCGGATTCACCGATCAAGATCGCATCTGTCGCGACCGCTTTCCCGTCGGGACAGTCTTCGCTCAAGGTCCGGCTGCAGGAAGTAAAGTACGCGGTCAACGCCGGAGCCGACGAGATCGACATGGTGATCAATCGCGGACTGTTCCTGGCTGGCGAATACGATGCAGTGCAGGATGAGATCGCGGCAGTTGTCGAGGCGACCGGCGATGCTACGCTCAAGGTAATTCTCGAAGTGTCCGAGCTCGAGACGTACGACAACATCCGCGCCGCTTCGTTCATGGCGATGCAGGTGCTACGTCCTGGCGACTTCATCAAGACCAGCACTGGAAAGGCAAGTGGAAGCGCGACGCTCGCCAATACGCAGGTAATGCTTGAAGCGATTCGCGATTTCTACCTGGACACTGGCATCCCGATCGGAATGAAACCAGCTGGCGGAATCAGGACAGCCAAGCAGGCATTACACTATCTGGTTGCTGTCAAGGAAACACTCGGTGATGGGTGGCTCAATTCATCGCGCTATCGATTTGGTGCAAGCTCGTTGCTGAACGATCTGCTTCGTCAGATTCACAAGGAGAAGAGTGGCGCGTACCAGGCGCCATACTACTTCTCCGAAGCCGCGGGGAGCTATTAGAAATGGCCGTCACACTTGATCCATCTGACAAGGACTCCGGATCGAAAGACGAGAAGAAGAAGCACGGCCACAAACTGAGTGTGCCGGAGCTGATCTTTGGCGATCTGTGGGAATACGATCCGGCACCAGAGACCGCTGACCCGCGGATTCGCTCGCGATACGATCTTTTCATCGGTGGTCGCTTCGTTGCGCCGCAGGCGGGCGAATACTTTGCGTCGATCAATCCGGCGACCGAAGAAACCGTCACCGAAATCGCGGTTGCGAGCGCTGCCGATGTGGATTCTGCGTATGTCGCGGCACAGATGGCATACGAGACCGTGTGGCGGACGATGCCGGGTCGCGAGCGAGGGAAGTACGTATATCGCATCGCACGTCTCCTCCAGGATCGAGCACGCGAGTTTGCGGTCGCGGAATCCATCGATGGTGGCAAGCCGATAAAGGAATCACGCGACTTTGACGTGCCGATGGCGGCGGCGCACTTCTTCTATCACGCCGGATGGGCAGACAAGCTCGCCTATGTCGCGCCTGGTCGCACTGTGCAGCCGATTGGGGTGGTAGGCCAGGTCATCCCGTGGAACTTCCCCCTGCTGATGCTTGCGTGGAAGATTGCGCCTGCGATTGCCGCCGGGAATTGCGTTGTTATCAAGCCTGCCGAGACGACGTCGGCGACTGCAATGAAGTTCGCGGAGCTGCTGCAGGAAGCCGGGCTGCCGGATGGTGTCGTCAATATTGTCACAGGCGGCGGTGAGACGGGCGCCGCACTCACGGGACACCCTGCTGCGCGCAAGATTGCCTTCACCGGATCCACCGACGTCGGCAAGCTCATCATGCGGCAGCTCGCCGAGCGCGGCACACGGATGACGATGGAGCTCGGTGGAAAGGCCGCAAATGTGGTCTTCGAGGATTCACCGATCGACCAGGCTGTTGAGGGCGTCGTGCACGGCATCTTCTTTAATCAGGGACATGTCTGCTGCGCAGGGAGTCGGCTCCTGGTTCAGGAATCGATCGCAGAATCGTTCATCAACAAACTGCAGCAGCGGATGGAGACCTTGCGCGTCGGCAATCCGCTCGACAAGAATACAGACATCGGGGCGATCAATTCGCGCGAGCAGCTCGACAGGATATGCGAGCTGGTCGAGAGTGGCGTCGCTGAAGGCGCGAAGTTGTATCAGCCATCGTGCGCGCTTCCGTCGCGCGGTTTCTTCTATCGCCCGACCTTGTTCACGGAAGTGACACAGAGCCATCGGATCGCACGCGAGGAGATCTTTGGGCCCGTGCTCAGCATACTCACCTTTCGCACGATGGACGAAGCGATCGAGAAGGCGAATAACACGATGTACGGCCTGTCAGCCGGCGTGTGGACCGACAAGGGTTCGCGAATACTTCGCATGGCGGCCGAGTTGAAGGCGGGCGTCGTGTGGGCCAATACGTTCAACAAATTCGACCCCGCGTCACCATTTGGCGGCTACAAGGAATCAGGTTTCGGACGCGAAGGCGGCCGGCAGGGACTGCTCGATTACGTGGATCTCTCATGAGCGAGCGCATTCCGGTAATCAAGACGCCAAAGGTGTACGTCGGCGGCGCATTCATTCGATCCGAGAGCGGGCGCACATTCCCCGTTTACGATAGCGGTGGTCAGTTCGTGGCGAATGTCCCGCAGTGCACACGGAAGGATCTGCGCAACGCAGTCGAAGCTGCAGCAAAGGCAGTACCGGGATGGTCCAGGCGGACCCCCTACAATCGCGGCCAGATCATCTACCGTCTCGCGGAGATGCTTGAAGCACGCGCTGACGAGATGACGGGGGTTCTGCGCCAGTTCGCGCCGGCCTGGACATCTGCCGCTGAGCAGGAAGTTGCCGAAACAGTGGATCGACTCGTGCACTACGCCGGATGGGCAGACAAGTACGAACAGGTACTTGGAAGTGCCAACCCCGTTGCGGCACCATTCTTCAACTTCACGCTGACCGAGCCGATTGGTGTCGTCGGAATCATCGCCTCGGATTCGGCACCGCTACTTGGACTCCTTACACAGGCCGCCGCGGCGATCGTGAGCGGCAACACAGTCGTCGCGCTCGCTTCGGAGTCAGCACCCTACCCCGCCATTACACTCGGCGAGATGCTTGCGACGTCGGATCTTCCGGGCGGTGTGGTGAACATCCTCACTGGCTACCGGAAGGAACTGATTCCAACGTTCGCGACGCATGCCCACATTCGCGGGATCGATGCCGTCGCGACAGGCGACGACGCAACCGCGCTGCGACGCGGCGCGGCGGACAGCGTCAAGCGAGTCAAGGTGCGCCAGCCCGATATCAACTGGTCTTCCGAATTCAACGAAAGCGTTTACGAGATTCGGAATTTTATTGACTTCAAGACTGTGTGGCATCCGATCGGGGCCTGAAACCGGGACCAGGCGTCTAAGTTCGACGTGAGNTGTGCAAAATACTGGCGTCGTGCGAATGCGGAGCTCGGATATCNACGGGCTCGTGAACATTGCCCCATGGATCACGCAGGAACACTTCCTGTGTTGCGCGAGGCGGCTGATCACCCGGAGTTCTCTGCGAATACGTCCCGTCTGCGGCCAGATCCCACGCCTCCCGATTATCATCAAGCGACGTAACTAGCAGCGAATGCAGTTTCTGATGCAACAACACATCGTCCACGGGAACGATCGCTTCCACTCGTCGATCGAGATTCCGCGTCATCCAGTCGGCTGAGCCGATGTAGTACTCGGGTTCGTTATCATTCGCAAAGAAGAAAAGTCGCGCGTGTTCGAGAAATCGACCGATCACGCTGATCACACGAATGTTCTCGCTCGCCCCTGCGACTCCGGGCCTCAGGCAACATATTCCCCGCACTATGAGATCGATCTGTACGCCCGCGCGCGACGCGTCGTATAGTGCCTTGATGATTTCCTCGTCGACTATCGAGTTCATCTTCGCAATAATGCGCCCCGTCTTCCCCGACAGTGCAAGATCCATCTCGCGCTTTATCAGCTCGAGTAACCTTTCACGCATGTTCGTCGGCGCGACCAGTATCCTCCGATACAATCGCTGCCTTGAGAAACCCGTCAACGCATTGAACAGATCAGTAATGTCAGCCCCGATCGACCTGCTCGCGGTGAACAATCCGAGATCACTATACAGGCGCGCTGTCTTGGAATTGTAATTCCCGGTGCCGACGTGAACGTACCGACGAATACCATCATGATCCCGTCGCACGATGAGCGTCGTCTTGGCGTGCGTCTTGAGACCCGGCAGTCCGTATGCAACGTGCACTCCGTAATCTTCCAGCATGCGCGCCCAGGTGATGTTGTTCGCTTCATCGAACCGCGCCTGCAATTCCACTAGCACTGCAACTTGCTTTCCGCGTTCGGCAGCATCCGTCAGCGCACGGACTATCGGTGTATCGCCCGAGGTGCGGTACAGGGTCATCTTGATCGCGAGTACATCCGGGTCCACAGCTGCGGCCTGGACAAACTGCTCGACGCTAGCGGTGAATGATTCGTACGGATGATGTACCAGAACATCCCGCTCGCGGATCACGTCAAAAATGGACCGCGTTGTGTCGCGCAGCCGAACTGGCGTCACGGGTGCAAACGGCGGATCTCGAAGTTCGGGGATGTCCAGAGTCGCGAGCGACATCATATCGCCAAGCTCCAGTAGCGAGCCACCATCCACAACATCATCCGGCGTCAATGCAAACTCCGGTGTCTGCTCTTCACGAAGCTCGTCAACCAGAATCGCGCGAATCTCATCAGGAACGCCGGTCTGCACTTCGACACGCACGACCTCGGTGAACCGACGCTGAAATACCTGTTCTTCGATTGCAGTCAACAGATCTTCAGTCTCGTCCGAGGCCTTGACCTCGAGATCCGAATAACGTGTGACGCGAAACGCCCAGCTCCCAAGTATCTCCATACCCGGAAATAGCGCTCCGAGGTTCGCTGCAATTACCTGCTCGACCGGTATGAATTGATGCACACGCCCCGTCGGCACCCAGCGCGGAAGGCTCTTCGGCACTTTGATCCGCGCAAACCGCTCCACCTTGTTGTCCGGATCATACAACTGAACCGCGAGCGACAATGACAGATTGGAGATGTATGGAAATGGGTGGGTCGGATCTACGCCGAGCGGCGTGAGCACGGGGAAAATATCCGACTCGAAAAAATCGTCCACCGACTGCCACTCAGTCGCGTCCAGCTGGGACATCGTCACCAGCCCAATACCCTTGTCGGCGAGTGCCGGCAGGAGCAGGTCGTGGAGGCAGTGCTGCTGCATGACCGACAGCTCGGCGATGCGCGCGCGAACGGCGCTGACAAGTTCGATGGGCGTCATTCCATCGGGGCCGTTCGGCGCCGTGAGACCAGCGAGCAATTGCCGTCGCAGTCCGGCCACGCGAACCATGTAGAACTCGTCCAGATTGGTACTGAAAATCGATAGGAACTTGAGGCGTTCGAGCAGGGGATTCCGATCGTCAAACGCTTCGTGGAGCACCCGAGCGTTGAACGCCAACCAGCTCATCTCCCTATTGATGAACAGCTCAGGTGTGACGGCCATTTAGATTTTGACGATCGAAGCCAGTAGCCAGTAAACCAGTGCAGCCATTATGCCAGCCGCCGGAATCGTCACGATCCACGCCCAGACGATTCTTCGAGCGAGACCCCATCGCACGGCCGACAGCCGCGTAGTCGCGCCGACACCGACAATCGCACCGGCAATCGTGTGCGTCGTGCTAACTGGAATTCCGAGTGTCGTCGCACCCAGAATTGCGATCGCTCCGGCGGTTTCGGCCGCAAATCCGCCCACGGGACGCAGCTTCGTGATCCTCCGACCCATAGTCGCAACTATCCGCCAGCCACCGAACAGCGTTCCGAGCGACATCGCGGTGTACGCCGTAACTTCGACCCAGAACGGTACTCCGTTGGCGTTATTGACATGGAGATGGCGTAGCAGACCGGTCTGGTGAGCCGTGACCGACTGAACGGACACAAGCAACCCAACGATGATCCCCATTGTCTTCTGCGCATCGTTGCCACCGTGCGCCAGCGACAACAGCGCGGAGCTGCCGAGTTGCATCACGCGAAAGAGTCTGTCGACCTTTCCCGGATATACTCGTCTGAAGATCCAGTAAATGGCCGTCATCAGCGCGAGCCCAACTACAAGCCCGACGATGGGGGAAATGACGATGAACGAAAGCGTCTCGATCCATTTGCGACCCCACAAAATCGCAGCCCATCCTGATCGCGCGATNGCTGCGCCGGCGTAGCCGCCGATCAGTGCGTGCGATGAACTCGACGGAATACCGTANGCCCACGTGATCAGGTTCCAGGCAACCGCCCCCAGCAACGCGGCAAGAATCACGTTGGGATTGACGATGCTGACGTCTATCATCCCGCTGCCAACGGTCTTTGCAACCGCAGTGCCGATCGTGAACAATGCGAGAAAGTTGAACGATGCAGCCCAGACAACCGCCGCTACGGGACTCAACACTCGAGTTCCGACAATGGTCGCTATCGAATTGGCGGAATCGTGGAACCCATTGCTGAAATCGAAGACGAACGCGACTATGATAATCGCGACGACGTAAGCGATCACCCGCTACCCGTTCTTCAGTGCAATCGACTGCAGGACGTTCGCGACATCCTCAGCCTGATCGAGTGCATCCTCGACCTTGTCGTACAGCTCCTTCCATTTGATCACTTCGATCGCGTCGAGTGCACCATCGAAAAGCGCGCCCATCGATTCGTGATAGATGGCGTCGCCCTCTTCTTCGAGCCTCTTGAGCTCCTGCGCCTTGAGGTTGACGATCTTGGGATCCTTCATATGTCGGACCGCGTCCTCAACCTCGGCAGCTGCGCGGACCATCACCTCCGAAAGTGTCACGGCCGCTTCGTGCACCGTCGTAATCCGGAAGATCTCTACTCGCCGCGCCGCGCCATCAAGCAGATCGACCACTTCGTCGAGTGCAGATGCCAGCTGGTGTATATCTTCCCTGTCGAACGGCGTAATGAAGGTACGATCCAGCCTGTCGATAATCTCTCGCGTGATATCGTCGGCCTCGTGCTCAGCGACTTTTATTGCCTGAATGTGTACGGAATGCCGCTCCGGTTCCCTGAAAAGCTGATGCAGTAATCTCGCCGCCAGACTCAGGCGCTCGGCGAGCTGCGTAAAGAGGTCGTAAAACTGCTCGTCGCGGGGAATCAGCCGCACACTTATCTCCGAATCGGATAGCTCCAGAACTTGCCGCAGACTTTTTCCGTCACCGTCGGCGACGAACCGCGCACACTTACGAAGTTAGCGTCTCACAGCAGGCACAGCCAGCACGCGCCGCGACGTAAATCGGCTTATCAAAAGAATCCCGGTCACAAATCCGCCGACATGTGCCCACACCGCGACGCCGCCGGAAACCTGCGAGCCCATCGTCCCAGCGGTCGCTATCCCCTCAAACAGCTGAAGTAGAAACCAGTATATGAGGACGATCCATGCCCGGATGTTTACGAGGATAATGAAGAAGAACATCTTCACACGGACATTGGGATAGAGCAGGAGGAAGGCCCCCATTATCCCTGAAATTGCTCCGGATGCGCCCACCGTCGGCACCGGCGATGCCGGAGCTGAGGCGATCTGGGCCAATCCCTGCAACTACCCCACATAGCAGGTAGAAGCCGAGGTAGCTGAAATGACCCATCGTGTCCTCGATGTCACGGCCAAATACCCAAAGAAAAAGCATGTTTCCGAGGATGTGCATCCAGCTGCCGTGAAGAAAAATCGAGAAGAGCGGTGTCAGGAGGTTGATCGCGTTGTGATCGACCGCGCACCCCATCCCGTAGCCTAGCGGGACCATTTGCCCCAGCGGAGCCAGGTGCGTGAGCTCCCCGGGCACCATCCCGAAGTTGCAGACCGTGGTGGCCAGCAGCACAGGGTCCTCACCGGCGCCCTGCACGACGACCCAAACCGCGAGCGTCAACAGTATGATCGCGTACGTCATCCATGGCGCACGCCGAGTCGGCAGGTTCGTTCCGATGGGAATCATGCAAAAAAGCGCGACTGCGCCATTCTGGCAGGAAAGTTGGGCACTCTGGTTGCTCTAGAAATGGGTGTTCTCTCTTTACCCGAACCCGAAAATAAAGTCATGGCAGAAAAAGTCATCGGCATCGACCTCGGCACCACGAACTCCGTCGTTGCAGTCATGGAAGGCGGAGATCCCGTCGTAATCCCCAATGCAGAAGGCGGACGGACTACGCCATCCGTCGTCGCATTCGCGAAGGATGGCGAGCGCCTCGTAGGTCAGATTGCCAAACGTCAGGCAGTAACCAACCCACAAAATACAGTCTTCTCCATCAAGCGTTTCATGGGCCGCAAGCTCAATGAGATCAGCGAGGAAAAGACCCGCGTTCCCTACAAAGTCGAAACCGGCGCCAACGATATGGTTGTCGTCGAAATTCAGGGCAAGAAATTCTCCCCGCCCGAAATCTCCGCGATGATCCTGCAGAAGATGAAGCAGACCGCAGAGGACTATCTTGGCCAGAAGGTAACGAAGGCGGTCATCACAGTTCCGGCCTACTTCAACGATTCGCAGCGCCAGGCCACCAAGGATGCCGGCAAGATTGCCGGTCTCGATGTGCTCCGCATCATCAATGAGCCGACGGCAGCCGCACTCGCATACGGCCTCGACAAGAAGAAAGACGAAAAGGTCGCAGTGTTCGACTTGGGCGGCGGAACTTACGATATCTCCGTACTCGAGCTCTATGATGTCGATGGCTCGCGCCAGTTCGAAGTCAAATCCACCAACGGTGATACACACCTCGGCGGCGACGACTTCGATCAGCGTGTGATCGACTGGCTCGTTACAGAGTTCAAGCGCGATCAGGCCATCGATCTCTCCAAGGATCCGATGGCTCTCCAGCGCCTCAAGGAAGCCGCTGAGAAGGCCAAGATGGAGCTGTCGACCACACAGTCGACCGACATCA
>JGI20207J14881_1000217_pt1 | contig 21189 bp, 18 predicted proteins | sample NGESurdeep092012_4_FD_14881 | JGI IMG/M metagenome (IMG submission 14881)
TTGACCGCGGACATTCCATCCAGCGTGCGCTCGATTGCAGACACCGGTTCGAAGTGCCGACTCACATCCACCAGCAACCCGCGCCAGCGGAAGCGCGGTGTGTCATTGATACTGACTGCAGGAATGAAATAGCGCGCTGAATCTGCATCGACGAGCTGCAGGACTGTTTCCAATCCGCGAATCACGCCAACAGTGGTCGCTGCATGCAACGTGATTGACGACGCGCCACTTTCAATCGAATAAGATTCATCTTCATCGTAACCCTGTACGGCCTCGCCAGCCGAATTGCAATCGATGATCAACGTGGCGCCGGCAGAATCCTTACTGACAGCGTGTGACAGCGGTATCCCTGTTCGAACCTCTAGTCTCGGAATCATTCGCGCAATGGCACGCTGCATCCGTGCATCCGTGTGACGAACCACTGCAACACGAAACGTGGAGTCAATCGTGAGAGAACCAGTGCGCAACGCAAGACTCGACGGCACCGGCATCAGCGCAAGCGTCGTCGGCGCGCTCGTCGGCGCAACGGTCTGGGCAGAGGCGATAAGAGGCGATAAGAGGCGGCGCACAGATAGTCGCGAGGATGGCGAGAACTGATGCTCGATTCACGATCGTCAAATTTGTGCTCATTCGCGTTGAGGTACGGATGTAGCCGCTCGTCACCAACGACCTATGATACGCAAAAACGCCTCGTGCCGACTTGAACAGAGTCGGCCACGGCCACAAACATTATCACATTCAGCCCCGGGAGGGAACGCGGAGGCCCTTTGTCGCTACTGTTGAACGGTCTTCAAACCGGCATCCGTGTACCGACCACCAGCCGCGGAGCCCTTGGGCGCTACTTCGTCGATCCGACGGAGATCGTCAGCCGAGAGCTGCACGTCGAGCGCGGCGATGTTGGTCTCGAGATGCTTGATCTTCGTGGTGCCGGGTATTGGAACGATGTCGTCGCCTTGCGCGAGCACCCACGCTAGCGCGAGCTGCGAGGCGGTGCATCCCTTTTCCAACGCGATTTCCTTCACGCGAGTCACGAGGTCCATGTTCCGCTGGAAGTTGGCGCCGACAAACCTGGGATTGGTGCGCCGAAAGTCGTCTGGCGCCAGATCGTCGACGCTCTTGATCGCCCCCGTGAGAAATCCGCGTCCCAACGGACTGTAAGCAACGAACCCGATCCCCAATTCTCGGCAGGTCTGAAGCACGCCATCTTCAGGGTCGCGCGACCAGAGCGAATATTCAGTCTGAAGTGCCGTTACCTGATGTACTGAACATGCTCTGCGCAACGTATCGCCGTTTGCCTCCGAGAGCCCGATATGCCTGATCTTCCCATCGCGCACCAGATCTGCCATCGCGCCCACGGTTTCCTCGATCGGGGTATTGGGATCGACACGGTGTTGATAGTACAGATCTATGAATTCTATACCGAGCCGTTTGAGCGACCCCTCGCAAGAGGCGCGGACGTACTCCGGCCGACCATTCACGCCCCGCTTTGAAGGGTCAGAAGGGTCGCGCATGATGCCAAACTTGGTCGCTATGACAACGCTATCTCGGCGGCCCTTAATCGCGCGTCCAACGAGCTCTTCGTTCTTGTGCGGCCCGTACATGTCCGCGGTGTCGAGCAGTGTGACGCCAAGGTCCAGCGCGCGCTGAATGGTGGCGATTGAGTCGTCATCATGTGTCGGTCCATAGAAATCGGACATCCCCATGCATCCGAGCCCGAGTGCGGAAACGTCGAGCTGGCCGCCAAGGCGCCGGTGGGGCAGGTGTTTAGTAGTCATTGGGTGGAGTTGAAAATGGATTCCCACTCGCCATGCATAAATACTACCAGTGCGCGATCGACGCCAATGACGTACGTTAGTGGGCGCAACAAACGGCAATATGTTGTGGTTACGGCCGGTGGTGGCCACCAGTTCGGCGTCGGCGATTACGTGTCGGCATTCGCACTGACCGAGTCACGCTGAGCTTCGAAATCAGGGAGAGTATCGATGCGGCGGTTTGCGATCGTGGCGCTGGTACTTGCAGCAAGCGTAAGCTGCAAGGAAGAGAAGGTTGCGAGGCCGCAAGCCAATCACGCTGCGCGCATAGCAACCGTCGATTCAAATGCCGTGCACACGAACGGCGCCGTCGACACGGTAACATATCCAGAGGGACCCGAAGGAGTTGCAGCGAGGCGTGGGTTCGCGATTCTTGCTGCGACTCGCGACAGCCTGCCGGACTACGTTGGCAATGGTCTGCGGTGTTTCAGTTGTCACCTGGACAACGGCCGTCGTCCAAATGCGATCCCTCTTACTGGCGTTTACGCACGTTATCCGAGTTACAGCGCGCGTGATGGACGGGTGCTCACAATCCAGGATCGCGTCAAAGAGATGCATGACATCGTGACATATCTTGCACTCATTTCACGCGGCATTGCAGTTGGTGCGCATGTTCCAGGACAAGGACTTCTGACGATGCCGCCGCTATCCGGCGACACGGCCCGCGGCGTCGCGATCTTTGCTGCGAGTTGTACGCGCTGCCACGGCGTGAATGGTGCGGGAATACCTCCCGCTACCGCTGTCTGGGGACCGCGTTCGTACTCTGTCGGCGCCTCGCTGGCGCGCGTCGAGCGTGCTGCATCGTTCATCCGGCATAACATGCCCTTCGATTCCGCCGGCGTACTGACCAATCAACAGGCGTATGATGTTGCGGCATACATAGTGTCACAGTCGCGCCCGAATTCGCGTGGGATTGAAGGCGATTGGCCGGACGGTGGTGCGCCAAGCGACGTGCCGTATAGCACGAAGGGGCACGCGGCGTTCAATCCACCGAAGCATTTATCGGCGCCGGGTTTTTGAGGGGAGGAAGTCATCCCGCCGAAGGACGGGATCCGTTTGTCATCCCGCCGAAGGACGGGATCCGTTTGTCATCCCGCCGAAGGTCGGGATCCATTGACGAGGGCAGCATTGCGCACCTGCCTGCGAATCGGTGAGGGGATCGCGGTGATCGTCTGAGTTGTAATTGCGACTGTGGCCGTTCTAAACAGAGGTCGATGACGATGACGATTGCGAAGCTGCCGTGTGCGACCGGATCGTCGTCCGTGGATCCCGACCTTCGGCGGGATGACTACATTGATCCCGACCTTCGGCGGGATGACTACATTGATCCCGACATTCGGCGGGATGACTACATTGATCCCGACCTTCGGCGGGATGACTACGCCGGCCTTCGGTGTGATGACTACACCACCTTACATCGTCAATCCCGCATGCACAAAGTAGTACTCCGCCGCACCGATCATCACCAGTGCCAGGACTCGCTTTACCCACACCATCCACATCCCCGATCGTGGCAATCTCGCAGCTGTCGCACCGAATATCCCGACAATAATCAGCACCGCACACATTCCGATCGAGAACACGAACAGATAGACGAATCCGAGCACCGCGCTTTTTGTCACAGCCACCCAGGTGAGAACCGCTGCCAGCACGGGCGCCGAGCACGGCGCGGCGACCAGTCCGGATGCGCAGCCCAGAACGAAGGCGCTGCCGATTGATGTCACGGAATCCGTACGGCCGCCACCGAGCAACGCCGCTGGAATCCGAATTGGGATCGCGTCGAGCATCCATAGCCCGAACAGCAGCAGCAGATTGCCGGTGATGATCAATGACCACGGATTCGCGCTGATCGTACCGAACAGTGTCCGCGTCAGCCCGGCGACCAATCCGAGCAGTGCGTAAACCAACGACAATCCAAATACATACGTCAGCGTCAGCACGACACCGCGTCGAGTGCTGCGACCGACAGACTGACCGCCGACTATCGCGGCGGTGATTGGGATCATTGGGTAGATGCACGGCGTCAGGCTGGTGAGGACGCCGGTGAAGAACAACAACGGGATGGCTGTCGCAGGGCTGTGCGACAGTTGCACCCCGATCTGGGACAGATCCATGTGTTAGGAAATCGTCCGCAAAACTTTCGCTATTCTGCCTTGGCCTTCGCGACAGCCGCAGAGAGGTCGTCGTATGCATGCTGGTCCAGTGCGCCGAACTTCATGTTGCGATACGTCACCTTGCCGTCCTTGCCGATGACGAAGACTGTGCGACTCGCGTACGGACGGCCCGTCATCATAGAGCCGTACTGACCCGCGATCTCACCCTTCGTGTCGCTCACGAGCGTGAATGGGAACTTCGCATCGCGCGCCCAACCTACGTGCGACTCGACGCTGTCTTCCGAAATTGGAAGCACCGTTGCGCCACTTCCGAAGATCGTCGAAAACTCATCACGGAATTTCTCCATCTCGTGCGTGCATCCACTTGAGCGATCCAGCGGATAGAAGGCAAGCACCACAACCTGTCCACGCAGCGCCTTCAGCGACACTTCGTGAGTACCAGACATGCTGGCACCCTGTGCAGTGAAGTCGGGGGCCATGGCACCGACATCAGGTACAGTGGACATCTCCGCCGTCGCGGGCGCCATCTTCATCCCTCCCATTGATGTAGTCTGTGCCTGGGCAAGACAGATCGGTGCAGCGAGCAACATGGCCGCTACTGGGAACTTCATGATTCTGAACATCGTCATCAACTCGCTTATGAAGTGTTATCGGTTAGCCACCACTACAAGACTTTTTTGATCGCCGCGTCGAGATCCTGTTTGTCGCCCACGCCCGTGTACGCGACCTTGCCATCCTTGCCAATGATCACGACGAACGACGTAGCGGCAACGTCGTACGCCGAAACCGCCTTGCCGGATTCATCGTAGTACACCGGATACTTGAGCGAGCGATCCTGGACGTGCTTCGCAACTCGGCGCGGGGTCTGGTTCACGTTGACCGCGATCGCCGCGAACTGCACCCTGCTGCCGTACTTGCCATACACCGCTTTCATCGTCGGCTCGAGCCGTTCACAGAACTCGCACCAGGTGGCCCAGAACTCGATCAGCATCGGGCGACCGAGGGTCGGCGTGACCGTGACCGACTTGCCGGTATCGTTGGTCACAACGACAGAGGGCGCAGCCGCACCCACGGCGATGCCTTCGTCTGCCTGAGCCATCACGGGACGGGCAACGGCCATCAGGACGAATGCTACGACGATCTGGCCGACTCGGCTGGCAAAACGGGAACTGGGGTATCTGGATATCATCTTCACTATCACTATCACTACAGGATTGGAGATTCGACGCACTTTTAAATATGGCAACTATCCCGGAGGCCAAGCGGGCGCGCTTCGCCGAACGTCCTCGATTCGCCGCCCGTCGGTCCGCCGAGCATGTTGGCCGGCTCTCACGGTCGGGACGATGCGCATGCGTCAGTACCAGTCTCGCTCGGGGACGTTCCAGTCCGAGGTAGTCTAATGCTCACCGCGCGGGACGAAGAGCGGTTGACCAAGCTGCTCCTGTAAAGGCTATTTAACAGGAGCAAGGAATAAGCGAATGTTGAGCCGGTAAAGTGGCATATACCGGTGCAGCGCCGATTTCACTAGATTCCCATGCATGGGAGTCGCAATTTCTCTCCGTCAGATGGACCCTATCACTCCGTACCGGTATGTAGGCGGTGACCGGAGTGTGGATTTCGTCAATACTGCCAACTGGGTCGAAGGCGGCATCGACAGGTTCAGCAGCTACGGGCGTGTGCTCGAATGGGCGGAAGGCGCCCCAGTCGTCAGTCGAAGTACCGCTGGCGCATTGCATGTGCTGAGTGAGGAGTATCCCGCGCGGGCGGTGCGGGTGCTCTCCGATGCTGTGGAACTGCGCGGACTTCTGGAGCGGCTTCTCTTTCGGATTTCACAGAATCGACCGGCGGACGCTGAAATCACCGAGCTCAACGATCACTGGCTGAGCATCTCGCTCGCTGAGTCGGCGATCATCCGGACTGACGACGACCGCCTTGCACTCGGCTGGCCCCGCGCTGACGCCGCGCTTGAGTCCCCACTCTGGGCCGTCGCGCGTGCCGCCACGACGCTGGTCACATCGGACGACGTATCTCGCATAAGGCGTTGCGGCGGCGAAGGTTGCGGATGGTACTACGTCGATCGGAGTCGCAACGGACTGCGTCGCTGGTGCGAGATGGAAACGTGCGGCACACGAATGAAATCACGCCGCCGAGCGGAACGAAATTCGGCGTCACATGAGGTGGGATAACGGGGTAGCAATTGTCATGGCCCCCGACCGTCAGCGTCCGTCACCACGGTGCGGCTTCATCAGTTCGTGCTCTTCACACGGATCGCAGGGCCCCTTGTCGGCCACCTGCTCCGCGGGTGGCTCGATCTCCGTCCTGATCATCAGCGGATGCCCGACGGGCGAGGAGCCGTCCTCGAGCTTTGCGCCGAGATGCGCTACACGTTCAGCAATTACCACCGCATTTTCCGCATCGGGAGTGGTAAGAAGGATATGGAAGGTATCTCTCCCCTCCGACGCGATCAGATCGGAGGTGCGCAGCTCCTGGCACAGCCGCCAGAGCAGTGCTCGGCGCGCGGCTTCGGCACCGCCACTGACCGCGACGCGGATGACCCGCACAAGCGTCTTGCGGCGACGGGCGCGTCGCTCCTCCCAATTCTGAATAATTCGGAAATAGGGGATGTTCGGCAAGCCGGTCGCGACGTCGGTAAGTGCTACACCCAGGAACGAGTCCACGCGTCAAATCCTCTCGGTACTAAACAGCACATGTCCTTGCACGAAACGGGCACGGCGACGCGATCTGCGCTAGTCTTACGCGTAAATCCTTTCGAACGCTCGTTCGGATACCCTGTGACGGCTCAAAACAGGAACGGCTGTGTACATATAGAGTAGCTTTATGCTTGAAGATCCCCCGCGGAGGAAGTTGTGATGAAGCAGCACACGCCATGGCTATCCGGAATTGCTGGACTATCGCTGGCAGTTGCTGGCGGAATGGTGGCTTGCAGCAAACCGGCTGGACCGTCCGCGGATCTTGCGCAGGATCTTCAGGCGGCATCGTCGAACTCGGCGTCCGCGTTGACACTCGCCCCGACCAGCAGCGGGCGACGTGATGTGATTTCTTCTGTCGAGCAATCACCGGAAGCGCGGCGAGCCGCATCCGTCGCTCGTGTGCAACTCGTGTCGCGAGAGACGCCACTTCCGCCTCCGCCGGCCGCAGTGCCGCAACCGGTGACGCCGCCAGTTGCGCCGACCACTTCGGTGGCAGCGGTTCCGTCCGCGATCGTTCCGGTAGCAGCCCAACCGTCGACGAGTAAGCGCCCGACGCAGATGCAACCAGCGCAGACGGGCCGGTACAAGACCGAGGCCGAGGTCTTCAGGAACGCGCCGTTTCCGATCAATCCGTAGGCACGCGGTTCGGAGCAGAATGCAATAGCTGAAGTAACGCTCGCCTAAGTAGCCGAGCGTTACTGAGTATAGGAGTGTGGTGTGACGGCAGTGTCTCCCGCGAAGCAGGGGAGCTCCCGCCACACCCACGCGTGCTCATGGCTTGTAAGTGACCACGCGACCCCACAGACTCGCGGTTCCCCAGATCCCCGCGCGCAAACACTCCAGCTCGACAATCTGGCTGTGATCCACGAACAGGTTCACCTCTGGACCGTAGTGTTTGATGTACCACTGGAACACCGCCGGATCAGCGGCCTCGAACATCACGTGATCCAGGCCAAGCGCGTCTATGACCTGCGCAGGCACATCGGTTCGCCACGTGCGAACGTTCTCCGTGATGCCTTCTGATTCGATCATGATCTGGTACGCCCCGGCATCAATGAAGCGCCGCGCAAGTTGGATCATCCACGTTGCATCGCTCGTCCCCTCGGCTTCAAGATCCTTCACCGACGTTGCTCCGCCAGCGCCGAACTGGATGCCGACTTCCGGCTTGGCCTTGAGTCCCATCTTGCGCACCTTCTCCGCGAGGCGCAGCCAATCATTCGCTGGCAGTGTGATGAAGCCGCTGGACAGCTCGATGATGTCGAACCCAGCGTCACGACAGGTGTTCAGATACCTATCCACCGCGTCATTGCCCTGCGTGAGGACGTGCTCGATGAAACCGCCGGTTGATACCAGCACATTGTTCTTGTGACAGAGGTCGATCACTTCGACAAGTGCCTTGTACGGCATCAATGTGAATGAGCCGCCCGCAAACTTGAGCGCATCAACATAGTTGCCCATCGTCTCGAAAATGTCAGACAGTTCGCGCTTGCCGATTGGTGAATAGTATGCTCCCCGGATTTCAGTCACGCCGTGCGTGCGTGGCTTGCCCTCTCGCTCATTCCGGCGCAGGAAGTCAAATCCCTCGGTCGTGATGCCTCTATATGCACTGGGTACAACGACGTGTGTGTCGTGACCAGGTCGTTCAATAGTTGTTTGCATGTGCGTCCTCATTACCAGTTGGAGTTGCCGTACTCAGGCAGCTGCTACAGCCGACGAATGCGTCGGCGCGTGAACCTTGGTCAACAGGTGCGTCAGATCATGTACTTTGATGGACTCGATGTCCTTTACCGCCGACGCGATCTCGACGAGTGTCTCTGGTTCTGCATGTGACGCTCCCAACGCGACGAACTTGTTGTGTGCATCTTCCCAGGACATCGGACTCGTACGGAAACCGAGATAGTCGTGCCGCTCCAGCGAGAAGTGACGCCCGTCGCGCAGTGTCACCGTAACGCGCGATGGCATCTCCTCCGGGAAGCGTTTTGAATACTCCTGGTTCGGCCGCACTTTGACGCGGCGCAGAAGCTGTTGCACATCCGCGCGCCGGATCCTGTCCGGCTCGTATTGTTGCGGCATCACCGTGTCGTCGAGCAAGGCGACAGCAATCAGGTACGGCAGGCTGTGATCGGCGGCTTCCTTTGTCAGCACCACCTGCTTGTCTCCCTCTTCACCACCGCCGATGATGTTGTACGCGACGTCAAACACATCCAGCTCCACCGTTGAGATGTCGCTCGGACGGAAACCGGATTTGTGCTTGAGATCGAGGGCGGCCTGGATCGCGGTCTGCGAGTGAATCTCAGCGTTGAACTTCTTCACAATGGTGTGCGTGACACGCTCGAGATCCTCGGCCTTCCAATCGATGCTGAATGGCCCCGTAATGGCGTCGAACAAGCCCTTATTGCCCTCGAAGACTTCCATTGGTCCGGTAATCCCGCCGCGCGCGAGCAACGTCGCCTCAAGTGCTGCAGAGCCCGCAAACGGTGCTGCCAGTCCCTTCCAATTAGACAGCGCGCCCGTGCGCGTTACACGTAGCGCGTTCAGTGCCGTACCACTGATCGCAATTGCATTCGCGATGTGCTCGGCGTCCATGCCAAGTGCTCGTGCCGCACCAGCGGCCGCGGAGTAGGCCAGGTGCGTCGTGTGATCGAAGCCATGTTTGCGCACGGGCGCGGCATCACTCAACCTGCACTGCACCTGATATGCAACCGCAAGTGCTGCCAGCAACGTGCGACCGTCTGTGCCGGCCAACTCAGCTGCCGCGAGTACTCCTGCCAGATTATCTGATGGATGGCAGGTCTCGCCGGGAGCGAGATAACTATCGTTGAAGTCCAGATACCGTCCCAACGTACCGTTCACGAGCGCGGCACGATCGGGTGCACCACTTCCACCACCGATAAAACTGCATGGCCCGTCCGTGGACCAGGCGGTGGCGTACTCCCGTACCCGGAGCGGCGTATCCGCGTTGCTGGCGCCGATCGCACAACCAAGCACGTCGAGCATTCTGATCTTCAGTTGCAGTCGCGCATCGCGAGAGAGTTCTTCATACTTGGATCTGGCGACGAACGTCGCCAACTGCTCGACAACCGACATGTCGTTCCTCCGTTTGGTAGTATCTGGAAGATGCGACGATGCGACAATTGCGACAATGAAGCAGATGTACTACATGGTACGCCGGGCATACCACATGCACCATTTATCGCGGTGCCTGTTGTACTGAGCGAAACGGCTTAGATAAGCCTGCGGCGCACGGCATTCATGACGGCTTCGAGGCGATTATGTGTTCCCAGTTTCTGGTTGATATGGTGCAGGTGATTGCGTAGAGTTTGGGCAGTGATCCCGAGCAGCCGCGTAATTTGTGCCGGCGTCTGTCCCGTCTCGAGCGCGCGAAGTACGCGCTGTTCCTGCTCGGTGAGCGGTGACACGGGAACCAGATGATGTTCATCGTCTGCCACCTCAATTATTTCCCTCGCGGACTCGATCAGGCGGCCGAACACGGCGCGACGATGCCGGCTGTCTGTGATGTCGTGCGCGATGTGCACAACCAGCGGCGGGCTACTGTGAAATCGCTCGAAAACGAGTACGGTTACATTCAGCCACAGAGCGTGCCCGGTGCGTGGCCTCACCCGCATGTCGAAACTCGGCGCGCCACCGTCGCGAATTGTGCGCTCACAGTATTCGCTATCAACCGCCTTGCCGAGTGGGTCGCGCGGCCGCAGGAGACCGACAAAGGACTGACCCACCGCCTCGGCCACAGTATAGCCGAGTAGAGCTTCTGATTCCGTGTTCCATTCCCAGATCTCGCCGCGCGCCGTCAGTGCGAATGCGGCAGAACGGCAGCGCTGAAGCAGCAATCGTAACCGGTCACGTTGCATGGGGTCACGCTTTGGCAGGTTGAAGGAAATGGCGGGTGCGCCGGGAGCGAGTCACGCCCAGGCATACGCAGTGTCGCCAATATAGCGAAAAGTCATACAACCGCGTCTCCTTCGCCATCTCCGAGGCATCCGCATTTTGTATGATAGCGTATCGTCGCAGTAATACGTGGCTTCGTACTTCGCGACGCGGGGTGGTTCGGACACTGCGATACGTCCGGGACGAGCGACCGAGAAGGGTATCAAGCTGCCGATGCCTCCGGCCGATCTGCACGGCGCGAAACTCGCCACCACATTGGTGGAGGCAGGCACGACGTCCGATGGGATATCTGGTCCGGGTACCTATTTGACAAAGCGCTTTCGCATCCGCTGCATGTCGCAGTCATGGCGGATATTGACGCAAAGTCCGGGCACGCGGCCGATGATAACACGCACAGGATCCTGAACCAGGCGATGTATGATGTCGCGCAGGCGCTTGGCCACAAGGATGTGAAGTTGGCATCACTGCACTAATTCAGCGCGTACGTTCGGCAGAGCTCGCTGCGGCACAACAAAACCGCGCACCTCTCGCTCAGAATTTCTCGCTGAGCGCGTGTGCGCGGTCCATGTTGCTCAAAAACGTTGGCGCGACTTGCTGGATCAGGTACTTGATGTCTGTGTTGTTCGTCGACTGCATCGCCCCAATCAACTTGTAGAGCGTCGCGCGGGAGCGTCGCTCTACCCCATCCAGATATACGCGATCAATGTCGCGTCCGCGCGGGCCAGCTACTTCAACTTGCCCTGGATGGTCTTGATTCGGTCCAGGTGGGCCTGAACCTTCGGCTCAGCCGACGTCAGCGCTGACTTGAGCTCGGTGTTCTGCGCCACACTCTCATCCCGCTTGATCATGTCGAGTACATACTGATGCCCGACGACCTGCGCGTTAACGTAAGCCGAGTCGAACCCGGCTCCCTTCGGTGCTGCACTCAATGCTGCGCCTGTTGACCGACTCATCGCGTCGATTGAATCCGCCGCGGCAGGGTCAGGCGTGATGTTGAGTTTCTTCGCCAGCGCGTTTCCGCTGTTCAACATCGCGGTGTGCGCAATCACCATATCATGCGCGAATGATTTCACCGCAGCAGTAGTTGCTTTGGCTTCAGCCATCTTTCCAGCGTCAATCTCTCCCTGATTGGCTGCTGCGAGCGCTGCGAAAATGCCCGCATCCGTCACTGGCGCCGCGGTAGCTGGAGCGTTCATCGACGTGCCCGACATTGCACCGGCCTTTATCGACGTGTCGGTCGCGGCCATCGTCGTATCAGTCGCGTTATCGCTCTTCTTGCATGCTCCAAGCATTGTCACAGCGCCAAGCGTGAGCGCGAATGCCGTTTTGCTGATCACACGTACCATGGACTCCACCTGTTCGGGTTGACTGTCAAGTTATTTGTGCTGCAACCCGAAGAGGGGCAATATCCGTGCTACCCGACTGAGCTACCCCGCGAGCTGCTCTGTCTTGTGGGTCAGTTCGACATCCACTGTGAGCCTTACATCGTTAGAAACGAGCACGCCACCCGCCTCGAGCGCCTGATTCCATGTCAGCCCGAAATCGCGCCGATCCAGCCGAAGCGTTGCGCTGAAACCGGCCCGATCGCTCCCCCACGGATCGCGGCCAGATCCTTCACGAGTGACGTCCATCTCTATGGGCCGCGTGACGTCGCGAATTGTCAGATCTCCCGTGACGCGAAAATCGTCTTCGCCTTTCGACTTGATGGCGGTGCTCAGGAACCTGATCTTGGGAAACTTCTGCACGTCGAAGAAATCGGCTGAGCGCAGGTGCGCATCGCGAGCGTCATCGTGCGTGCTGACGCTTGCGGCGCCGATCTCAACTTCGATCCGCGATCCTTCAGGCGTACCGTCCGTCTGCACGGTGCCGGCGATATCCGTAAACTGACCTCTCACCTTCGCCATCATCAGATGGGTCACAGTGAACCCGACCCCCGAATGGGCGACGTCAATATGCCAGGTACCTGCCAGGCTCTGGGCGGTGGCTCCGGTTTTATCTATTGTAGCGGACATTTCTGCTCCAGCGAAACGGTGACTGTTTGGGTAAGGAAAGGGTCGGCCAGCACCCCGGTAACTCGATACGAGTAACTATATTTCAGTAAGTAACTATTGTCAATGTTGTCCATCGGATATACTTACATATTATGAGCCAGGAATCGATTTGCCCGCGGTATCACAAGGCGGTCGAGCTGATTGGACGACGCTGGTCCGGCGCCATCATCAGCGCGATGCTTGGCGGCGATAAGCGCTACCATGAGATCAGGGAATCCGTCCCGGATATAAGTGATCGGATGCTCGCAGAGCGGCTGCGAGAGCTTGAGGCCGAGGGAGTGGTAGTCAGACATGTGTTTCCGACCACACCGGTGCGGATCGAGTATGAACTGACCACCAAGGGGCGCGCGCTTGAGGCGGCGATCGTCGCGATCGAAGATTGGGCCAACGAATGGATCGAACCGTCGGCCGTCGCCGCAGGGTCAGAACAACACTGATTAGTGCACCCGAAGCCGTCGCCAGCCATAGGGCTCGCTCCACGACGGCTCGGTCCTTGAAAGACCGGATCGCAACATGATCCGATGACTGCACCTCAGCCAATTCCCCGTCGGCCAAGCATCGGGCGCGCGCTCAGCAGCCGCAACTACCGACTCTTTTTCAGTGGCCAGACTGTTTCGCTGGTGGGAACATGGATCACCAGGATCGCGACATCCTGGCTCGTGTATCGGCTCACCGGCTCGGCGTTCCTTCTCGGACTGGTGGGATTCTGCGGTCAGATACCAACGCTGATTCTCACGCCATTCAGCGGCGTACTGATCGACCGCTGGAACCGCCATACGGTTCTCGTCGTGACGCAGGTGCTGTCGATGCTGCAATCGCTCGCGCTAGCGATTCTGGCCTTCGCCGGAATCATTACCGTCACAGAGATTCTGATCCTTCAGCTGGTGCAGGGGTGCATCAACGCATTCGACACACCAGCGCGGCAGGCATTCGTGGTGGAGATGGTGGAGGATCGCAATCTTCTGTCGAACGCGATCGCGCTCAACTCAACGATGGTGAATGCAAGTCGAATCATCGGCCCATCACTTGGCGGTATTCTGATCGCGCTTGCAGGTGAGGGATGGTGCTTCATGCTCGACGCTATCTCATATATCGCCGTGATCGCGTCATTGTTTGCGATGCGCTTGAGTATCGCGGAACGCGAACCGCGAACGACGCACGTGCTTGAGGAGTTTCGAACCGGCCTGCGATATATCAAGGGATCGCTGCCCATTCGTACAGCTCTCATACTCCTCGCGATAGTCAGCATGATGAGCATGCCTTACACTGTGCTCATGCCTGCGATCGCGACGCAGACACTGCACGGCGGCGCGCACACGCTGGGATTCCTGATGACTGCGTCGGGCGTAGGTGCGCTTGTAGGCGCGCTCTATCTTGCATCGCGAGTGTCGGTGGTGGGACTCGAAAACGTGAGCGCCGCCGCTACCGTGTGTTTCGGCCTGGGGTTGATCGGATTTGCACTTTCTCACCAACTGTGGCTTTCGCTCGCAATTCTACCGATCGTCGGCGCCGGCTTCATGGTGCAGATGGCGTCGATCAACACGATAATCCAGACGCTGGTGGAAGAGAGACTGCGCGGGCGCGTCATGGCATTCTACGTAATGGCGTTTCTTGGCACCGCGCCTATCGGCAGCCTGGTCGCAGGAATCGTAGCCGCACGAATTGGTTCGGAGTACACAATTCTGTTCGGCGGATCAGTGTCGATCGTCACCGGACTCTGGTTTGCCACGAGGCTACCAAAGCTGCGCGCGGTGATGCACCCGATCTACGCACAACACGGGATCGGGTAGTCATCCCGCCGAGGGAGGCGTCATCCCGCCGAAGGAGGCCACTGGCCCCGTCGCGTCCCGGACCCCATTTTCGTATGTCCGTTTCGCCCCGGTGAGCGCTTCACCAAATCGATGAGCCAGAGTACATCCGATCGCCTCGCCGCCGTTCTAGCGGATCGATACCGCATTGAGCGTGAGCTTGGCGCTGGCGGGATGGCAACGGTGTATCTCGCCGAGGATCTCAAGCACCATCGCAAGGTCGCGATCAAGGTGCTGCATGCGGAGCTGTCAGCATTACTCGGCCCAGAACGGTTTTTGAAGGAGATCGAGCTCACCGCCAATCTGCAGCATCCGCACATCCTGCCACTATTCGACAGCGGCAACGCTGATGGACTCCTGTACTACGTGATGCCGTACGTGGATGGTGAGACATTGCGTGGGCGTTTGGAGCGTGAGCAACAGCTCCCGGTCTCCGACGCGGTTCGTATTGCATCCGAAGTAGCTGACGCACTTGAGTATGCGCACAAGCATGGTGTAATTCATCGCGACATAAAGCCGGAGAACATCCTGCTGCACGATGGGCACGTGTTGGTGGCGGACTTCGGGATCGCGCTCGCGGTCGAGCAGGCAGGCGGCTCGCGCATGACGCAGACTGGCATGTCGTTGGGCACACCGCAGTACATGAGTCCCGAGCAGGCTATGGGCGAGCGCACGATTACAGCGCGGTCCGATATCTATTCGCTCGGCGCCGTGACATACGAGATGTTGAGTGGTGACCCGCCATTCACGGGATCAAGCGCGCAGGCAATAGTTGCGCAGGTGATCACAAGCGCACCACGGTCGCTCACTGCGCAGCGAAAGAGCGTGCCGGAGCATGTGGATGCAGCCGTGGCAACGGCGCTGGAGAAGCTTCCGGCAGACCGGTTTACAAACGCTGCTGCGTTCGCCGCAGCACTCGCATCGGAATCGGTTACCCCGCGACGCGCGACTGGAGGACGCAGTCGCATGCTCACACGCAATCTGGCGATTGGTGGCGTGGCTGCAGGACTGATAGCTGGCTTCGCGCTCGGCGCTGCGTGGCTGCAACACAGGAATGCCGACATGTACTCCGGGCCTGTTGTGCGTCGTAGTATCTTCGATCCCGACGCTTCCGACACGCGCAGTAATTTCACCAAGATAGCCGTCTCGCCCGACGGCAAGCTCGTGGTGTCGCCGGATCCGAGCGATCCCCAGGCGCGCCTGTCACTACGACACCTGGACCAACTTACCGGCACGCCAATTCCGGGGACCGACGTTGCCTTCAGTCCGTTCATCTCATGGGACTCGCGCACGCTCGGGTTCGTGAAGAGCAGCGCGGTATACACTGTGCCAATCGCCGGCGGAGTTGCGACTCCGGTTCCGAATGCGCAGACCGACGCCATCGGTGCGCCAGCGTGGACGCCCGATGGACGTATAGTCTTTACCAACACGCATGGTGGGCTGTCGGTAATCCGCACGGACGGCAGGGATCTTCGGGTGATCGCGACTCCTGACAGCGGCTACATCTACGTGTCACCGAGCGTGTTGCCGAATGGAAAGGGTGTTCTGTTCACGATTTCCGGTACTGCAACGGGCTTCACTCGATCCGGGCGAGTCGCGGCGGTGTCGCTCAGCGGCGGTGCTCCGCTGGTCATCGAGCAGGATGCTTCTGCGCCGGAGTATGACGCCGGTTACGCGCTGTTCGTGCGCGGCGACGCTGCGCTGTCCGTAGTTCCATTCGACCAGTCCACTCTTCGAACAACGGGCGACGTGCATGTGCTGGGTGATCGTGTATCGCAGGCGCTTGGCGGTGTCGCCGGCCTCGCGGTCGGACATGGCGTGATCATCTACCAGCGCGCATCCAACGCGCGATTGATGTTGATGGACCGCTCGGGCGTGCAGAAGCCGTTACTCGATAAGGCTGCAGTGTATCACCGGCCGACCGTGTCGCCGGATGGCCGCACGATCGCATTTGATATAGAAGGTGATCGAGACGGTCAGCGTGATGTCTGGACGTTCGATGTAGCGTCGGGCACGCTTTCACGCCTCACCAACGTGGGCGACGGTCACGATGCGAACTTCAGCGCCGACGGACGTCGCATCACGTTCCTGACGAACGAGCGGCCCGGTGGCGATCTTTTTTCGATTCCTGTGGACCGCAGCGGACCACCGCAGCCATTTCATTTTGCCGCCGGGTTCCCCATACGACTGTTTGAGACTCCCGGCAACTGGCTTCCGGGCGATCGCGCATATCTCGGCGGCACGTCGTCACCGACTACGCTTGGTGATATCTGGCTGCTCTCCGCTGACGGATCGGCCGCCGTGCCGCTTGCGAATTCTCCAGCTAACGAACATTCACCAACTGCATCGCCAGACGGACGCTGGTTCGCGTATGTCAGTAACGAGAGCGGCAGAGAAGAGGTGTACGTGCAGGCGATGGCTGCCTCGGGCGCGCGAGCGCAGATCTCACGTGCTGGCGGTACGTCTCCCGTCTGGTCGCCAAACGGTCATGGGCTCTACTATCTGGAGCCTGCAGGCGACAATTCCAATCTCGTAGAAGTTGAGCTCGACCTTCATGCGGAACCGCGCGTCGCGTCGAGACAGCAACTTGTCGCGAACGTGCCGATCGTGCGTGCGATTAATCACGCGAATTTCGCGGTGATGCCGGATGACCGTCATCTGGTGGTGATCATACCCGAACCTGGCCAGGGGATTATTGAGATCACCGGGTGGATATCCGCCCTGGTCGCCAGACCGTAGTCCGTTTACTACCGCCCCGCCGACGCACCGTGCTCGGCCAGTGGCATCGGCGGAGAAATGCGCGCGAGTATCACGACAGTCATCTGCCGGAGCGTGATTGCCGCTGGTCGGCGCTTCATTATGTACTGGCCCCTCACTTGAGAGCACGCCGGGCTACGGTGTACCTCGCAGAGGATCTCAAGCACCATCGCAAGGTCGCGATCAAGGTACTGCATGCAGAGTTGTCCGCGATGCTCTGGCCCGAACGTTTCCTGAACGAGATCGAGTTAACAGCAAGCCTCCAGCACCAGCACATCCTGCCGTTGTTCGACTCTTGCAGTGCAGATGGTCTGTTGTACTAGGTGATGCCATACGTTGACGGCGAAACATTGCGTGATCGATTGAACCGCGACGAGCAACTTCCAGTCGCGGATGCAGTTCGTATCGCCAGCGAGGCCGCCGACGCACTTGAATATGCGCACGGCCGCGGCGTCATACATCGCGACATCAAGCCCGAGAACATCCTGCTCCACGGCGGCCACTGTCTCATCGCAGACTTTGGTATCGCGCTCGCCCTGCAGCGGGCTGGCGGCGCACGCATGACGCCGAACAGAGTCCCACGGTGATCACTCGATCCGCGTCAGCTCAACCAGTTACGGCCGAATCGGTCGGCCGCCATCCGGCGATGATGTCGTAAATTCTTGCCAACCCGTCGAACAGCGAAGCCGGCCCGGGTTGCAGTATGATCGGTGACTTGATCTCGTACAGTTGTCCAGTGCGGATCGCGGGAATGCTGGCCCAGCCCGGCCGCGCGATGACTTTCTCAGGACGGAATCGCTTGCCACACCATGAGCCCATGATGATGTCTGGTGCGCGCCTGATCACCTCGTCTCCGTTGGGCAGAATGCGCTGCTTCGCCAGCGACTCGTGCGAGACTTCAGCGAAGCAATCGTCACCGCCGGCGATCTCGATGATTTCCGAGACCCACTGGGTACCGACAATGATCGGTTCATCCCACACTTCGAAGTAGACTTTGGGTCGGTCCTGCAACTGAGCGGCGGCAGCGCGGATCCTGGCGATGTGCTGTTCGGCGCGCTGCACATATGCATCGGCTTTGTCTTCTGCACCCACCATCGCGCCCAGCCTCCGAATATATCCAAGGATGCCGTCCACACTACGATGGTTGCTGATCCATACCTCGACGCCCAATTTTATGAGGTCGCGCGCGATGTCGGCCTGTATGTCAGAGAAGCCGATCACAAGATCCGGCTTGAGCTTCAGGATCTCTTCGGTGTTGGCACTGGTGAATACCGACACGCGGGGCTTCTCCCTGCGTGCACGCGGCGGACGCACGGTGAAACCGGAGATTCCAACGATGCGCCGCTCCTCTCCAAGCGCGTACAGCACTTCGGTGGGCTCTTCCGTGAGGCACACGATGCGCTGAGGGTAGCGATCCGCGGCGGCGTTCCCATCGGCCACGGGCTCGGGTGCAACCGCCGTGGGTTCAACCACGATCGAGCTCTTGGCGGATTTCAATCGCTGAGACTTTTTCATAAATCAGATGGGCAAATAGAACACACCTTAATTCTATCGGCCTCATCCACCAGGAGGTCACGACAGACGCACCCCCATTCCCAGAAAGTGAGCAGAGCGTGAGTCGGACCTGGAGCAGACCAGCCCAATTGAGCGTACATTTGCCCGATGCGGCCGCACGCCCGTAATCACGGTGAGTAACCTTCCTGGGTCCATAATAGATGCCATGGCGGATCGCTACCGCATCGAGCGCGAGCTCGGCGCGGGTGGCATGGCGACCGTATACCTCGCCGAGGATCTCAAGCATCACCGCAAGGTCGCGATCAAGGTGCTGCACGCTGAATTGTCCGCGATGCTCGGCCCCGAGCGGTTTTTGAAGGAGATCGAGCTCACAGCCAATCTGCAGCATCCGCACATCCTGCCGCTATTCGACTCTGGTAGCGCCGACGGCTTGTTGTACTACGTAATGCCATATGTTGACGGCGAAACGCTGCGCGGTCGCCTGGAGCGTGAACGGCAGCTTCCGATCGCGGACTCGATACGCATTGCATCGGAAGTAGCCGACGCACTCGAGTATGCTCACAAGCATGGTGTGATTCATCGTGATATAAAACCGGAGAATATCCTGTTGCACGATGGCCACGTGCTGGTGGCTGACTTCGGGATCGCACTGGCCGTGCAGCAGGCTGGTGGTCAGCGCATGACGCAGACCGGTCTCTCCCTCGGCACGCCGCAATACATGAGTCCGGAGCAGGCGATGAGTGAGCGCAACATCGACGCACGCTCTGACATCTACGCGTTGGGTGCCGTCACATACGAAATGCTCGCTGGCGAGCCGCCGTTCACAGGGCCAACCGCCCAAGCAATCGTCGCACGCGTGATGACTGATAACCCGCGCCCGTTGCCGGAGGTCCGTCAGACAGTAACATCGCGGCTCGACGACGCTGTAGCAACAGCGTTGCAGCGACTCCCGGCAGATCGATTCACCAGCGCTGCCGAGTTCGCGGCGGCACTCTCGGCGCCAGACACACAGCAGAGCGCGCGATCGGCTTCTCGAGCCACCACATCTGCTTCGCGGCGTCTGATTGTTGCGCTGTGTGCGTTATCCGTGATCGCGATTGCTGCTGCAGTTTGGGGCTGGGTCCGTGCAGAGCGTCGCCCAACCGCGGCAACGGTGAGTCCGTGGCGGACTGTGCTCACGTTCCCGGATAGCGTGGCACTGCTCGGGGGCATGGCGCTGTCGCCCGATGGCTCAGCGTTGGTTTACGTGGCGAGTGGGCCACACGGATCACAGCTGTGGATTCGCGATGCCACTTCGCTAACTGCGACTCCGATTCCCGGCACCGATGGTGGAAACGCTCCCGCCTTCTCGCCAGACGGTCGCCGCATTGCGTTCATGCTAATCGGTGGTACGCTTAACGTGATACCCCGAAATGGAGGAACCCCGATCGTGGTGAAGGATTCCCTTCACTTTGACTTTCCTCCTCTTTGGGCTGACGATGACCACATTGTTTTCGCGGGAGATTCCGGGCTCATCCGCGTTCCGGTAAATGGCGGGAAACCGCAGGTAGTCACAACCATGGACCGAGCCAGGAAAGAAACCGCTCTTTACGGCGGGAGTGTATTGCCGGATGGCCGATCAATAGTATTCATGGTGGTTAGTGGGAATCTCAACCCAGACGCGCAGCAGATTGGTGTGTCCGACCCACAGACCGGGCGGCATACGTATCTGATGCCAGGGATCGAAGTGCGATATGTCGCGCCCGGTTATCTGCTCGTTGCGCGCGTTGATAGCACTATCGTCGCCGTGCCATTCGACGCGGCACACCGTCGCATCACTGGGCGGGCTGTCACCGTAGCATCGGGCGTACGTCTTCACCTCCGCAAAAGCGACGTTTTCACCGTCGCGGCGAACGGCCGCCTGGTCTATGCGACTGGGACGTCGATCCAGGAGGCGGTGACCGTCGCGCGTGTGAAGCGGGATGGCTCGTCCACAGTCGTCGATCCGACATGGGTAGGCGACTTCAATGCAGTCGCGGTTTCACCGGATGGCTCGCAGGTCGCCGTTGCGACTGGTGCACCGGAGGACATTCATGTTCGGGATATGCGCTCCGGTGCGCTCAATAGCTTTGCTTCGCCCTACGGTGCGCGATACCCTGTATTCACTACTACTGGTCGCGCAGTCGTCTTCACGGGGCTTTCGGGGAGTGGTGGCTACATTTATCAATCGAGCATCGGCACCGCCGCGCCGCCGGTCGAACTCATGCACGATCGCACGGGACTCGTGTTTGATCCTGCATTTTCGGCCAACGGACAGACTCTGTTCTACGCGAGGCGGAGTGGAACAGATGACGATATCTTTGCGCACTCCATGGACCATCCATCCGCGCCGAATCGTCCAGTCGTCGCCACTCCGGCCTTTGAATTGAGCCCGCAAACGTCACCGGACGGTAGGTGGCTTGCATACGCGTCTGGGAGCGATATCAACAGCTTCGACATTTATGTCCGATCTGTAGATCCGTCACGCGCCGAGCGCT
>JGI20207J14881_1000220_pt1 | contig 21129 bp, 18 predicted proteins | sample NGESurdeep092012_4_FD_14881 | JGI IMG/M metagenome (IMG submission 14881)
GCATGATGCGCGATGCGCAGGCCCTGCTTGTGCGCCTCGTCCTCCATGGCCTGCATGATGTCACGATCGATACCGAAAATCTTGATACCGTCAGCGCCCATCGCTTTCAGCGCGCGCACNCGGGCACGTGCGGAGTCCGCGTTCGTTTGCGTGCCGAATACCGGATACACGAGAATNCGCGGGGCAGCGAGCGTACCCTTTGCGCTGGCGTCGCGCCATGCGAACGCTTTTTGAGTATCACTACTNAGGTCGCGCACNGTAGTGATTCCACACGCGAGCCAGATTTTCAATTCGTAATCGATGGGTTGCGCCTCGCCGCCGCGAGAATCCTGCAGATGCGCGTGTGCATCGATCAGCCCGGGCGTAACGTACTTTCCCGTCGCGTCTATCTCGACCGTGTTCGCGTCGGCGCGCGGGCGACGACTCGCGCTGGTATTGCCCAGCGCCACGGGATCGAGGCCGACGATCTGGGTGATCATGTTGCCCTGTACTACAATGTCATACGGACCCTTTGCCGGCGTTCCGTTGCCGTCGACTATCGTCGCGTTGCGAATGATGAGACGGCCGGGACGGACACCGGAAGTTGGAGCGGTCTGGGCTGCGGCCGCACTCGATATCGCGAGGATGGCAGCAAGGGCAAGACGGATGGGTGAGCGCATGCGGCAAAGATCCGTCCACAACGGGGACTGCGCAAGACTGTGCGCCGCCGCCGCGCGAATGCTCATGAAACTCTGACCGCGCGGTGTCCAAAACTGTTGACAGGTTCCGCTATGGTGGCCCCGCAATTGAACCAATCGAAAAATCCCACCTCGCGATTGATTGCGAGGTGGGATTTTTTGTGGGTCTGTTGTTCGACTACCAGCGATAGTGCGCGAACGCCTTGTTCGCTTCTGCCATCCTGTGCGTGTCTTCCTTCTTCTTCACGGCGTTGCCTTCGCCCTTGCTCGCCGCAATCACTTCAGCAGCCAGCTTGTCGGCCATCGACTTCTCGTTGCGGCCGCGCGAGTAGAGAATCAACCAGCGCATCGCGAGTGCCGTGCGACGCTCCGGGCGGACTTCGACAGGAACCTGGTACGTGGCACCACCGACTCGGCGGCTCTTCACTTCGACCATCGGCTTCAGGTTGGCGAGCGCCTGCTTGAAGACGGTGACTCCGGGCTGGGCTGTCTTGGCTTCGACGCTGTCCATCGCGTGATTGAAAATGCGCTCAGCGGTGCTCTTCTTGCCCTGATACATCATCACGTTGATGAACTTGGCTACGGTCTGGCTCTCATAGCGCGAATCCGGAAGGATGGTGCGCTTGACTGACTTTTTGCGACGGCTCATTTACTTCTTCCCCTTGGGCGCGCCCTTGGTAGCCACGGCCTTACCGCCGACCTTTGGCTTCTTGGTTCCGTACTTGGAGCGGCTACGATTGCGGCCGTTCACGCCCGAGGCGTCGAGCGTACCGCGAACGATGTGATAACGAACGCCGGGTAGATCCTTGACACGACCACCGCGGATGAGCACGATCGAGTGCTCCTGCAGGTTGTGTCCCTCGCCCGGGATGTATGCGGTGACTTCGAAGCCGTTCGTGAGACGAACGCGCGCGACCTTGCGGAGTGCGGAGTTGGGCTTCTTTGGGGTAGTGGTGTACACACGAGTGCAAACACCACGCTTCTGCGGATTGGACTTGAGCGCCGGCGCCTTTTCCTTCTTGGCCACATCGCTGCGGCTCTGGCGTACCAGCTGATTAATTGTCGGCATTTACCATGGATCGACACGGATTGGCCCCTCCACAACGGAGTGGCCACAGCCTGAGGAATCTAGAGACCAGCAGCCCCGCAGGCAAGCCAATCGAACCGGAGGTATTCAGGAACCACTAAGGAAGCATTAAATTGAAGGTACGATGCCCCGCCTGATCCTTACCCTTGCCTGCCTTGCTGCCTTCGCTGGCGTTCCCGCCAGCGCCGCGCCCGCGAGCCCACAAGCGTCTTCGGTCAGGCCGGCGCCGGCTCAAGCCGCTCTCGCGTCGCAGGATGGTCCGGCGGTCGATCCGAACTGGGCTCCGGCCGCCCCAATCATCGTCGCCCCGGTACAGCGAGAGACGGCGCCAAGCAACAGTCAGAATCACCCCGCACCGGCTATCCCGGCGATCAATTTGCCCGTTGAAGGCCACGCGTCCGAGGCGATTCAAGCCGACGGTCGCCACGCCGGCTGGGCGGTCACCCTTCGCGGCTACCACGCGACGGGGCCGCCAAATGACGCCATCACGTCCCTACTTCCATCTCAAGAGCGCGCCTTACCTGACCATCTGAATTGATGAAGGGGGGCTCGCCCCTACTCCTCAATTCTCACATGCCTCAACAGACAGATTCCCTCACGACCGCCAGCGCGCAGGCCATCCAGGCTGACACACGGCCCTTCCACCGACGCGAACCAGGAATTGCCACACTAATCCTCGGCCTTGCAATCATGCTCATCGCATTGATTCTTCCGATGGAGCATCGTACGTTCGCCTTCTACCCGGCGCTTGCCGTCATCGGCGTTGGAGTCTTTCTAACTCTGCGCCATGGGCCGGACCGACCGAAGAACGACTGAGATCCACACAGTCTCTGCAGGTAAGCTGGACGCGCCGGCTATCGTTCCCGCGATAGCCGGCGCCGCGCAGCGCCAGTCGAATCCGCGCCGCAACCGATGAACGCACCGATTACAATCGCAGTGATTCTCGCCACCGTCGGAGTTCTGCTCGGCGGCTCGGTGATTCTCACCCGCTTCACTTCGCGTATCGGCATTCCCATCGCGCTCGGCTTCATTGCAGTCGGGATGCTCGCAGGATCCGAAGGCCTCGGACACATTAATCTCGACAGCTATTCGCTCGCATTCCGCGCGGGCGTTGTCGCCCTTGTTCTGATTCTCTTCGATGGCGGCCTCAACACCCCGCTAGCGGTGCTTCGTCCCGTTGCTGCGCCTTCGCTCACATTGGCCACAATTGGCGTGGTAGCCACTGCCGTGATTGTCGGTACCTTCGCACACTTCGGCGGCGGCATTGCATGGCCGATCGGCTTGCTCATTGGCGCCGTTGTCTCCTCGACGGATGCAGCCGCAGTCTTTGCGACTCTGCGCGGAAGCGGTATCACGCTCAAGCAACGCGTCGGGCGAACACTGGAAGCCGAGTCGGGGCTGAATGACCCGGTAGCGATCCTGCTCACGATCTCGCTCACCGCATTTGTTCTGGCCAGAGATATCAACAACGGCCAGAGCGTCTGGCTGTTACCAGTCTTTGCGATCCTTCAAATAGCAACGGGTGGCACAATAGGCTGGCTGGCTGGCACTCTTGCAGGGAAACTTCTAATACAAGTTCGTCTCGAGTCAGCGGGCCTGTATCCAGTACTCACGCTGGCGATCGCGCTCGCTGTGTTCGGCGTTACGACACTGATTCACGGCAGCGGATTCATGGCAGTGTACATCGCGGGCGTTGTACTCGCGGGGACGCATCAACTGCCACACCGGCCGGCTATCCTCCGCGTGCATGATGCCTTCGGCTGGCTTGCGCAGATCGGGATGTTCCTGGTACTTGGACTGCTCGCGATCCCCACCCGACTTGTCGGGGCCGCGCTGCCGGGCCTGGGGATCGCGATTGTCCTGACTCTGATCGCACGTCCAGTTGCGGTGGCCCTCTGTCTCGCGCCATTCCGGTATTCACTGCGCGAAACACTCTTCATAAGTATCGTCGGACTCCGCGGTGCTGTTCCGGTAGTTCTCGCGACGATCCCTGTAATGGCTGGCGTGACTGGCGCCCGACACATCTTTGACGTCGTCTTCTTCGTCATCGTGGTCAACACATTGATGCCGGGGACCGTCGTCGCATGGCTCGCACGAAAGTTCGGCGTAGTTGGTGTCGCGCCGCCGGCCGCGGCGACCACCATTCTGGTAGAATCGAACGAACCGACGCGGAGCTCGCTACGATCCTACTTCATTGATCGCGCACTCCCGGTCTGCGGCGTTCCACTCTCCGACATTCCGTTCCCGGATGGCGCTGCCGTAACGATGATTGTGCGAGGTTCTTCCCTTCTCGTCGCCGACGGAGGGACGACTCTTGAAGCCGGAGATCACGTGTACGTGCTTGCGTCGCCCGAAGCGGAGTCAACGGTGCAACTCCTCTTCGGGAGACCGGAAATTCTGGAGTGAAGAGCGACGGTTTACATTCGCATGCGGATCGACAGCTCCTCTCCACCACGAACGGGATTGATGGCAACGTGATTGGGCGCGAAACAGAGTAAAGCACCCGCAAGTCCTCCAACGCGCGTCCATTCCTCGGTCGTGTGCGCGTGCCCGATCAGAGCGCCAACGACAAGCCCTACCACGCCCCCCGCGACGCCAGTTCCCGTTGCCCACGCGCCTCGGCTAAACAGGGAGCCGCATTTGAAGGTGGTGGGCGATTCGTCGCCAAACAGCCCGCGCGAGGTGCAGGTGTCCTCGTGCCATGTCGCTGCGCCCAAAGCTGCGCCGGTCGCCGCGCCGGTTAGTAGCCCAATGAGGAGCCCGCGACGCGTCGCCGAGTGACTTCCGAGGCTCGTGTCAATTTCCCCGATCGTAGAGCGCGGGATTGTAACCACGGCAGCGCCGTCCGGTTGGAGCACAAGACTGTCTGGTCGCAGCGCAATCAGACGACCGGCCTGTTGCTCTGGTGTAAGCACACCCGCGGCCGTAACCCGGATCCGCGTCCCGGGCGCTATACTAGCGGTCGTCTGCGCGTTCACGGTGACACCCAGCACAAGAACGAGCCCAGCTACCCCAATGTTCGCGATCCGCATGATGTTCCTCCTGCTGAGAGAGATGCGGACACACAGAATCGTCAGTGGTCCGGCGACGCCGAACCCCGAGCAGGCTACCGTCGAGTTGAGCCAAGCTTTGCTCACGGCGGGATAACCGTTCGTGGTAAAGCGAGCGGCCCAATCATACGGTCACTTTCGAACCAAAGCAAGCTGCACTCCGACAGCTGTGGTCAGCCGGTATCCCGAGTCAGAAATGAGCCTCGCAGGTTGCATTGCCGGCGGCGGGGTAACGGCAGAGACGTTACGTTTCCGTGCCGGTCGTTGACGCGAGGCTTCAAAATCGGATGCCGAGCGACAGCGCGGCTCCCCGACCCTCCGGGACGAAGCCGAAACGGTCGGGTGGCATCCGGAGCACAGCGGTAGCGAATCCTCCGAGGTGCTCCCAATTTTCGCTGGTGTGTGTGTGGCCGATCAAGCCCCCGACGACGAGACCCGCGACGACGCCTATGACGCCGCCTTGCGTTGCCCGCGCGCCTCTGCTAACGCAATCGCTGGTGTAGCCGGGGAGGAAAAGGACGCCCGGATGAACGGTGCAGGACCCTTTGTGCCAAAGCGCTGCTCCCAGGGCTGCGCCGGTCGCCGCGCCGGTGAGCGCGCCGATGGCGCTACCGCGACCCGTGGCTGAGTGGCGTCCGAGGCTCACTTCAATGTCTGCAATCGCGGAGCGCGGGATCACAACTACACTGGAACCATCATCCGGCTGCAGAATGAGGCTATCAGATCGCTGCGCGAGAAAGCGACCGGCCTGTTGCGCCGGAGTCAATACGCTCGGGGCTGTAACTCGAATGCGCTCACCTGGCCGGAGTGGCAAAGGTGCTTGTGCCCGCGCGACAGCGACTCCGGAGACAAGCAAGATTAGAACGCCACAAATGTTCGCGATCCGCATGATGCTTCCTCGATCAAGAGAATTAGCGAGACACAATATCTGAAGCGACTACGTCGAGCTGCGATAAATGAACGCCATTCAAAGATGCGTCGATTTCACTGGAGACTGACGAGCGCACCAATGAATACTTGGCCGCACGAGGATCGGCTCACCGACGTGTCCGAATCGAAGCCCATAGTGACTTGATTGGCGACGCACGTTTCCTATATATCCAGGGAGTGCACCCACGGAGATGCTGGCGGCCAACTTCGGATAGTCTAGAGGCGACTGGACGCTTGTCAATAGCCGGCCATGTGGCGGGCAAGCCGCATTAACCCTACGGAGTTTCGCTCCCCTTCTACCAATCTGAAGCACGATTCACGTACTTTACTGGTTCTCAATAGCGGTCTTCATCGCCGTCTTCGATGAAAAGGGGGGCGGGATGCAGTTAAAGCAGATTGTCGCGTTCGTCGCGTTAATTCTTGCTGCAGGCGTTGGCCAGGCCCAATGTCAACGCGTTAGCCGTGCAGGAGTTATCCCAATGCAGGCTCTCCTTCCCACCCGCCGACAGCCGGTCGGAAACCTGTTCGTAGCACATTCCGTGCTAATCAAAGCGACGTCAAATCCATCGGAAGCCGATCGCGGAGGGATATGGGGCGCAGGAATCGGTGCAGTAGTCGGCGGAGGCACCGGCTTGCTCATCGGACTCAGTGATTGTGACGCGGCTGGTTCGCATCGCGGCTGCATTACTGAAGGCGCTGTCGGTGGCGTTATTATCGGCGCTGTAATCGGTTACGGTGTTGGTTGGATAATCGGAAATTATCATTAGCCAGCAACGGCAAAAAAAGCATAGCCCAGTGCAAAAACGGCGCATCCGAATCGGATGCGCCGTTTTTGCTTCAACTCCTTCGTGCCCTGCTACTCAAGCTCACCAAGAAGCTTCGCGATTCCCGGAGGGCTCGCAACCGCACCAACCGCGGCTCCTGCCTTGCCCGGACGGAAATCCTCGTCCTCGTCACCAGCGGCGAGAATCTCCTCCATCGTCGGCTCCGGTGCCTCCTCAACAATCGGAGCTGGAACCGATACGCCTTCGATGTCCACTTCCTGATAACGGTACACACCAGTACCGGCCGGAATCAGGTGGCCGATAATGATGTTCTCCTTGAGTCCCATGAGGTCGTCCTTCGCGCCGCGGATAGCTGCATCCGTCAACACTCGGGTCGTCTCCTGGAATGAGGCTGCAGAGATGAACGACTGCGTCGTAAGTGACGCCTTCGTGATTCCAAGAAGCAGAGGCTCAGACGTCGCCGGCCTCTTCCCCTTCTTCTCCACGCGCGCATTCATTTCGCGGAACAGCATCCGGTCAACATGCTCGGCTTCGAGATACTCTGTATCGCCGGAGTCGAGGATGCGTTCCTTCTGCAGCATCTGGCGAACGATCACGCCAATGTGCTTGTCGCTGATCTTCACGCCCTGCAGGCGATACACTTCCTGCACTTCGTTGAGCAGATATTCCTGCACCGCGCGTGGTCCCTTGATCCGAAGAATGTCGTGCGGATTGACGGGGCCCTCGGACAGACGATCACCAGCACGTACGCGATCGCCTTCGTGAACGCGGAGGTGCTTGCCGGCAGCGACCTCGTAAACCTGCGCTTCCACGGCATCGTCCGTCACAGCGACGCCGTTATCCATGCGCGTCGGCTGAACAAAGATTTCGCGCTTGCCACGCTTGATGTCACCGAAGCGAACGACACCATCTACTTCCGAGATCGTGGCAGGATCTTTCGGCCTGCGTGCTTCGAACAACTCAGCGACACGCGGCAGACCGCCGGTGATGTCACGAGTCTTGTATGCTTCGCGGCTGATCTTGGCGATAATGGTACCAGGCGTGACCTGATCGCCATCATTGATGATCAACTGCGCACCGACCGGAATAACGAAGTCGCGGAGGCGTTGATCGGTACCGCCCTTCGCGCTCCAGATCTCGATGTGCGGATGCAGCTTCTTCTCGCGATCATCGATAACGACGCGCTGGCGTAATCCGGTGAGCTCATCGAGCTCCTCGGACACCGACTCCTCCTCAACGAGATCCTCGAACTTCACTGCACCCTTGACGTCGGCAATGATTGGCGTCGTGTACGGATCCCAGGTAAAGATCACCTGATCCTTCTTCACCTCGTCTCCGTCCTTCACCATCATCGTGGCACCAAGCGGAACCTGAAGACGCGCACCGACGGCGGTTGAACGGTCGGTCGTCGCGCGAATCGTGAGCTCGCCTTCGTACGACGTGACGATCTTGCCACCTTCTGTATTTGTAACCGTGACGAGGCGATCGCCGAACTCGACAGTACCAGCCACCTTGCTCTTGCGTGCCGTCTGCTCAGCAATACGCGCAGCCGTTCCACCAATGTGGAACGTACGCAGCGTCAGCTGCGTCCCGGGCTCGCCAATCGACTGCGCCGCGATGATACCGACTGCCTCACCCTTGTCTACCATGCCCATGGTGGCCAGGTTGCGGCCGTAGCACATCTGACACAATCCGTGTCTTGCCTCGCACGTGAGGACAGAGCGAATCTTGATCGTCTCAAGACCGGACTCTTCAATGGCACTCGCCATTTCCTCGCTGATCAGCTGACCTGCTTCGACCAGTAGCGTCGCGCGGTCGCTCGAATCCCGCTCCTGCGGATCGAATACGTCCTCCGCCGCAACCGTACCGACGATGCGCTCCGACAACGGCTCGATGACGTCCTCGCCTTCCTTCAGCGCGCCGACCTCGAGTCCATGGATCGTTCCGCAATCCTCTTCGGTGATCGTCACATCCTGCGCGACGTCGACCAGACGACGCGTGAGATACCCGGCGTCAGCAGTCTTCAGAGCTGTATCGGCCAGTCCCTTGCGAGCGCCATGCGTCGAAATGAAGTACTCAAGCACCGACAGTCCTTCACGGAAATTGGACTTGATCGGGCTTTCAATGATTTCACCGATACCACCGGTCAGTTTCTTCTGCGGCTTGGCCATCAGTCCGCGCATTCCGGCGAGCTGACGGATCTGGTCACGCGATCCGCGCGAGCCGGAATCGAACATCATGAACACAGGATTGAAGCCCTGATGTGACTCGCGCATCGCCTTCACCATCGCGTCCGCGACATCGTTGTTCGCGTGCGTCCAGGTGTCGATGACTTTGTTGTAGCGCTCGCCGTTCGTGATGTTACCAGTCTGGTACGCGCGCTCGAACCGCTCGACGCGCGACTCAGCTTCCTGCAGAATCGTTTCCTTCTCCGCGGGAATGTGCAGATCTTCAATACCGATCGACACGCCACCACGGGTTGCGTTCCGGAATCCGAATTCCTTGAGGCGATCCAGCAGCTGCACCGTCGTGCTCAAGCCTGCGTGACGGTACGACTGGAAGACCAGCTCCCCAAGAGCCTTCTTCTTCATGTCCTTGTTCTGGAAACCGAGCTCCGGCGGAACGATCGCATTGAACATTGCGCGTCCAGCCGTCGTGTACTCCCAGCGTGCGCCGTCGTTGTCGTCCACCCAGTAGAGAATGGGCGTGCTGTATCCAACGCGATTCCGCGACATCGCCATTTCAACTTCAGCGATTGTTGAGAACGTTTTCGCGGTATCTCTGATGTTCTCGAAATTCGGCGGTGCCTTGGTTGCAAAGTAGCAGCCAAGTACGATGTCCTGGCTGGGCTCCGCGACGGGGCGACCGTCTGACGGCTTGAGAATGTTGTTGCTCGACAACAGAAGCAGACGGCACTCGAGCTGCGCCTCGAACGAGAGCGGCACGTGTACTGCCATCTGATCGCCGTCGAAGTCTGCGTTGAAAGCAGCGCAGACGAGCGGGTGAATACGGATCGCCTTGCCTTCGACCAGTACTGGCTCGAACGCCTGGATGCCGAGTCTGTGCAGCGTCGGCGCGCGGTTCAGCATCACCGGATGGTCGCGGATGATCTCCTCGAGGATCTCGTACACCTCGGGCGATTCCTTCTCCACGATCTTCTTGGCGCGCTTCACGGTCTCGGCAATTCCCTTCTCGACGAGTTTGTGAATGATGAACGGCTTGAACAATTCAAGCGCCATCGCCTTCGGCAATCCGCACTGGTGGAGTTTGAGCTCCGGACCAACGACGATTACCGAACGGCCCGAGTAGTCAACGCGCTTGCCGAGCAGGTTCTGACGGAACCGGCCCTGCTTGCCCTTGAGCATGTCAGACAGCGACTTGAGCGGACGCTTGCCACGACCGCGGATCGCCTTGGAGCGACGACCGTTGTCGAACAGTGCATCCACCGCCTCCTGAAGCATGCGCTTCTCGTTGCGCAGAATGACTTCTGGCGCACGGTGAGCGATCAGCTTGACGAGGCGGTTGTTGCGGTTGATGACGCGGCGATACAGATCGTTCAGATCCGACGTCGCAAAGCGGCCGCCATCGAGTGGAACGAGTGGACGCAGATCCGGCGGAATCACCGGAACGACATCCATGATCATCCATTCCGGCTTGTTGCGAGGCTCGCCAGTGTCGCCGGAATTGCGGAATGCGTCAACGATCTTGAGACGCTTGAGAAGCTGCTTCTTGCGATGCTGCGAATTCTCATCTACGAGATCCTCACGCAGTGTCGTCGCGAGCGTATCGACGTCGAGACGACGCAGAAGCTCGCGCACCGCTGGCGCTCCGATGTCGGCGAGGAAGGCACTGTCGCTCTCCTCGCGCGCCTTCGCCTTCAGATTGAGAAACTCTTCTTCGTCGAGCAGCTGATTCGGGCGAACTTCCTGCTGGCCCGGATCGATTACGACGTAGTTCGAGTAATAGATGACCTTTTCAAGATCACGGAGCGTCAGGTCGACGAGGTTTCCCATCGGTGACGGAAGTGTCTTGAAGAACCAGATATGCGCGACGGGAACGGCGAGTTCGATGTGACCCATGCGCTCGCGACGAACGCGGCTCAGGGTTACTTCGACGCCGCAACGGTCGCAGATCACGCCGCGATAGCGTATGCGCTTGTATTTCCCGCAATGGCATTCCCAGTCCTTTACCGGACCGAAAATACGCTCGCAGAAGAGGCCGTCCTTCTCAGGCTTGAACGACCGATAGTTGATCGTTTCAGGCTTGAGAACTTCGCCCCATGACCACCAGTCGCGCAGGCCGGCCATTGCAAGCCGCTCGCGCTCCTTGGGGTCCTTGGGTCCGCGGATCTCCTCCGGGGAGGCGATCCGGACCTGGATGTAATCGAACGCCGACGCGCGGGATTCGCGCGAGTTGCGAAAGTCAATCATAGTTTACTCTCCGCTCCCGTTGCCGCTGACATTGCTGTCTGCGGCCATGAGGCCGTCACGCTCGGCGTTCATCCGGGCGGCGAACCCGGATTCGTTGGCGCCCATTCTTACATGGATGCCAAGCGCCTTCAGCTCCTGCACGAGCACGTTGAACGATTCTGGCGTTCCCGGCTCCGGCAGGTTCTGTCCCTTCACAATTGCTTCATACACCTTGCTACGACCGTTCACGTCGTCCGACTTGACGGTCAGGATCTCCTGCAGCGTGTGTGCGGCACCATAGGCTTCGAGCGCCCACACTTCCATCTCTCCGAAACGCTGGCCACCGAACTGTGCCTTACCGGCCAGCGGCTGCTGCGTCACCAGCGAGTACGGCCCGATGCTGCGCGCGTGAATCTTGTCATCGACAAGGTGCGACAGCTTGAGCATGTAGATCGTTCCAACTGTAACCGGTGAATCGAACGTCTCACCGCTACGCCCATCACGCAGACGAACCTTTCCGCCCGGTGTGATACCGGCCAGACGAATGAGTTCCGTCGCTGCGGCATCGACGTCGAAGTCCTTCGACTCCACGGCGTCTGCCAGAGCTGGGAGCTCCTGGCTTCGGAGCATCGTCGGCGCATCAGCGCCGCGCTGCTTCTCGAGTCCCTTCAACTGCACTTCGAACGACTTGCGATGAGACTCGGTGTACTCCTCGTCCTCCATCGCCGACTTGTGGAACGAGAGCTGAGTGTCCAGCTCGAGCGCCTCACGGGCAACCAGGTCGCGCGTCGCCCCGACCACGAAGTCGCGGGCGCGGGCAAAGATTGCCTTTGTCCCGGCGTTTCGTCCCTTCGCGCCAAGATCATTGAGCGTCGCATCCGAAAGCAGCTCGGTCCGCGGAGCGGCGTCGATCGACTTCGGTTGAATGTCACGCAATAGAGCGCGAATCTCCTCGTCACTCATCTTGAAGTTGGTGCCGCCCAACTGCAACGCATCGCGAACCCACGTGAGTGCAGCAAGCTTCAGCAGCATGCCGATCTCGCGCTCGTTCGCGCCCTGGAACACTGGCGTCTTCGCGTAGAAGCCGAGCAGCTTCGCGGCCCACCCGAGGTGGGTTTCGAGAATCTGTCCAACGTTCATACGGCTCGGGACACCGAGCGGGTTAAGCACGATGTCCACCGGTCGTCCGTCTGGAAGGAACGGCATGTCTTCCTCGGGAACGATACGCGCAACGATACCCTTGTTGCCATGTCGGCCGGCCATCTTGTCGCCCACCGAGATCTTGCGCTTCTCGGCCATGTAAACCTTCACGAGCTGAATCACGCCCGGCGGCAGCTCATCCGGCTGCAACACACGGTCGATCCGCTCTTCTGCCTTCTCTTCGATCTTCGCCTTCTCATCGTTTGCCGCATCGATGATCACGCGGAGACTCTCGTTGACATCCTTGTCCTCAACTCTCAGCGTCTTGAGATCAAGCGTTGCGAAGTTGAGATCGTCGAGTATCGTCGTCGAGAGTTTGGTACCCTGGGGAATTGCCTCCTCCACGGTACCGGACTTGAGCGCCAGCGCGATGGTCTGTCCGTCGAGCAGATCAGCCAGCTCGCCATCGCGAACCGCGTTGACGCGAATCTTCTCGAGACCCTCGACGCGGCGGATTTCTCCAATGCGTTCACCGCGATCCTTCTCAACAACCTGGTCCTCAACGCGCGAGAATATCTTGACGTCGATGACGACGCCTTCCATTCCCGGCGGAACCTTGAGCGAAGAATCCTTTACATCCTTTGCCTTCTCACCGAAGATGGCCGTAAGCAGCTTCTCTTCTGGTGATAGTTCCGTTTCTCCCTTTGGCGTGATCTTGCCAACGAGGATGTCGCCCGGCTTCACGTGCGCACCGATGCGAACGATTCCGCGCTCATCCAGATCGGTGAGTGCTTCCTCGGCGACGTTCGGAATTTCCTTCGTTATTTCTTCCTGACCACGCTTCGTGTCGCGAACGTGAAGCTCGAGTTCCTGGATATGGATCGACGAATAGACGTCGTCCTTCACCAGACGCTCACTCAGCACGATCGCATCCTCGAAGTTGTGACCATACCATGGCATGAACGCGACGGTAACGTTTGCACCGAGCGCGAGCTGGCCCTGTTCCGTAGAAGCACCATCGGCAAGCACATCGCCAGCGGCCACGTGCTGTCCGCGGTGAACCAGCGGGCGCTGATTGATCGCGGTGTCCTGGTTGGTGCGCCAGTACTTCTTGATCTTGTACCTGTCGTGTTGCGTGAGCCGCGCGAGCGGCTTCTCGCTCTTCACCTTCTGGTTTGCATCGTCGGCATCGACAACGATCTCGTCGGCCGTCACGCTCGATACGATTCCCGAGCGAAGTGCGATTACGACGGCGCCGGAATCGCGCGCCACCTTCTCCTCGAGCCCCGTTCCGCACATTGGCGTACGTGGATTGAGAAGAGGTACCGCTTGACGCTGCATGTTCGAGCCCATCAACGCGCGGTTCGCGTCGTCGTGCTCGAGGAATGGAATGAGTGCTGCGGCGATCGAAACCATCTGCTCGGGCGCCACATCCATGTAATCGATGCGATCCGGTGTGCTGAGCGGTACATCACCGCCCTGGCGGCAAAGCACCAGATCTTCCATGAACGTACCGTCCGGGGTGAGCGCGGCGTTGGCCTGTGCGACAATCGCACCTTCCTCACGATTGGCGTCGAGCCACGCAATCTCGTTCGTGACCTTGCCATTCTTGACAACGGCGTAAGGCGTCTCGATGAATCCGAGATCGTTGACTCGTGCAAAGGTCGCGAGCGACGTGATAAGGCCGATGTTCGGACCTTCAGGCGTCTCGATCGGGCACATGCGACCGTACTGCGAGTAATGCACGTCGCGCACTTCGAAACCTGCGCGCTCGCGTGTGAGACCGCCTGGTCCGAGGGCCGACAGGCGACGCTTGTGCGTCAACTCGGCGAGCGGATTGGTCTGGTCCATGAACTGCGACAACTGCGACGATCCAAAGAATGCCTGAATCACCGCAGACACAGTGCGCGCATTCACCAGATCATCGAGCGAGATCTTTTCCGGATCAGTATTGATCGACATGCGCTCCTTCACCAGGCGCGCCATGCGTGAGAGACCTACACTGAACTGGTTCGCGATCAGCTCACCAACCGACCGGATACGACGGTTGCCGAGGTGATCGATATCATCCACTTCGCCCCGTCCCTCGTGAAGCTCGATGAGGTAGCGGATAATGGCGACGAAATCTTCCTTCGTGAGAACCGTCTCGCCGGCCGGGCGATTGGTGTTGAGTCTCTGGTTGATCTTGTAACGTCCCACGCGGCCCAGATCGTACCGCTTGGGCGAGAAGAACAGTCGGTTGAGTGCGTCGCGAGCCGTCTCGCGATTTGGCGCATCACCCGGACGAAGCAGCGAATAGATCTGCTTGAGAGCGAATTCCTCACCCTCATCGGCTGTCACGCCGCGCGCCTTCTTGGTCTCCTTGTCCATGATGTTTGCGGTCGGATCCTTCAGGAGCGTGTTGCGAATCAACGTGGACTCCGCACGTCCTGACGGGACGAACACATACACCTTTCCGATCTCCGCATCGCGGAGGCGCTTGGCGGTGGCATCGGTGAGTTGTGCACCAGCGTCGACGATCACTTCACCGGTCTTGTTGTCGACAGCGTCGACCGCAAGCGTACGGCGAGATGGGCGCTCACCACGTTCCGCCGCATCCATCTCGTCACGAACATCGACGAGAGTGTACGACGCGAACACCTTTACCGTTTCGATGTTCAGACGGCGGAGGCGGTTGAACACCTCTTCGGTCAGCTCATCGCCTTCCTTGACCAGCAATTCCGACTCGTCGCGTTCGCGCTGAGCACGTGCCTTCTTGGTCTTCAGCTTCGGCGCGTCCGGATCGACTGCTTCACCGGCGAGATTGATATCCTCGGCGATGATGGCACCGATCACTTCACGGAGATCCATGCGCGTCTCGCGCTTCTTCACGAGATCGAGCTCGCGAATCGCGAAGAACAAACGGAGAATATCCGAATTGGAGCCGTACCCGAGCGCACGCAGGAGCGCGGTAGCGGGAAATTTCTTTTTCTTGTCGATATGGACGTAGATCACATCGTGGATGTCCACAGTGAACTCGACCCACGATCCGCGGAACGGAATGATGCGCGCTGAAATCAGACGCTGTCCGTTTGGATGCGTCGATTCCTCGAACACGACACCCGGAGAGCGGTGCAGCTGGCTGACAATGACGCGCTCCGCGCCATTGATTACGAAAGTACCGAGCTGAGTCAGCAGGGGCAGTTCGCCCAGGTAGACCTCCTTCTCGATGATGTTCTTCGGGCGCTTGCCGTCGGCAGTTTCCTCGAACACCACTAGCTGCAGTGTCGCCTTGAGTGGCGCACTGTAGGTCATGTCGCGTTCGATGCACTCGGCTACCGAGTACTTCGGCTCGCCGACCGTGTAGCTCTTGAAGTCCAGCGAAAAGTTCTCGTGGACATCGGTGATGGGGAAGAGATCCTTGAAAACGCGTTCAAGACCGAGGTCCTCGCGCTCGTGCTCGGCCGCGTCGCGCTGCAGGAGCGCTTGGAAGGCCTGCACTTGGATATCCAGGAGATGGGGCATTTCCATGCCGGTCTCCAACTTCGCGAACGAGATTTGCTTCAACGTTTCGGGCATACATTCACCTTTGGGCACAGGCGCAAACAGCTCCAACCCGGACGTCGCGATTTTTTTTCGCGACGTCCGGGTGGAGCACTAGGGAGTTACAGGACCTTCAGTTGTGATGGTTACTTCACCTCTACAACCGCACCCTGATCTTCCAGCTTCGCCTTCATGGTGGCGGCTTCTTCCTTGGTCACGCCCGTCTTCACGGCCTGTGGCGCGCCATCGACGAGATCCTTCGCTTCCTTCAGGCCAAGTCCGGTGATCTCGCGCACAACCTTGATGACCTGAATCTTCTTTGCACCGGCTTCCTTGAGATTGACTGTGAACTCGGTCTGCTCTTCGGCTACTGGTGCAGCGGCGCCACCGGCACCGCCAGCTGCTGGAGCCGCGCCAACCGGAGCGGCTGCAATTGTAACATTGAACTTGGTCTTGAATGCATCGACGAGCTCAGACAACTCGAGGACCGTCATGTTGCCGATCGCGTCGAGGATTTCGTCTTTGCTGAGTGAGGTAGCGTTAGCCATTGTAGTGAATCTCCGTAGTGTGTTAGGCGCCTTCGCGCTGAGTCTTGAGCGCATCGAGCGCCCCTGCGAACATGTACAAAAGTCCGTTCATGGCGCCTGCAAAGGCTGCCATAGGGGACATGAGGCCGGCTCCGAGTTCGGCCAGCAATTGCTCCCGCGATGGGAGTGATGCGAGTTGTTGCACTTGGGCCGGCTTAATGGCGCGACCATCGAGCATTCCACCCTTCACTTCGGGCTTCTTGTCATTCTCCTTCGCGAAATCGCTGAGAACCTTGGCCGCAGCAACTGCGTCCTTGCCCACAACAATTCCTGTCGGTCCACGCAGACGCTCTCCGACAAGTCCGCTGTCGTTCACAGCCCGAAGCGCGAGCGTATTCTTGATTACCACATATTCCACACCAGCACGACGCAGACGACGACGAAGCTCGGTCATCCGCTTCACGTTCAAACCTGTGAAGTCGGTGTAGTACACCGCCGACGCGCCCTTGATCTTGTCAGTAAGCTCGCTGACGAGCTGTTCCTTCTCTGTTCTTTTCATGTGTGTCTCCTAGCGGTACGGCGTGGTGTCTACGGTTACGCCGGGTCCCATCGTGCTGGACACCGCCACGTTCCGCACATACACGCCCTTTGCCGCTGCCGGCTTGGAGCGAACTATCTGATCCATCAACGCCGCAAAGTTCGTCTGCAGTGCCTCGAGCGCGAAGGAGACCTTCCCGATCGCCGCGTGCACGTTTCCGCCCTTGTCGACGCGGAATTCGATCTTTCCTGCCTTCACTTCCTTTACAGCACGACCCACATCGAACGTCACCGTCCCCGCCTTCGGGTTCGGCATCAGTCCACGCGGTCCGAGAATGCGTCCGAGCGCACCCAGCTGCCCCATCTGGTCCGGGGTCGCGATGAGCACGTCGAAGTCGAGCCAGTTGTCCTTGATCTTCGCGAGGAACTCCGTTCCAACGAAGTCTGCGCCAGCCGCTTCGGCTTCGCGCGCCTTGTCACCAACTGCGATGACCAGCACACGCACCGTCTTGCCCGTTCCGGCTGGAAGAACCACGGTGCCTCTGACAATCTGATCCGCGTGACGCGGATCGACGCCCAGACGCACCGCAACTTCGACAGTCTCGTCGAACTTCGCGAATGCACCGGTCTTGACCAGCTCCAGTGCTTTTGCCGACTCATACGCCAGGCCTTCCTGCACGCTCTTGGCGGAGTTGACGAACTTCTTTCCATGCTGTCGCATCAGTCGCGCACCTCGAGTCCCATCGAGCGTGCAGCTCCGGCGATCATCGCCATTGCCGACTCGAGAGATTCGGTATTCAGATCGGGCATCTTCAACTCCGCGATCTTGCGCACCTGTGCCTTTGTGACAGATCCCACCTTATTGCGATTCGGCGCACCTGAGCCCTTCTCGACACCAGCTTCCCGCTTCAGCAAAAATGCCGCTGGTGGTGTCTTGAGAATGAATGTGAAGGACTTATCCGCGTAGATCGTGATCTCGGCCGGAAGAATCGCGTCCTGACCCTGCGTCCGAGCATTGAACTCTTTGCAGAAGGCCATGATGTTGATTCCCTGTGGTCCGAGAGCCGTACCAACGGGGGGCGCCGGGTTCGCTTTTCCTGCAGGGATCTGCAGCTTGACGAATCCGGTAACCTTTTTTGCCATGATACTCCTTAAACGTTTTCACTCGCAAAACGACGCGAGCTTCGAACCCCCACGGTGTGTTTAGAGTCGTTGTGGTATCCGACTTCTCCCGTCATTCCCGCGAAAGCGGGAATCCAATTTCACGATCGTTCGAACATGGATCCCCGCTTTCGCGGGGATGACGAATCCTGCCTTCCCTAATACCCTTTCAAATCCAGATAGTCCAACTCAACCGTCGTCGGGCGCCCAAACAACGACACCGACACTCGTACCTTGCCCTTATCGGAAAGCACTTCCTCGACCGTACCATTGAAATCGGTGAACGGGCCAGTCGTGATCGCTACAGCCTGCCCAATCAGGAACGGGATCTCTTCCTTTGTAACAACCGTCTCCTCTTCCTCAGCGAGGCCGAGCAGGCGATTGACTTCTTCGGGGCGCAGCGCGTGCGGTTCGCGGTCCTTGTGACCGACGAACTTGATGACGCCCTGGATTCCGTTGATCGCGTGCAATGTGTCCTGATTCAGCACCATCTCGACTAGCACGTACCCAGGAAAGATCTTCCTGGCGACGTTTACCTTCTTGCCGTTCTTGATCTCAACCACTTCCTGGGTCGGAACCAGCGCCTGACGAATCATCCGCTCCTCAGGCGTCATTGGATCGCTCTCGATCTTGCGATCTATGAGAGTGCGAACCTTGTTCTCGTGACCCGATGTCGTCTGCACCGCATACCAGCGAAAGTCCACGGTCAGTGCCCCGCGAACAGCGACGGGATTGCCTGTACGAAAATCGCCTGAAACACAACGTCGATTATCGCGATGACAGCGCCGATGAAGAGTACGAAAATGATGATCTTGATCGTCATGTCCTTGAGCTGCGCACGGTCAGGCCACACGACCTTGCGCATCTCGACGATCACTTCGTTATAGAACGTGATTAACTCCCGGGTCCAGCGCACAACTGGATTCACGTGCGCTTCACCCGCAGTTGGTACCACTTCCCTGGCCATCTACTTCGTTTCCTTATGAACCGTGTGGCAATCGCAACGCGGGCAGTACTTCTTCCACTCAACGCGCTCAGGGTGCAAGCGGCGATTCTTCGTTGTGAAGTAGTTCCTGTTCTTACAGTCGTTGCACGCTAGGATGATCTTATCGCGTGGCATGTTTTAAACTCGTGTATTTGAGATCGTGTAACAAAGACGTTCGATACATTGCAACCACATGAGTCCGGCACTGTCGCCGACCCATGTGGTAGATCCTGTCGCTGTTATTGCAGAATTTTCGCGACGACGCCAGCACCGACTGTGCGGCCACCTTCGCGGATCGCGAACCGGAGTCCCTCGTCCATCGCGATCGGCGTTATCAGCTCGATCGTCATCTGCACGTTGTCCCCTGGCATCACCATCTCCATTCCTTCCGGCAACTCTACCGTGCCCGTCACGTCCGTCGTGCGGAAGTAGAACTGTGGACGGTACCCCTTGAAGAACGGCGTGTGCCTGCCGCCCTCTTCCTTCGTCAACACGTACACCTCGGCCTGAAACTTCGTGTGCGGCGTGATCGAACCCGGCTTCGCCAACACCATCCCGCGCTCGATGTCCTCCTTGCCCACTCCACGAAGCAACAACCCCACGTTGTCTCCCGCCTGACCGTCGTCCAGCAGCTTACGGAACATCTCAACTCCCGTAACTACCGTCTTCTTGTCCGAGTTGAAGCCAACCAGGGCCACTTCCTCCCCTACCTTGATCCGGCCACGCTCAATTCGTCCCGTCGCCACCGTCCCACGACCCGTGATCGAGAACACATCCTCCACCGGCATCAGGAACGGCTTGTCAACGTCACGCTTGGGCTNCGGNATGTAGCTGTCCAGAACATCCATCAGCTCGCTGATCTTCTTGCCGTACTCGCTGTTCGGATCGCCCGACTCCAGNGCCTTCAACGCTGAACCCTTGATGATCGGCGTCGTGTCGCCCGGAAAATTGTACTGGCTCAGCAGCTCGCGNACCTCAAGCTCCACCAACTCCAGCAACTCCGGGTCGTCCACCATGTCCACCTTGTTCATGAACACGACCACGTAGGGCACGTTCACCTGACGCGCCAGCAGGATGTGCTCCCGCGTCTGTGGCATCGGCCCATCGGCTGCACTCACCACCAGGATCGCGCCATCCATCTGCGCCGCTCCGGTGATCATGTTCTTCACATAGTCGGCGTGCCCCGGGCAGTCAACGTGTGCATAGTGACGCTTGTCCGACTCGTACTCCACGTGCGCTGTCGCGATCGTGATACCGCGAGCCTTCTCCTCAGGTGCCTTGTCGATCTGGTCGAACGCTACCTTCGACGCCAGTCCCTTGGCCGCCTGGATCGTCGTGATCGCTGCCGTCAATGTCGTCTTGCCGTGGTCAACGTGGCCAATCGTTCCAACGTTCACGTGCGGCTTCGTCCGCTCAAATTTCGCCTTCGCCATGGTCTGTCCCTTTATCCGGTTCGTTGTTGGGGCGACGCATGCGTCGCCCCTGCTTTATTCGTTGCTCGGGCGACGCGCGCGACGCCCCTGCACCTGCCCCGCCGTGGATCGGATATCGTCCGACCCTGATTCGTCCAACCGAAAGCTCGCGACCGGGATTGAACCGGTGACCTCACCCTTACCAAGGGTGTGCTCTACCAACTGAGCTACACGAGCGCTTCGTCGTACCTGTCGTACAAACGGGCCTCACAGCGCCCGTCCTTCCATATGGCAGCCACCACGGCCACCCCAGCAAGCGGGAGACGGGACTCGAACCCGCGACATCAAGCTTGGAAGGCTAGCGCTCTACCAACTGAGCTACTCCCGCAACAAAATGGTGGGGGAAGGATTCGAACCTTCGAAGGCGTTAGCCGGCAGATTTACAGTCTGCTCCCGTTGGCCGCTTGGGTACCCCACCTGAGTCCTGCGCGACCACCGTCTGCCGCATGTAACCCCCTCTTACCCGCAGAGCTGACGACCGGAATCGAACCGGTAACCTGTCGATTACAAATCGACTGCTCCGCCAATTGAGCTACGTCAGCAACGCGTTTCCACGCAAGCCTGGAAAAATACCCTGTTTCTACGCCAAGAGTCAACGCCTAGCGTAGCTTTTTCCACCGGGTACCCTGCGCTCCATCCTCGATGGCGATTCCGCGGCTCGTCAGCTCATCCCGAATGGCGTCCGCCTCCCCAAAATCGCGCCGAGCTCGTGCGGCTAGACGGTCTGCGAGCCGGCTCTCAACGTACTGCGCCAGCTCGGGGTCGTCTGCGACGGGGTCCGGAACGATATCCAGCACGCCGTTCACCAGAGCCAAGGCCGCCCTGGCCCGCTCAAGCGCCTCCACAT
>JGI20207J14881_1000222_pt1 | contig 21047 bp, 21 predicted proteins | sample NGESurdeep092012_4_FD_14881 | JGI IMG/M metagenome (IMG submission 14881)
GCGTCCAAGTCGAAAAGCACGGCCTCCCGCAAGGCGGGCAACAAGGTCGCGCCGAAGACCGTGAAGTCCGCGGCCAAGAAGTCGGCGAAAAAGACAGTCAAGAAAAGCTCGGCGCGAAAGACCGCAATGCTGGTCGGCGGCGGCCTCGCTGGCGTCGTGGCAGGCACGCTGGCGCGCTCGGCACTGCGTTCGGCAGCTCGGCGCGAAAGACCGCAATGCTGGTCGGCGGCGGCCTCGCTGGCGTCGTGGCAGGCACGCTGGCGCGCTCGGCACTGCGTTCGGCGGCGCGCTCGATCGCCAAAAAGGTCACGAAGTCTCTTCCGCAGCCGGCGAAGACCGCCTCGGCGCCGCAGAAGGGCAAATGGGTCTATTCGTTCGGCGACGGCCGCGCCGAGGGCAAGTCCAACATGCGCGACCTGCTCGGCGGCAAGGGCGCGGGGCTTGCCGAAATGGCGAATCTCGGTCTGCCGGTGCCGCCCGGCTTCACCATCACCACCGAGGTCTGCACCTATTATTACGCCCACGACAAACAATATCCGAAAGACCTTGAAGGGCAGGTCGAGAAGGCACTCGTCCAGGTCGGCAAGATCACCGGCAGGATGTTCGGCGACCGATCGAACCCGCTGCTCGTCTCCGTGCGCTCGGGCGCTCGCGCGTCGATGCCGGGCATGATGGACACCGTGCTCAATCTCGGCCTCAACGACGAGACGGTCGAGGCGCTGGCGACGAAGTCAGGCGACCGCCGCTTCGCCTATGACAGCTATCGGCGCTTCATCACCATGTATTCCGACGTCGTGCTCGGCGTCGGTCACGAGCATTTCGAGGAACTGCTCGACCACCACAAGGAACGCCAGGGCTATTCGCTCGACACCGACCTCACCGCCGACGACTGGGCGGAGCTGATCGTGCGCTACAAGAAGCGCGTGCATGACGAGCTCGGCCAGCCGTTCCCACAAGATCCGCACCAGCAGCTCTGGGGCGCCATTGGCGCCGTGTTCTCATCGTGGATGAACCAGCGCGCCAACACCTACCGCAGGCTCCACAACATTCCCGAAAGCTGGGGCACCGCGGTGAACGTGCAGGCGATGGTGTTCGGCAATATGGGTGACACGTCGGCGACCGGCGTCGCTTTCACCCGCAATCCCTCGACCGGCGAGAAGAAGCTCTACGGCGAATTTCTGATCAACGCGCAGGGTGAGGACGTCGTCGCCGGCATCCGCACCCCGCAGGAAATTTCGGAAGACGCGCGCCAGGAATCGGGCTCGGAAAAGCCTTCAATGGAGAAGGCGTTGCCGAAGGCCTATGCCGAGCTCACGCGCATCTACAACACCCTCGAGAAGCACTACCGCGACATGCAGGATCTCGAGTTCACGGTCGAGCAGGGCAAGCTGTGGATGCTGCAAACCCGCTCCGGCAAGCGCACGGCGAAGGCCTCGCTGCGCATCGCGGTCGAGCTCGCCAATGAAGGCCTGATTTCGCGCGACGAGGCGGTGCTGCGCGTCGATCCGTTGAGCCTCGATCAGCTCCTGCATCCGACCATCGATCCGCGCGCGCACCGGCACGTCATCGCGACCGGCCTGCCGGCCTCGCCCGGGGCTGCTTCCGGCGAGATCGTGTTCTCGTCCGACGAAGCCGAGGAGATGAAGGCCGACGGCAAGAAGGTCATCCTCGTGCGCGTCGAGACCTCGCCCGAGGATATCCACGGCATGCACGCGGCCGAGGGCATTCTCACAACGCGCGGCGGCATGACCTCGCACGCGGCCGTCGTCGCGCGCGGCATGGGCAAGCCCTGCGTCTCCGGCGCCGGCTCGCTGCGCGTCGACTATAGTGGACAGACGCTCACCGCGAGCGGCCAGACCTTCAACAAAGGCGATTTCATCACGGTCGACGGTTCGACCGGACAGGTGCTCGCGGGCAAGGTCGACATGATCGAGCCGCAGCTCTCCGGCGAGTTCTCGACCTTGATCGGCTGGGCCGACAAGGTGCGCAAGTTAGGGGTGCGCGCCAATGCCGACACGCCGGCCGACGCCAAGGCGGCCATGCGTTTCGGCGCCGAGGGCATCGGGCTCTGCCGCACCGAGCATATGTTCTTCGACGAGGGGCGCATCCAGGCGGTGCGCGAGATGATCCTGGCCGACGACGAGAGCGCGCGCCGCAACGCACTCGCCAAGCTGTTGCCGATGCAGCGCGCCGACTTCGTCGAGCTGTTCGAGATCATGCGCGGCCGGCCTGTGACGATCCGCCTGCTCGACCCGCCGCTGCACGAATTCCTGCCGCACGGCGCGGCGGAGATCGCCGAGGTGGCGAAAGCCATGGGCACCGATCCGAAAAAGCTGGAGCAGCGCGCCAAGGAGCTTGCCGAGTTCAATCCGATGCTCGGCTTCCGCGGCTGCCGCATCGCCATCGCCTATCCGGAAGTGGCCGAGATGCAGGCGCGCGCCATCTTCGAGGCCGCGGTCGAGGCGGCACGGCGCACCGGCGAGCCGGTGGTGCCGGAGATAATGGTGCCGCTGATCGCCACCAAAGCCGAGTTCGACCTGGTCAAGGCGCGGATCGACGCCATGGCCGAGGCGGTCGAGCAGGAGCAGAACGTGACGCTCGAATATGACGTCGGCACCATGATCGAGCTGCCGCGCGCGGCGCTGATGGCCGACGAAATCGCCGAGACGGCGGAGTTCTTCTCCTTCGGCACCAACGATCTGACGCAGACGACGTTCGGCATTTCGCGCGACGATGCGGCGAGCTTCCTCGGCATCTACACGGCGCGCGGCATCCTGCCGGCAGATCCATTCGTGTCGATCGATCAGCAGGGCGTCGGTGAACTGGTGAGGATCGGCGTCGAGCGCGGCCGCAAGGTCAGGCCGAAGCTCAAGGTCGGCATCTGCGGCGAGCACGGCGGCGACCCCGCTTCGGTCGCTTTCTGCCATGAGACGAAGCTCGATTACGTCTCGTGCTCGCCGTTCCGTGTGCCGATCGCGCGGCTCTCCGCGGCGCAAGCGGCGCTCGGCAAGACCGCGGCAAGCCAGGCGTAGCGGTTGTCATGGCCGGGCCTGTCCCGGCCATCCCGCTTGCGATGGCACTGTGCTCTCGTGATCGGGGTCACCGGGACAAGCCCGGTGACGACAAAGAGAGGCTACACCGCCACCTGGGCGAGGAAGTTCTCGACCTCGAGCCTCAGGTCGCCGACCGCCGTTTCGACCGTCTGCGAAGCATCGCGCACGACCTCGGCCGAGGCGCGCGTCTCGGTTGCCGCATGCGCGACCTCGCCGAGCACGCCGACGACCTGGCTCGTGCCCTGCGCGGCACTGGTTACGTTGTGCGAAATCTCGCCGGTCGCCGCGTTCTGCTCTTCGACCGCGGCGGCAAGCGCCACCGTGTTGCGATTGATCTCCTGCATGCGCACCGCGATGTGGCGGATCGCCTCGACCGCGCTCGCGGTCGAGTTCTGCACGGCAAGGATGTGACTGGCGATGTCTTCGGTCGCCTTGCTGGTTTGCACCGCGAGCGATTTTACTTCCGAGGCGACGACCGCAAAGCCGCGGCCGGCTTCGCCCGCGCGCGCCGCCTCGATGGTGGCGTTGAGCGCGAGCAGATTGGTCTGGCCGGCGATGTCGCGGATGAGCTTGACCACGTCGCCGATCTTCTGCGCGCCGGTCGCGAGCCCGGCGATCTCGCCGTCGGTCTGGCGCGCTTCCTCGGTCGCGTGCGCGACGATGTTGCCGGTCTGCGCGAGTTGCCGGCTGATCTCGGCGATCGAATGCGACAATTCGTCGGTCGCGGCAGCGGCGGAATCGACGTTGGCGGAGGCGGCATTGAAGGCTTGCACGGCGCTGTCGGCACGCGTCGTGGTCTGCTCCGAAAAACCGAACAGCGAGTTCGCCGTAGCCCGCATCGCGGCCGCACCGGTGCCGACGCTGCCGAGCAGGCGCTCGGCGATCGGGCGAAAGCTGGCGATCGCGGCGTCGACAGCGCCGCGGCGCTGCTGCTGCTCGCGACTGGCGGCGCGCTCTTCTTCGGCGCGGCGACGCTCGGTGACGTCCTCATGCGTCGACACCCAGCCGCCGCCGGGCAGGGGCTCGTTCTTGGCGAGGACGGTGCGGCCATCGCTCGCCTGGACGTAATGCGGGGCGCTGGTGCCGTTCTTCATGCTGTCGATGATGCGCTGGCAATACGCGTCGATGTCATCGACGAAAAGCCCGGTGTTCTTGCGGTGCTCGATGAGCCGGCGCAGCGTGCAGCCCGGCTTCACGACGTCAGGCGACAGCTTGTACATTTCGAGGTATCGGCGGTTCAGCAGCACGATGCGCCCTTGCGCATCGAACATGTTGAGGCCCTGCGACATGTTATCGATGGCGTTGAGCAACCGACGGTTCTGCTCGCGGACATGGCGGTACCACATCACGCCGAGGAACAGCGCGGTCACGCCGAAGCCGGCCGAGAGCAGCACCCAGCCCGGAATTCCACCCGCCAATGTTGTCGTTACCATGCCGCCCTGCTGCGAAAGCTTGGCGCAATCTTGCGGGCGACCGCTTGCGATACGGTTAACAAATGTCAAGGAATGCGGCGCGGGGCCACGGCTTAACGGCTTCGCAAGGTTAATCGCGTCATAACCAAAACCGTCGAGTGCCGCAGTTCGCGGCATTTTCATGCGTGTTGCGGTGTGGCGTGAGCGGACGCGGAACAGGATCGCGAAGGCGCCCTCGGCGAGGGCCGGTACGCATCGCGGTGACCGCGCTGCTGATGGTGCTCGTGCCCACGACGATCGCCTACCAGGATCTCGGCGCGCTGCTCGTGCACCAGCCCGGCGTGTCCCAGCGCTGGCGCGAGCATCTCATCGCCTCGCCCTTCGGCACCATCCACGCCGCGACCTTCAGCATGCCGCGGCCGCTCGGCACCCGCATTCCCCACCCGCCGCTTTACGCGCTGGCCAATTTCGACCCGCTCGACGTCACCGGCGCGATCGGCGCCGAGACGCTCGGCGACGGCAGCGAGCCGCTGCGGTTCCCCTCGGTGAACCGCTTGGCCAAGCGCGACGCGCTCGTCGCGCGCAAGCGCCCGCCATTGCCGCCCATGCCGCGCATGGTGGCGATCGCGCCGGTGCCGCAGGCCACGCTCGACGCCACGCTGCGCAAGGACGATGGCGAAAGCCGCTTCGATCCATATTCGCAGTACGACTTTTCGTCGTCTGAGGACGAGAGCGCCGACATCGATGGCTCGGCGCGCGTCTTCTTCGGCGCTAGGCCGCTCGCGCCAACGGAAGCGATTGCGCCCTGGGCGCCCGGCGAGGCGCCGGTCGTCGCTCGCGGTCCCGACATCAAGCTGGCGGCGCTGTCGCCACCGGGTGTGCTGGAGAAGGAAGGCCATAGCATCGCCGTCAAGGGCGTTGTCACAGGCGAGGAGGCGCGGCCGACATCGCCCGCGCAACGTTTGAAGCTATCCGGCACATCGCGCACGAAAGCCGAGAAGTGTCTCGCCGACGCGGTCTATTTCGAATCGCGCGACGAGCCGGTGCGCGCGCAGATCGCGGTGGCGCAAGTGGTGCTCAACCGCGTCTTCTCGCCGTTCTATCCGAAGAGGGTCTGCGACGTCGTCTATCAGAACGCCAACCGCCATCTCGCCTGTCAATTCACCTTCGCATGCGACGGTAAGCCCGACCGTGTCACCGAGCCGGACGCCTGGGCGCGCGCCAGGCACATCGCCCGCGACATGCTCGACGGCAAATTGTGGATGCCGGACGTGGCAAAGTCGACGCACTACCACGACTCCTGGGCGCATCCGAACTGGGTCAGAGAGATGCGGCGGATGGACCGTCTCGGTGGCCTCATCTTCTATCGGCCGCGCAACTGGGGCGACGGCTCCGACGAGCCGCATTGGGGCGACGCCAGGACGACGGCTCGCGAAGCCGAAATTCTCAATAAGATGTAGGCGCTTGAGCGCGTTCGTCAGGCTCGATCGATTCCTGAAGACATACGTTTGCTACATCGATTCGATCACGAATATTCGCTTGGTTGATGGTTCGTGGCGCGGGTAAAGTCCGCCTCCCTCGTCGCAGCGCATGCGACGCTGCGCACATTCAAGCGGGCGACCACCATGACGGTTCAATCGGTCACAAGCGGCATCAAGACAGGCTGGCGGACGCCGGCGGTCGTGCTTGTGGTTGGCTGCATTATCGCCATGGTCAGCTTCGGGCCGCGTTCTGCGCTCGGCTTCTTTCTCACGCCGATGTCGCAGGAATTCCACTGGGGCCGCGACGTGTTCTCCATGTCGCTCGCCATCCAGAACCTGTTGTGGGGCGTGGGTCAGCCTTTTGCCGGCGGCCTCGCCGACCGCTACGGCGCGAACCGCGTGCTCATCACCGGTACGCTGCTCTATGCCGCCGGCCTCGCGCTGATGGCGCATTCCACGAACGGCGCGTCGCTCGATCTCTCGGCCGGACTGCTGATCGGCTTCGGCCTGTCCGGCTCGTCCTTCACGATCGTGCTCGGCGCTTTCGGCCGCCTGCTGCCGCCCGAATGGCGCTCGATCGCCTTCGGCGCCGGCACGGCCGCCGGATCGTTCGGGCAATTTCTCTATTCGCCGATCGCTGTCGCGCTGATCGACAAGTTCGGCTGGAAGGGCGCGCTCATCGTCTTCGCCGCGGTGACCTTGATCATCGTGCCGCTGGCGATCGCATTGGCGACCCCGCGCGCCGCCGCGCCGGTCGCCGCGCCCGCGCCGTCGCAATCGTTCCGGCAGGCGATCGGGGAGGCCTTTGCGCACCGCAGTTACGTGCTGCTGGTGCTCGGTTTCTTCACCTGCGGCTTCCAACTTGCCTTCACGACCGTGCACCTGCCGTCCTATCTCGTTGACCGCGGACTCTCGGCCGAAGTCGGCGGCTGGACACTGGCGATCATCGGTCTGTTCAACATCATCGGTTCGCTGACGTCCGGCTATCTCGGCGCGCGCATGCCGAAGCGCTACATCCTCTCGGGCATCTATTTCGCGCGCGCGGCCTCGATCCTGATCTTCATCACGCTGCCGCCGAGCACCGTGACGACGCTCGTGTTCGGCGCGGTCACCGGCTTGCTGTGGTTATCGACCGTGCCGCCGACGTCGGGACTCGTCGCAACGATGTTCGGCACGCGATGGCTGGCGATGCTGTTCGGCTTTGCCTTCTTCAGTCACCAGGTCGGCGGCTTCCTCGGCGTCTGGCTCGGCGGCATCGTTTACGANTATGTCGGCTCGTACAATCCGGTCTGGTATCTGTCGATCTTCTTCGGCGTAATGTCGGCGATCATCAACCTGCCGATCAATGAAGAGCCGGTCGTCCGGGTCGCCGCCGCGGTGGCCTGACCCGGCGCGCTTGCGCGGGGTGCCCGCCCGCGCCATGAATGCCCGAAAGGGCATTCAACCGAAACGAGGCGCGCGTGGGTACGTTCAAGGCGATCGTGATCGAGAAGACGGACGGCGGCACCAAATCGTCGCTGACCGATTTCGATGAAGCCAACCTGATGGACGGCGACGTCACCGTCCGCGTCGAATACTCCACCCTCAATTACAAGGATGGCCTGGCGGTCACCGGCAAGGCGCCGGTGGTGCGCCGCTTTCCGATGATCGCCGGCATCGATGCCGCCGGTACGGTCGAGGCGTCCTCGCATCCCGCCTGGAAGCCGGGCGACAAGGTCGTGCTCAACGGCTGGGGCTGCGGCGAGACGCATCTCGGCGGCTATGCCGGCAAGACGCGCGTGAAGGGCGACTGGCTGGTGCCCTTGCCGCCGACGATGAGCACGCGTGACGCGATGGCGATCGGCACCGCCGGCTATACCGCCATGCTCGCTGTAATGGCGCTCGAGCAACACGGCCTGACGCCGGACCGTGGGCCGGTCGCGGTCACCGGCGCGGCCGGCGGCGTTGGCTCGGTCGCGGTCGCGATCCTCGCCCAACGCGGCTTCACCGTTCATGCCGTGACAGGCCGTCCGCAGGAGGCCGATTATCTCAAGGGGCTGGGCGCCGCCGAGATCGTCGAGCGCAAAGAGCTCGCCGGGCCCGCCAAGCCGCTCGCCAAGGAGCGCTGGGCAGGGGCGGTCGACGCGGTCGGCTCGAGCACCCTCGCCAACCTCCTGTCCATGACCCGCTACGGCGGCGCGGTGGCCGCATGCGGCCTTGCCGGGGGCATGGACCTGCCGACCTCGGTCGCACCCTTCATTTTGCGCGGGGTGTGTCTTTACGGCATCGACTCCGTGATGTGCCCATTGGAGCGGCGAAAAACAGCGTGGAAAAGACTGGCAACCGACCTCGACCGCCAAAAACTCGCCTCGATAACCCGCGAAATCGGGCTTTCCGAGGTGCCCACGGCCGCCGCTGACATCCTGAACGGACAGGTCAGGGGCCGGATCGTGGTCAAGATCGGGTAAACATGTTCAGGATTTGGCGACGATCCACCGGCATAATCCACTAGGCTCGATTTACGGGCCACAGTTTGTGCCGGTGGCGTTGGTTCGGAGTGTTGAGATGTTGCGTGGGGTAGCGTTCCTTGTCGGCCTCGTGGCCGCCGTTCCGGCTTTCGCCGGAGAGATGACCGCCGAGGAAGCGCGCCGCTTCGTCATCGGCAAGATGTTCAATTACACCTGCTTCGAAGGCACGCGCGGCCAGGGCCGCGTCTATGCCGACGGCTCGGTCGTCGGCTCCATCCAGTTCCAGGGCTCAGGCGCCGTGCGCTATGCGCATCTGCCGGCAGGCACGCTGCGGGTGAAGGGTGAATCGGTGTGCGCGACCTTGCGCGGCCTGCCGATCGAGCCGTGCTTTAATCTCGAGAAGACGAGCGACGTCAGCTTCCGCGGCTCGGTGTCCGGTCTCGGTTTCGCCGCCTGCGAGTTCACGCGGCATCAGGCGCGGGCCTCACTCGCGCATGAAGAGCACGAGGCGCAAGGACATCATCCGGCCGGCCAGCCGCTGGGGCTGAGGCCCTCGATCACGGCCGAGAACAAGTAAGGCGTTCGCATCCCTTCACATCCCGCGCGGTTCGATCTCTTGATGTTCCGAGCAGTGTGAGCAGCTGGTCCGGTATAAACGTACAGGCCGCTTGGTATTTACGTTTCTTGTCCGTGTGGGGCCCGGCGCTTAAGTTGTCGCCAAGATCGTCCCGTGGACACCCGCAATTTCCACACTCGAAGTTCCAAGACGGCGCGACCCGGCGAGACCAGGAGCGAAACGACGGACAAGGATCGGATCAAGGGCGCCGGCCAGTAAATCAAGGGCTCAGTGAAGGAAGCAATCGGCAAGATCACCGGCAACAAGCGAACCGAGGCCGAAGGCGCGGCCGAAAAAACCGCAGGCAAGGTCCAAAGCGGCGCGGGCAAGAGCAAGAACACGATCCGCGACACTTTCAAGAAGTAACATAGCCTTGGCCGCCTTTTGGCGGCACCTCACCCTGCCTTGGACAGCGATAGGAACGAGAACGGTTCCCCCGAAAGCAGACGACAATGACGGACTACAGCAGTGCGCGCTCTGGCGCGGTCGCAGCGAGCGAGACAGGCAGCCTCATTGCTGCGAGCAAGGTCGAAGGAACCAAGACTATAATCGTCAGGGCAAGTCGCTCGACTCCATTTATGACGTTATGATCGACAAGCGCTCAGGCCAAGTCGCCTATGCGGTTATGTCATTCGGCGGCTTCCTTGGGGATGGGCGAGAGTTATCATCTCGTTGCCTTGGGACGCGCTTGACTACGACGAACGGCAGGGCGGTTACGTCGTCGATCTCGATAAAGAGCGGCTGCAAAACGCTCCGCATTATGGAGCGACTGAGACGCCAGATTGGTCGAGCCGCGACTGGCCGTCGGAATCGATGATTACTACGGTGTTCCGCCGCGCGATCTATGACGATCGAACAGCAGCTCGCTGGGTCAGGCGGGGCATGGCCAGACGGCGGATGCCGCTGCTGCGCCGTCCAGCATGTGCCCCCATAACACGTCTGGACTCGCGGGGAGGGGGGCAATATTGCTGGATTCCGAAGGTTAAGTGTTGAAGGGGCGTAATGGCAGCATCCGCACATCAACTCAGGCCCAAGGACCTGACTCCGGCCGAAGAGGCTCAGCGCCTGGCGGCGGTGCGCCGCTACGATATATTGGATACGCCGCCGGACGGTTCATTCGATCGCATCACGGCAATTGCGGCTAGGCAATTTTCGGTGCCGATTTCGATCATCAGCCTCGTCGATCACGATCGCATATGGTTCAAGTCGCATCACGGGCTCGATGTTGAACAGATTGACCGTGGGCCGGGTCTTTGTGCGTCGGCCATCCTTCAGATTGATCCGTGGGTTCTAACCGACGCCAAGAACGATCCACGCTCACTCGCCAATCCGCTCGTTGCGGGTGATTTTGGGCTGCGCTTTTATGTCGGTGTACCTTTGCGAACGCACGACGGGTTCAATCTAGGAACACTTTGCGTCATCGATCGGGAGCCTCGCCCGGTCACCGACGACCAGATCGCACATCTCAAGGACTTGGCCTCCGTGGTCATGGACCAGATGGAGCTTCGCCTATCTGCTCGCCAGGCTATTGGCGACCTGGCGCAAGCGGTTGGCCAAAAGGACGCCGCACTGCGGCGCTCTGATCTGCTGACAAAGGAAATTGAACATAGGGTGATGAACGGCCTGCAACTGGTCGCGGGAATGCTCAACATGCAAGCCCGGACGTCCGATCGATCGGACACTGCCGAACAACTCCGGATCGCCGCCAATCGCGTAGGAGCCATCGCTCAGGCTCATCGCCACATCTATTTGAGCGACAATGCGGAATCTGTCGATTGCAAAGTATACCTACAGCGCTTGTGCCGTGACCTTTCCGCAATGCTGAGGTTGGCCAAAGGCGCGCAACTTACGCTCGAGGGCATTGAGGTGCAAATGCCGATCGAGCAGATTGTTTCCATCGGATTGATTGTGAGCGAACTGGTCATCAATGCCGCGAAGTACGGCGCTGGTGACATCAAGGTCGCACTGGAGCGCTCCGGTCCGAGCGATTATGCCCTTTCTGTCTCAGACAACGGCGCAGGGCTACCCACCGCGTTCGATCCGGCGGCAAGCTCCGGCCTCGGCATGAAGGTTGTCAACAGCTTGGTGGAGAAGCTCCGCGGGCGATTGGTCTTCGGCAGCGCAGACGACTCCGGTGGCGCCAAGTTTACTGTTATTTTCCCAGCCCAAATGGAATCCCAATCATAAGACGGCGCCGGCCTCAGGCCGGCGTTTTCGTTTCAGTCCTTCGCCGGAAAAATCATGCAGGTCGTCGTGGCGTGGGCGTAGAGCCTGCCCGACGCGCCCTTGATATCGCCCTCTGAAGTCGCGACCGTGCGACCGCGGTGGATCACCCGTCCCTCTGCGCGCACGAGGCCGGTATCCTTGCTCATGGCGCGCACGAAGTTGAGCTTGAGCTCGAGCGTGGTCCAGGTGTCGCCCTTCTTCAGCGTCGAGAAGATGGCGCAGCCGAGCGCGGAATCGAGCAGCGCCGCGGCGAGGCCGCCATGCACCGTGCCGATNGGATTGTAGTGGCGGANTTCCGGCACGCAGGTGAACACGGCGCGGCCGGGATCGGCCTCGGCGAGATGGAAGCCGAGCGTCTCGCTGATCGGCGGATTGGGATGCGTGTTGTCGATGATGCCGCGCAGGAAGGCGAGGCCGTCCTGGGCGAGGAGTGCCTCGGGCGTCACGACGCCATAATGCCGCTCGTTCACGGTGACCGCCCCCATCAATGCAATGGCGGCAATCTAGCGGCCTGGTCAGTCGAGATCGAGCCTGAACGGATGGCCTTCCGAAGCTGGCTCGCCGGGGCCGAGGCTCTCGACCGCGCGCACCATGCGGCCGTTGCGCTTGAGCAGGCGATCGGCGATGCCGACGATGCGGACATTGGGCTGCGCGGTCGGCGATGCGCTGCGGATCGCGCGGGCGATCTCGTTCTCGTCGCGCTTCGGATTGAGCGCGCAGGCGGCAGCGAAGGCAGCACCGGTCGAGCGGCTGATGCCGGCGAAGCAATGCACCACCATCGGCGTCTGGCGATCCCATCGGGTCGCGAACTCGATCAGCCGGCCGACATGCTCCTCCGCCGGAACGGTATGGCCGTCGGCGGCATCGACGATGTCGTCGACCGCGAGGATGAGGTGATTGTCGGGCACGATGTGCCGCGGCCACTGCACGCGGTCGACAAGGCGGAGCAGCGTGACGACGTGGCGCGCACCGGTGTCTTCGACCGTGGCGTAGAGCCGGGCAAGCGAGCAGACGTGAATCATGGCGCCGATCTTATCCTTCGTTGCGTCATATCTATGACGCGGGCCGCGCCGCGGGGAGGGCGCGAAGCAAGGTTTCGACGCGCTCGATCAGGCGCGCTTGCGCGGTTCCGGCCGGCCAGGGCGTGAGATAGTTGCGCACCAAGGCGGCGGAATATTTCGGCGGCGGGCCGAAGAATTTGCGCGCCTCCTCCTCGGCGAAGCCGGCGAGTTTCGTCGCCTCGAGCCAGGCGGCGTTGCGGTCGGCGGCCTTGATCAGCGCCGTGAGCTCTTCCGGCAGTCTGGCCGGCAGGCCGAAGCGCAGATGGATGGCGGCGAGCAGGCGCTTCTCCACGGCCTTGTAGCTGTCGCCGATCACCGCCTTGAACGGCGAGATCATGTCACCGACCACGTATTCCGGCGCGTCGTGCAGGAGCACCGCGAGGCGGCCGCGGCTGTCGAGACCCGGCGTCTTAAGGCGCGCCAGCGCCTCGACCAGCATGACGTGCTGCGCGACCGAGAAGGTGTGCGCGCCGCTCGTCTGCCCGTTCCAGCGTGCGACGCGCGCGAGGCCGTGCGCGATGTCTTCCATCTCGACGTCGAGCGGCGAGGGGTCGAGCAGGTCGAGCCGCCGCCCCGACAGCATGCGCTGCCAGGCGCGGGGCGCGTTGCGCGGACGGGCGGGCGGCTTGCTCATTTACGGCCGGCGAGCTTGATGCATTCGGAATGACGGAAGCAGGTCGTGAGATGATCGTTGACCATTCCGACCGCCTGCATGAAGGCGTAGACGATGGTCGGGCCGACGAACTTGAAGCCGCGCGACGCCAGCTCTTTCGATAGTTTGCGCGAGACGGCGGTGTCGGCCGGGATTTGCGCCGGCTTGCTGAAGTGGTTGGTCTTCGGCGTGCCGTCGACGAAATCCCATAGCAGCGCCGAGAAGCCCGGGCCCTTCTCCATGATGTCGAGGAAACCGCGGGCCGAGAGAACCGCGCCCTCGATCTTGGAGCGGTTGCGCACGATGCCGGCGTCCTGCATCAGCTTCTCGATCTTGGTCGGCCGGTAGCGCGCGATCTTCTCCGGCGCGAAATCGTCGAAGGCTTTGCGGAAGTTGTCGCGCTTGCGCAGGATCGTGATCCACGACAGGCCGGCCTGAAAGCCGTCGAGCACGAGCTTCTCGTAGAGCGCGCGATCATCGTATTCCGGCACGCCCCATTCTTCGTCGTGATAGGCGACGTAGACGGGATCCTGCTTCGGCCAGATGCAGCGCTTGCGGCCGTCCTCGTGCAGGACCGCGCTCATGAGGCTCACGTCCCTTGGCCCGTCGGCCAGTCGAACTGCGCCCAGTCCGGCTTCACCGGACGAATGGCAATGCCGCCGGCGGTGATCGGCACGCCGGCCGCCGCCGCGTCGGCGACGCGGTCCAGCCGCAACAGCGCCATGCCGCGTCCATTGGCGGTGGCGCCGAGCATGCCGATTTCTTTGTCGCCCGCCATCACCGGAAGGCCCGAGCTCGGCGCGCAGTCGTCATACACGATCGGCACGACGCGGCGGCGCGCGCTGGCGCGGTGTTGCACGCGCGAGACGACTTCCTGGCCGACATAGCAGCCTTTGTCGAAATCGACGCCGGCGAGTTGGTCCATGTCGGCCTCGTGCGGGAAGGCATCGCCATAGATGAAGTCGGCGCCGCCGCGCGGCACACCGAGCGCGATGCGGTGCGCCTCGTAGGCGTCGGCATCGGTGAGCGTCGCGCCGAGATCGGCGGCGGCTTCAGGGGCGACGTGCGGCGGCAGCATGAGCCGGATGCCGAGCGTGGGCAGACGCGGATCGGCGTAGCAAAGCCCGTATTCGGTCTCGGCACTTTTGCTGTTCTGGCCGTCCCACGCGGCCATCACGCCGAGCACCTCGGAGAGATCCTCGCAAATGACCTTGGCGCGCAATTTGTAGAAATTCAGCCTGTCGACGAGGGTCGTCGCCATGGAGCGCGGGCAATCGAGGAAAAAGCCGCCGCCGTCTTCGGCCTGCGCCTCGGCGATGATGAAGTCGGCGATGATCTTGCCCTGCGGCGTCAGCAGCGCGGCGAAGCGCGCCGATGCGGGCGTGACCTTCGCCATATCGCAGGTGACCAGGCCGTTGAGGAACTTGCGGGCGTCGTCACCGACGACTTTGAGAACGCCACGATCGGGAAGAAGTGCTGCCTGCATGCCGACCCTCGTTAAACTTGCCCGTTCTTTGCCAGAACTGGCCGGCGAAGGTAAGCGCTCCGCCGGCATNGAGTGGAGGTAGCATGNCACCACAGTTATCTGGCGATNAGCGCTCCAGCCGGCTCCAAAGTTCNCCAACCACATCCGCAAACTGGAATTGGAAGTCGCCGCCATCGAATGGCGACGTGTCATTTACCGGACTTGGGCTATAACGCGCCCGGGGAATCGATGATGTCGATGGGAGACGAAATTCTCTCGCTGCGCATGCTGCTGGTCGGCGCGCCGCCGGCCGAGCGTGACCTATGGCTACGTGGGGCAGGCGGCATTTCGGTGCCGGTCGATTTTTTCGCCCAGGAGCCGGTCGAAGCGCAGTCGACCCTCGGCCGGTCCGGCACCGATATCGATATCTGCATCGTCGATTCCGCGCTGCCCGACCACACCAAGAAGGCGGTGTTCGCCGCCGCCCGCTCGACGCAGCCGCGGCCTCTCATTTTCGTGTGCGGCGCCGGGCACGATCAGAACGGCGAACCCATCGACGGCATCCTGCGGCGGCCGAGCAACATCGAGGAGGCGCGCAAGTTCGCAGACGTGTGCGCGCGCACCCGCATTCCGACACGCGTGCTGATCGTCGACGATTCATCGACCATGCGAAGCATCGTGCGCAAGGTCTTGTCGGCCACGCGTTTCAATCTCGAGCTCCACGAAGCGCCGGAAGGCCTCGCCGCGCTCAGGGAGGTGCGCTCGGGCCGCTTCGGCCTGGTGTTTCTCGATTACCAAATGCCGGGGTTCAATGGCTTCGAGACACTCTGGGAGATCAAGCGCGAGCAGCCGAACGTCGCGGTCGTGATGATGACGTCGACGGTCGACAACGCCATCGCCGACCGCGCTCATGCGGCGGGCGTGCTGGCTTTTCTGAAGAAGCCGTTCTACGTGACCGATATCGAGTCGGTTCTGGAGCGCTATTACGGCTTTTACGGCTGAGCGATCGCCGCGCGGCTATTGCCGCGGCTGCTCGATCGTGAACTCGCCATTGCGGATGCGGGCGGCGAGGCCGCCGGTGAAGGCCGCAGCCGCTTCCTCGCCATAGGTGGAAACGAATTCGGCCAGCGCGGAGAACAGGCAGGCCTGCGCCAGGCAGTCGCCGTCGATGCCGTCGAGCTGCGCTTCCGCCCAGGCTTCCCGCAGATAGGCCAGCGCGACACGCTTCTGCTCATGGTCCGGCACCGGCTCGCGCGCGTGCACGGAACGACCTGCTGTGGTCATCCGGTCCTGCTTTCCTCGTGACGTTCGGTGAACGCCGCCCAAATCCCGCGCGACGTTACCATGCAAGGCCGGCCGCCCGAGGGCACAATAAAGGAAAGGTTAACGCTGGCGGCGCGTTTGTGGATTAATTGGCGTAACGCGCGGTGATTTCACGAGCTATTTTGGCGCCCTCGTCCAGGTATCGGCGGATGGCGAGGTCGGCGGCGGGGGTGCAGGTGCGATAGGTCTGCTGAAATCCGCGGTAGCCCCGATTGTAATTGGCGACGATCTTGCGCCGGCGATCGGTGTCCGGAGCCTCGGCGTCGATCAAGGCCTGCATCTGCTCGCGCCACTTCTGGTCGTCGTTCGATTTGCAGACCGTGCGCAAGTACTGGAGGGCGCCAAGGATCTCGGCCAGCCGCTGCAGGTCGCCGTCATAGGGAGCGGCTGGCGAGGAGGACGGAGCCTGTGCCGGCTCTTGCTGCTTCTGCTGCTTCTTCTGAGCGCCGGCGGGCGCCGTCAGGCAGAGCAAAATTGCGGCGAAGGTGAGCAGCTTTTTCAAAAGGCGCAGGTCCCCGCGACAACGGCCTGATATGCGCTTGCCGTGCGGCGTCCGCAAGACAGCCGCCTCAGGCGTCCGGCAGCCGGGCCGCCGCCGCGGCTACGATGTCGGCCAAGCCCTCGGTGGTCTTCAAGCCGGCAAGCTCCGCCGGCCGGATCCAGCGTGCCTCGTCGAGTTCGTCGTTGAGCACCGGCTCACCGGCGCGCCAGCGCGACGCGAAGCAGAGAATCACGAAGTGCCGCTCGACGCGGCCCTCGGCGTCGCGGACGATCACCTCGCGATGGCCTGCGAGCGTCACCGGCTCGATGTCGAGCGCGGTCTCCTCCCGGACCTCGCGCGTCACCGCTTCTTCCAGCGTCTCACCGGCCTCCACCACGCCGCCGGGGAGGGTGTAGACGCCAAGCGCCGGCTTGCGGGCGCGGCGCACGATCAGCACCTTGCCCTCGCGCAGGATCGCGGCGCTGACGGCAAGATAAGGGCGTTGCGGATAAAGGCGGTCGTCGGCCACGTCGGCGGTCGGGTCCGTGGAAGGTCGGGCCGGTCTAGCACGGGGCTCGCGCGCCCGGCCAGCTTGCACCGCCGGATGCAAAGGCCGATATCTCCGGCATGTGCGGCCGCTACACCATCACATCGGCGCCGGAGGCGCTTCGGGCGCTGTTCCGTTATCAGGAGCAGCCGAATTTCCCGGCACGGTTCAACATCGCACCGACGCAACCCATCCCGGTCGTGCGCTTCGTGGATGGCCGGCGCGAATTCGCGCTGGTGCGCTGGGGATTTCTGCCATCCTGGGTGAAAGACCCGAACGAATTCTCGCTCATCATCAATGCACGCGGCGAATCGATCTGCGAGAAGCCCGCCTTTCGCGCGGCGATGAAGCGGCGCCGCTGCCTGATCCCCGCCGATGGCTTTTACGAATGGCAGGCGGCCGGGGGCCGCAAGCAGCCCTTCTACATCCGTGCCAAATCCGGCGAGCCGGTCGCCTTCGCCGGTCTCTGGGAGACATGGGAAGGGCCGAACGGCGAGGAGGTCGAGACCGCCGCGATCGTGACGACACGCGCCAACAAGATGTTGGCGCCGTTGCACGATCGCATGCCTGTTATCATCGCCCGGGACGCCTTCGATCTGTGGCTCAACTGCGGCGACGTCGATGCCCGCACCGCCGAGGCTCTGATCGCGCCGGCGCCTGAAACTCTGCTCGAAGTCTGGCCCGTCTCGACCGCGGTCAACCGCACAGCCAACGACAATGCCGCCCTGATCGAGCCGGCCGAGCCAGCGGCGGCGGGGCCGGAACCGGGCAGGCCCGTGAGGCCTTCGGCGCGCCCGCGCGTCAAGGCCGCGCAAGCCGAGGCGAGCGACGACGGGCAGGGCGTCCTGTTCTGAAAATTGAGGGAACGTTTGGACGTCGGCTGCATCCAATGGGTTGAATCCGGAGAACTCCATGTCTGTGCTTCAACAAAGCTCTCGGCCGCGCACGGCAGGCGACCTCGACGCGCTCGACGACGAGGCTTTGGTCCGTCTGGCGCGGCTGCGCGACGAGCCGGCGATCCGCGCCCTGACCCGACGCTATAACCGCCGGCTATTCCGGCTCGCCCGCAGCATCCTGCGCAACGACGGCGAGGCCGAGGACGTGGTGCAGGAAGCCTGGGTGCGCGCTTTCACCGCGCTCGACGGTTTCCGCGGCGACGCGGCCTTTTCCACCTGGCTGACCCGCATTGCGCTCAACGAGGCGCTGGGCCGGCGCCGCCGCGAGCGTCCGACGCTGGACTGGGAGACTTATGGAGATGTCGCAAGCGAGGCCGAAATCATCAATTTCCCGGTGTCGGCAATGGTGAGCGATCCCGAGCGGACCATGGCGCGCAGCGAAATTCGCAATGTGCTGGAGCGCTCGATCGACGAATTGCCCGACGCATTTCGCGCCGTGTTCGTGGCGCGCATCGTCGAGGGCATGTCGGTCGAGGAGACTGCCGAATTGTTCGCGATCAAGCCGGAGACCGTGAAGACACGGCTACATCGCGCGCGAAGGCTCCTGCGGGAGACGATCGATCGCCAGCTCGGCCCGGCGCTGACCGAGACCTTCCCGTTCGGCGGCCACCGTTGCGAGCGCATGACCGAAGTGATCGTCCGGCGCCTCTGCCGCTCGTCCTGACGGGAACCTCCGGCGCATTGCTGCATCCAACCGGCATCGATGCATCACAACGGAGGTTTCCAATGCGTGTCACCCTTTACGCGGCGCTCGCCGCGCTGTGCCTGTCGCCGCTGCCGGCGCTGGCGCAGAGCGCCAAGCCCACCGATCCGCAGATCGCGCACATCGCCTATACGGCCGGCCAGATCGATATCGAGGCGGCCAAGCAGGCGCTGAAGAAATCGAAGAACAAGGACGTGCGCGCCTTCGCCGACGATATGGTCAAGGGACCACAGCGCCGTGAACAAGCAGGCGCTCGCTCTCGTCAAGAAGTTGAAGGTGACGCCGCAGGACAATCCGACCAGCCAGGCGCTGACCAAGCAGGCCAAGGCCAAGCGCGTCGAGCTCGCCAAGCTCTCCGGCAAGGCGTTCGACAAGGCCTATGTCGACAACGAAGTCGCCTATCACAAGACGGTCGACAACGCTCTCGAGACGCAGCTCATTCCATCGGCAAGCAACGCCGAACTCAAGAGCTTGCTGCAAACCGGCCTGAAGATATTTGAGGGCCACGAGCAGCACGCCGAGCACGTCGCCGCCGAGTTGAAGTGAACGGGAGAAAGTTCATGCAGCCGGGACGGATTGCCTTCATCGCCGCCGCGCTTTGCGGCCTGGTCTGCGCCGTCCCGGCGCAGGCGGAGACCATCAAGGTCGAGATTCAGAATCTCGTGTACATGCCGGCCACGGTGACGGCCAAGGTCGGCGACACGATCGTTTGGGACAACAAGGACGTCTTGCAGCACACGGCGACAGCGACCGACGGAAGCTGGAACGTGCTGCTGCCGCCGAAGAAAACCGGCAGCCTAATCGTCAAGAAGACAGGTACTTTCGATTACTTCTGCAAGTTCCATCCGAATATGAAGGGCAAAGTGGTCGTTACGCCGTAACGCCATGATGGCGTTGGATTGCGCCCGGACCACGTGGCGCACGCGCTCGCGGCTGCTCCCGAGCGACAATAGTCCCCGCTACAGCACCTTGCCCGGGTTGAGGATGCCGTTCGGATCGAGCAGGCGCTTGATCCCGCGCATGAGATCGAGCGCCACCGGATCCTTGTACTGGTCCAGGATGTCGCGCTTCATCACGCCAACGCCGTGCTCGGCCGAGATCGAGCCGTTATATTTCTTCACCACGGCAAAGACGACCTCGTTGACGTCGTCCCAGCGCGCCAGGAAGGCGGCCTTGTCGGCGCCGACGGGCTGATTGACGTTGTAGTGGATATTGCCGTCGCCGACATGGCCGAACGGCATCGGCCGCGCGCCGGGAATGAGCCTGGTCGCCGCGGCGTTGGCCTCCTCGATGAAGGCCGGGATCGCGGCGATCGGCACCGAGATGTCGTGCTTGATCGAGCCGCCCATATGCCGCTGCACTTCGCCAAACATCTCGCGGATGCGCCAGAACGACTTCGCCTGATCGAGGCTGTCGGCGATCGTCGCGTCGGTGACGAGGCCCCGCTCCATGCCCTCGCTCAGGATCTCTTCCATCGTCGCGCGCAGGCCCGAGCGTGCCTGCGACGAGAGTTCGACGAGGATGTACCAAGGCGATGGCGTCGCCAGCGGATCGCGGCTGACCGAGTCATGCGTGATCACCGCCTCGATGCCTTCGCGCAGCATCATCTCGAACGAGGTGATGTCGCCGCCGGCGCGTTCCTTGGCGATGCCGAGCATGTCGACGGCGGCCTGCGGCGAGGTGACCGCAGCAAACGCCGTCTCGACCGAGCGTGGCCGAGGCACCAGTTTCAGAACGGCGGCGGTGATGATGCCGAGCGTGCCTTCGGCGCCGATGAACAGGTCGCGCAGGTCGTAGCCGGTATTGTCCTTCTTCAACTTGTTGAGGACGTTGAGTACACGGCCGTCGGCCAGCACAACCTCGAGGCCGAGCGCATGCGAGCGGGATATGCCGTGCGCCACCGCGGCGACGCCGCCGGCATTGGTCGAGAGGTTGCCGCCGATGGTGCAGGTGCCTTCCGACGGCAGAAGCTGCGGATAGAGGCGGTCGGCATTGGCGGCGGCTTCGCGCGCGCGCTGCAAGGTGACGCCGGCTTCGACCGTCATCGTGTTGGAGACCGGGTCGACCTCGCGCACTTTGTCGAGCCGGGTGAGCGAGAGCACGACCTCGTTGTGATGCGGGATCTGGCCGCCGACCAGGCCGGTATTGCCGCCCTGCGGCACGATCGCGGTTTTCGTCTCGTTGGCAAGCTTGACGATCCTGGCGACTTCCTCGACGGAGCCGGGGCGCAGGATCACCGGCGTCTGCCCGTGGAACAGGTCGCGCATTTCGACCAGGTAGGGCTCCTGCATCTGCGGATCGGTGATGGCGTATTTCTCGCCGACGATGGCGGCAAAACGCTTGAGCAAATCGGGGGCGAGAGACCGCTTCGGCTCGGGCTTGATCAGGACGTTCATTTGCGAACCTCAGGTTTAGGTGCGGCGGCGCGCGCGAGCCGGTCGTTGATGGCCTCGCCGAGACCTTCGTGCGGGATGGTCATTACCGCGATGTGGCGCGCGCCGGAAGCGTCGAGCGCGCGCAGGTGCGAGAACAGATTTGCGGCGGCTTCGACCAAATCGCGGCGCCGCGACAAATTGAGCGTCGCGCCAGAATGCGCCGGCGCCTCCCCGAAAGCGAGCAGGGCC
>JGI20207J14881_1000227_pt1 | contig 20907 bp, 22 predicted proteins | sample NGESurdeep092012_4_FD_14881 | JGI IMG/M metagenome (IMG submission 14881)
GGATCTCAGAGTCCAAGAGGAGTCCGTCCATATCGAACAGCGTTGCTTGCAGCACCCCGTAACCTTTACACACACCGAAGTAAAGTGACCAGGTGACCGTGCGCCCGCTCGAGCCGCGCGACGTTAACGCGGTCGTCACAAGAGTGAAGGAACGTCTCAGCGACGACGCTCGACGAAACTCACTGCTCAACGTCGACTTCTCGAACCAGCACTTCTCTCGAGCCCTCACCGACGCGATGGACCAGACGTGGGTAGTGGAAGAAGACGGTCACCTCGTCGGCCATCTCTACGGAGCGCTCCTCGAAAGCGTCGAGTACGGCAACGGTGTCTGGATTGGCCCCGACGGCGTCTCGTTCGACGACGTCGACCAACTGGCCGACCTGTACGCGACCGCGGGCGCGATCTGGATCGAACGAGGAGCGCTCGAACACTACGTCTGGGTGTTCGACGATCCCGCGGACACGGCACCGTGGTACGAACTCGGCTTCGCGCGGATGCACGTGCGCGGTGTCTTGTCACTCAGTGAAGAACGAACGCACCGCTTACCCTCTGGTTACTCGCTTCGTCGAGGAGGCGCAGAGGATTTGGAACTCGCGCTCTTCATCGACGCCACCCTCGACGACGCGCAACGGCGAGGTCCGAGCTTTTCGATCTCCTTCGAGCACGCGTCGCGCGCTGAAGAGATGCTCGAAGCGCTCGAAGACGACGAGGTTCACTACTACGTCGTAGAGAGCTCGGGCGTTGGCGTCGCACAATGTCTTACGTTTCCTCTCGAAGCCCGTCGCGGGTCGTTCGACGACACGCTGCACGTCAGCGCGGTCGCCGTCACGCCAGATCACGAACATCGCGGCGTGGCCCGCGCATTGATCGATCACGCGCTCAACGACGCCCTCGACGCGGGCTTCGGTCACGTAGAGACGAACTGGCGCGTGACGAATCGACGTGCGAACAACTTCTGGGTCCGTTACGGCTTTCGACCCACGTACGTGCGACTGCACCGAACGATCGGGTCTGGTTAGTTGAGTGACGACTCGATGGCGTTGACGAGCGCGGGGTCCTCGGGGGTCACCTGCGGGGCAAAGCGCGTCACGGCGCCGTCACGATCGACGAGGAACTTCTCGAAGTTCCATCGGATATCGCCGGAGTACCCCTCGGCGTCGGGAACCTTCTCGAGCTCGGCGTAGATAGGACTCTGCTCGTCACCGTTTACGTCGATCTTCTCGAAGAGTGGGAAGGTGACGCCGTAGGTCGTTGAGCAGAAAGTCTGAATCTCCTCGGCGCTTCCGGGCTCTTGTCCCGCGAACTGATTGCAGGGAAAGCCGACCACGCTGAAACCTTGTTGCTCGTACTTCTTCTGCAGCGTCTCGAGCCCTTCGTACTGGGGCGTGAGCCCGCACTTCGAAGCGACGTTGACGATGAGAATCGTCTCTCCCTTGAAGGCGGCCAACGAACTTGACTCGCCCGAAAGGGTATTGACTGGAATGTCGTAAATGGTCATGACCAGACCCTAACGGTCATCCGCGGCGATGAACGAGACGTAGGCTCGACGCGTGCAGGCCCTGACCATCGACGAGAAATGGCTCGAGGTCGTTGAGCGCGACACGCCCGAACCCGGACCGGGCGACGTGGTCGTTGCGGTTCGCGCGGCGGGCATCAACGCGGCCGACCTCATGCAACGTGAGGGGTTCTACCCAGCGCCACCGGGCTTTCCCGAGGACATTCCCGGCATGGAACTCGCCGGGCTCGTCCTCGCGGTGGGTGACGGCGTGTCGACCTCGTTGATCGGACGACGCGTCTGCGCCATCGTCGGCGGTGGCGCGCAAGCCTCCCACTGCGTCGTGGCGAGCGAGCACCTGCTCTTCGTACCCGAGCACGCGAGTTGGAGCGAAGCGGGCGGTTTCCCCGAGGCCTTCACGACGGCGTACGACGCACTCGTCACGCAAGGCCACCTCCAGGCGAGAGATCGGGTGCTCATCTCTGGTGCCGCGGGCGGCGTTGGCACCGCCGGCGTCCAGATCGCGCACGCGCTTGGCGCGGAGGTTGTCGCGGCCACTCGAGACGACGAGCATCATGACGCCTTGCGCGCGCTCGGAGCAGATCAAACGGTCGTCCTCGGCGACGTCAGCTCCTTGGATCCCGTCGACGTGGTGCTCGAGCTCGTCGGTGCCGCGAACGTGAGCGCCGCGCAAAAGATCTTGCGCCCCCACGCGCGTTACGTGATCATCGGCGTCGGCGCAGGCGCCCGCGTGGAGATCGATCTCTTGTCGATGATGCGCACTCGCTACACCCTTACTGGCTCGACGTTGCGTTCACGCACCCGCGAAGAGAAGTCGTCGGTCGCCCAACTCATTCGCGACGTGCTTATCCCGCTGTGGGAGCAAGAGGTCTTCACCGTCCCGATCGCGAAGACTTTCGATCTGCGCGACGCCATCGCCGCCTATGACTTCTTCGCCCAGCCAGGGAAGCTCGGCAAGGTTGTCTTGACCGTCGACGGCTGAAGGGGCACCACCGCGCCGGACTCGCGACGCGAAATGACGAAACACTTGGTCGAGGTACTCTTCACCAATGGAGCCGCGACTTGAGGCCAATCGGGCGAATTGGAACGAACGCGTGGGAATACATACTCGTTCGCAGTTCTACGACGTCGAGGGATGGCTTCGCGACGCCCCCGGACCTCGCTCCGAAGAAAGTGACGCGCTCAGGGACGTCGACGGCAAGACCCTCGTGCACTTACAGTGCCATTTCGGAATGGACACGCTTCGTTGGGTCAGGGCCGGTGCCGTGGTCACGGGTGTGGATTTTTCACCTCAGGCGATTGACGAAGCCGTGGCGCTTTCGAAGCGCGCTGGCCTGGCCGACCGCTCGACCTTCGTCTGCGCCAACGTGTACGACGCGCCGCGAGCATTGGCGGGCCAGCGCTTCGACGTCGTGTACGTCAGTTTGGGGCACTCGGTTGGTTACCGAACGTCGGCAGTGGGCTGCGGTTGTCGCTGACCTGTTGAATCCAGGTGGTCAGTTCTACGTACACGACGTCCATCCTTTCGCTGGGTGCTTCGACGACGAGGGAGAACGAATCATCTACGGCTACTTCGAAGATATCGACCATCCCTTCGTGTACGACGGCGAGTACACCTACTCCGACGGCGACAAGCTCTCCTCTACGAGAACCTACGAGTGGAATCATTCCATCGGCGAGATCGTCACGGCGTTGATCGAACGTGGTTTGGTCCTCGACGTGCTGACGGAACACGACTGGACCGCGTGGCAACAGTTCCCTTGGTTGGAGAAGGACCCTTCGGGCCGCTACGTCGTGCCCCACGACCGCCCGTGCGTTCCTCTTTCGTTCACCCTCGTCGCTCACTCGCCCTCGATTACCTGACGCGACCTTCGCCGCAACTTTTACGTTGAACGCTGACAACGCGTGACAACGCGTGACAACGCGAGACGCGGGCAGAAATGGGACTCCTACACGTCGGCCAAAACATCGGGAATACCGAACGTCACGTTAAGTTGGCCCCGTGCTTAGTCCGATACCGCCGCCGCATCCGTCACGGTGCGATCCCCAACGCGACGATTACGCAGCCATACTTGCCGCTCATGAGGAAGCTGTTCGCCTGGGCCAGCCCAGCTACCGCGATCCGGCAACGGGACTTACGGTGTTGACGGTGACGACGCATCTTGCGCGTGGAACCTGTTGCGAAAGTGGCTGTCGCCACTGCCCTTATCTACAGGAGTGAGCGAAGAGGCGTGTAGGCAAGTCCGAGCGCTTCCGCGACGGGACCGTAGGTCACCTTGCCGTTCACGACGTTGACTCCTTCGGCGAGCGCGTCGTCGGCGACGACCGCTTCGCGCCAGCCGTGACGAGCGAGTTCTAACACGTAGGGCAACGTCGCGTTCGAGAGGGACTTCGTCGACGTCGCCGGCACCGCGCCGGGCATGTTCGCCACGCAGTAGAAGATCGAACCATTGACCTCGAAGGTCGGATTCGAGTGCGTGGTGGGCCGCGTTGCTTCGAAACAGCCGCCCTGGTCGACGGAGATGTCCACCAACACCGAGCCCTCGCGCATCTGGGCCACGAGATCGTTGCTCACCAGCTTCGGCGCCTTCGCGCCGACCACCAGCACGGCGCCGATGACGATGTCGGCGTCGAGGCACGCTTCTTCGATGGCCAACGTCGACGACGCGATCGTCTCGACGCGTCCGTCGAAGTGGATGTCGACCTGACGAAGTCGCTCCAAGTTGCGGTCCAGTATCGTCACGTTGGCGTGCAGTCCCACCGCCATCGTCGCCGCGGCGAGTCCCGACACGCCGGCACCGATCACGACCACGTTGGCCGGCGCTACGCCGGGGACGCCGGAGATCAACGTACCGTGTCCCCCGCCCGGACGCATGAGGTGGTGCGCGCCCATCAGCGGCGCCATTCGTCCCGCGACTTCACTCATGGGCGTGAGGAGGGGCAGCGAGTTGTCGCGAAGACGAACGGTTTCGTACGCGATCGCGACGTTGCCCGCCGCGACGAGCGCGTCGGTGCACTCCCTCGACGCCGCCAAGTGCAGGTACGTGAAGAGGACTTGATGACGGTGCGCCGCGAGACGGTCGTACTCCGCGGCAATGGGCTCTTTGACCTTCAGCAGCATTTCGCTCTCGGCCCAGACGTCATCGACACTGTCGACGATGACGGCGCCGTTCGCGACGTAACTCGCGTCGGCAATGGATGAACCGACGCCCGCGCCTCGTTCGACGAGCACGCGATGTCCTGCGCCCGTGAGCTCTCGAGCGCCCGCGGGCGTCAACGCCACGCGGTCCTCGTCGGTCTTAATCTCTTTGACTACGCCGATGATCATCGCTGACGCTCTCTTTTCTGGACGACTCTCACGCTAACAACTTGACACCTCACGCACCTATTCGGCCTCAAGTCAGAACTCGAGGTTGTGCATCACGTGCTTGATACGGGTGTAGTCCTCGAAGCCATAGACGGACAGGTCCTTGCCGTACCCCGACTTCTTGAAACCTCCGTGCGGCATCTCGGCGACCAGGGGAATGTGCGTGTTGATCCACACGCAACCAAAGTCCAGGTCACGAGCGAACCGTAGGGCGCGCCCGTGATCCCTCGTCCATACCGACGACGCCAAACCGTAATCCACGCCGTTCGCCCAACTGAGCGCCTCGGCTTCGTCGGAGAACTTCTGCACCGTGATGACGGGACCGAAGATCTCGTTTTGGATCATCTCGTCGTCTTGACGCAGCCCCGCGACGACCGTCGGTTCGATGAAGAACCCGTCGCTGCCCACCTGTGAACCGCCCGTGACCACCGAGGCGTGCTTTGGCGCACGGCCCAAGATGCCCGTCACTCGTTCGAACTGCGTCCGATTGTTGACTGGACCGAAGAACGCGTCCTCGCTGTCCGGTTTGCCGATCACGGTGTTCCTCGCCTGCTCCGCGAGGGCGTCGACGAAGTCGCCGTAGATCTTGTCGCCCGCTAACACGCGCGTGGCGGCCGTGCAGTCCTGGCCCGCGTTGAAGTAGCCAGCGATCGCTATGCCTTCGACGGCGGCGGCGAGATCGACGTCATCGAAGACCACTACCGGAGCCTTCCCTCCGAGTTCGAGATGGACGCGCTTTACATTCTTCGCCGCCGACCCCGCGACTTCCATGCCGGCTCGAACCGATCCCGTGATCGACACCATCGCCGGCACGGGGTTCTCGACGAGCGCGCGACCCGTGTCGCGGTCGCCGCACACGACGCCGAAGACGCCTTCGGGGAGTACCTCAGCCATCAATGACGCCATGAACAACGTCGACGCCGGCGTCGAATCACCGGGCTTCAACACCATCGTGTTCCCCGCGGCGATGGCCGGTGCCCACTTCCACACGGCCATCATCATCGGGTAGTTCCAGGGCGTCACGGCTGCGCACACGCCTACGGGTTCGCGTCGCACGTAGCTCGTCATTCCTTCCATGTACTCGGCGGCGCCGCGACCCTCCAAGAGTCGAGCGGCGCCCGCGAAGAAGCGGATCTGGTCGATCATCGGAGGGATCTCTTCGCTCATCGTGACCGCGATGATCTTTCCCGTGTTCTCCGCCTCGATCGCGACGAGCTCTTCCGCGTTCGATTCCAGGAGATCGGCAATCTTCAAGAGTGCCATCGAGCGTTGCGACGGCGTCGTGCGCTTCCACGACGTGAACGCCTTCGCCGCGACTTGGACCGCGTGATCGACGTCGCTCTCGTTTGAAAGCGGCATTTCGGCGAACGGCTGACCGGTCACGGGACTCAGCAACTCGACGTACTTCCCGCTCTTTGGCGCGAGCGATTCCCCACCGATGAAGTTGGCCAAGCGACGCATACTGCCCTCCTTACGCGGGCCTGTCTAGCGACAGCGCCCCACGTCACTCTGCCAGAGTTTGCTTGGGTTTCGCAACCACGAACTATGAAATAAGTCACGTGGGGCGCATATGACGACGTATTCCGTCGCGATATACCCCTATACTGTCTCTATCCGCAGTCCTTGGTCGCAAGACGACGGACCGGGAGCAACCAATGCCAGGACCCAAACCACAGCGAGAGAGTCAAGCGAACGGCGATCGTTCGAACATTGAACTCATCAACACTGCACCGGGAGTCCTTGACGCGCCGGACCGCAAGATCATCAGTCTCCTGCAACAAGACGGACGGCGCGCCTACGGCGCGATCGCCGAAGAGATCGGTCTCTCCGAAGCCGCCGTGCGTCGTCGGGTGCAGCGTCTGAAGGATTCGGGCGTGATGCAGATCGTGGCGATCACCGATCCCCTGCAACTCGGCTACGGACGTGAAGCGCTGATCGGCATTCGCGTCCAGGGTGACGTGCGCCTGGTGGCGGACAAAATCGCGGCCATCGACGAAGCGAACTACGTCGTCATGACCGCGGGCAGCTTTGACATCATCGCGGAAGTCATTGCTGAAGATGACAACGACCTGGTGCACCTCTTGAATGACGCGATTCGCTCCATTCCTGGCGTGACCGAAGTCGAGACTTTTTTGTATTTGAAACTAGCGAAGCAGACCTACGCATGGGGGACAAAGTGACACTTCACGAGACCATTTCCGACGGCATCGCCGTCACTGACGAGAAACACGCCAGTCACAGCTACTCCGAACGAGCGAGACGCAACCTCTGGTTGCAGATGTCGCGCATGGGGGCCTACAGCGACCACAACGAGATACCGATCATGGTGCGCGGTGAGGGCACGCGGGTCTACGACGCGAACGGCACCGAGTACTTCGACGGACTCTCGGGTCTGTTCACCAACGCGCTCGGGCACGGGCGAAGCGACATCGGCGCCGCCGCGGCCAAGCAGATGAGCGAGCTCGCCTTCTTCCCCCTTTGGACCTACGCCCACCCGAAGGCGATTGAGTTGGCCGAGCGTTTGGCGAGCCTCACGCCCGGTGACCTCAATCGAGTCTTTTTCACCTCGGGCGGTGCGGAGGCGAACGAGAGTGCGTGGAAACTAGCGCGTCAGTACCACAAGATGCGCGGCGACCTCGACCGCTACAAGGTGATCAGCCGCGACGTTGCCTACCACGGCACGACGCTCGGGGCGCTCACCATAACCTCGCTCGAGTCGTACCGCACGCCGTTCGAACCCCTCGTACCGGGCGCCGTGAAGGTACCCGCCGTCAACTTCTATCGAGCCGAGCAACACGGCGGCGACTTCGAGGCGTTCGGTCTCTGGCAAGCCCACCAGATCGAAGAGGCCATCCTTCGGGAAGGTCCCGAGACGATTGCCGCGGTGTTCCTCGAGCCCGTCCAGAACGCCGGTGGTTGCTTCACGCCGCCGCTCGGTTACTGGAAAGAAGTGCGCGAGATCTGTGACCGCTATGGCGTGCTGCTCGTCTCGGACGAGGTGATCTGCGCCTTCGGTCGTATTGGCACGTGGTTCGGTGGCCAGAAGTACGACTACGTCCCCGACATCATCACCTGCGCGAAGGGCATCACCGCCGGTTACGCGCCGCTCGGCGCGATGATCGTGTCGGACCGAATCGCCGAGCCGTTCTTGCACGACGACGAGGCGTTCATGCACGGTTTCACGTGGTCCGGTCACCCGGCGTCGTGCGCCGTGGCCTTGAAGGCCCTCGAGATCTTGGAGAACGAGAAAGTGCTCGAGAACGTGCGGGCGAACGAGGAGTACTTCCGCCAGAGTCTCGAGGCACTGAAGGACATTCCCATCGTGGGAGACGTACGCGGCACCGGCTATTTCTGGGGCATCGAGCTCGTGAAGGACCAGGCCACGAAAGAGACCTGGGTCGGCGACGACGCCGAACGATTGCTACGAGGCTACGTGTCGCCCGAGATGTTCCGTCGAGGTCTCATCTGTCGTTCTGACGACCGCGGCGACCCCGTCGTGCAGCTCGCGCCACCGTTGATCTCTACACGCGACGACATCGACTTCATGACCGGGATTTTGCGTGAGGTATTCACCGGGGCGTCCAAGCTCAACATCTAGTGCGACCACCGGACTCGCTGTGGTGGTCGAGCCTCGATCAGCCGGTGACACCTCGAGCGCCACTGCGAGAACACCTGGACGTCGACGTCGCCATCGTGGGCGGCGGCTTCACCGGCCTGTGGACCGCGCGCGAACTCAAACGACGTGATTCCTCACTTCGCGTCGCNGTCCTCGAGAAGTCGGTCTGTGGCTTCGGCGCCTCGGGACGAAACGGCGGGTGGGCCTCGGCGCTCTACCCCCTTGGCGACGACGCGGTCATCGCGCGCCACGGTCGAGCGTCTTTCGATCACCTGCGCGTAGAACTTCAAGGAGCCGTGCGCTCACTCGGGGCTTCCCTCGCCGCCGACGGTATCGACGCGCACTTCGTCCAGGGTGGCTCGCTGACCTTCGCGCGAAGCGACGTGCAGGCCCAGCGACTTCGTGAAGAAGTAGAGGCCAAGCGCGATCACGGGTACGGACGCGATGACGTGGCGTGGCTCGACAGTGACGCCACACGTGAGCGTGGCGTCGTACGTGACGCCCTGGGCGCCACGTACACGCCGCACTGCGCGCGACTGCATCCCGCTCGACTGGTACGGGGACTCGCGAAAGTGAACGAGGAGCTCGGCGTCTCCATTTTCGAGAACTCCACGGTGCTGAGGATCGTCGGCGGTCGTGACGGCACGCTCGCCGAGGTCGTCACCGCGCACGCCAGCGTGCACGCTCGCTTCGTCGTTCGCGCCACCGAGGGCTTCACCTCGACGCTGCCCGGCGAGCGACGAAGCGTCGCGCCAATCTATTCACTGATGATCGCCACCGAACCCCAACCGGCGGCGTTCTGGGAGGAGGTCGGCTTTCGCCACTACGAGACCTTCGCCGACGACCGACACCTCATCATCTACGGCCAACGCACGAACGACGACCGGATCGCCTTTGGGGGTCGCGGCGCGCCGTACCATTTCGCCTCGACGGTGGAACAGCGATTCGACCAGAGTCCCAAGGTCTTCAGCCTCCTCGAGTCAACGTTGCGAGAGCTCTTCCCGTCACTCACGGGTGACGTCACGCACCGCTGGGGCGGCCCACTCGCGATGCCTCGCGATATGTCACCTTCGGTGCTCGTCGACTACACGACGGGGCTCGCGAGCGCCGGCGGGTACACGGGCGACGGCGTCGTGATGAGTTACGTCGCCGCGAACTGTCTCGCCGACCTCATCAGCGCGCCCGACCTGGACACGGCCTTTACGGTCTTGCCGTTCGTCCAACACCGGAGCAAACGCTGGGAAGTCGAACCACTTCGCTGGCTGGGCATCAACGCGGGTCTCACGCTGGCCGCGTGGGCCGATCACGTCGAACGACGAAAGAACAAGGAGAGTCGCGCGAGTCGCTGGCTCGATCGCCTCATCGACTAGATCCTTTAGTGAAGGATGTTGACTGCTCGAGCGGCGACGATGGAGATCGTGATGAGCGACGCGATCGACTCACCGAGGAAGAGCGCCTTGGCTCGTGGCGAGAGGGGCATCGCGTCCGCGGGCGCGAAGCTGGTGCCGTTCGCGAACGAGGTGTAGAGGTAGTCGAAGAACTGGGGACGCCAGTTGGACGGCGCCAACGTGGGATTTTCCATCTGGGGGAACTGGATGTCCGGCTGGAGCGTGTCGGAGCCCGCGCGCAAATGAGGTCCCCCGCGGTCCATCTCCCAGAACCACAGTCCAAAGACGATGACGTTGGTGATCCAGATCGACACGGCCGAAAAGATCAGTTGTCGACCTTGGGAGACGTGCGCGTTCAAGAGGCGATCGACGAGCAGCCCCACAGAGGACATGTTGGCCGCGGTCACCAGGGCGATAAGGCTGACGCAGAGATTACGGACCCACGGAGCGTCGTCCGGGCGGCGGTGCCTTCTCGCGGAGAGTGGAATGAGCGGCAAGACGACCAACAGGGGCAACAGCCATTTGGGCCCAATCGCGAGGCGGCTCGGCAGCGCGATGAAGAGTCCCGCGCACGCGAGCAGGGCTAGCGAGGCCGGCCAGTGAGGTTCTTTGTGAATGGTTTTCACGCGTCGACCTAGCTAAGGGTGGCTGTGGAGAGCGAGGTGAGGTTGCGAGGTATCAACAGGAGGGGGAAACCCTTACCCGTGAAGAGTTTGTCGATCGAGCCGAGCGTCATCGTCTTCACGTCGGTCGGAATGGCGACGTGCACCTTCGAATTGTAGGACGTCACTTTCACGCTCAGCGTGGTGGTCGTGTGCGCCGATTTCACAGTGACGCTGCTCGCCGAGACTTCGCCCTGGCTTCCCACGGTGATGGTCAAGAGAACGGAGCCGAGTATCGACGTGGCGGACGAGGAGAACAGGCCGGTGAGCGCGACGTGGTCGCGGTACAAGGTGTAGGTCGTTGAGTACCCACTCTTGGTCTTCGTCTCTCGAAAACCCGTGATCAGTTTGATGTCGGGTTTGGTCAGCTCGAGGGCGACCCCGAAGAGCGACGGCGTCTTCACCTTCGCGGTCATCCAGGGTCCACTGGACTGGGCGGCGGAGCGCGCGTACAGCTGGTTCGCGACCAGTCGAAGTTCGATCGCGGCGCCCGAGACGACCGTCGGGATACTGACGATGGCGTCGACTTTGTTGGACGTGAAGTTCGCCGCGACGGTGGCGCTGAGGCTGAACGTGGACCCGGACGACAGGTGCACGTCCACCATCGCCGACGACGGTGGGTAGCCGTTCAGGACTAGGGGATCCTTGGCCAATCCGGCGGGATTGGAGTCGGTGGCGGCGATCACCACGCCCGTCACGGTGAGCGCGAGAGCGACGGCGCCGAGCGCGAGGCCCATGAAGCGCTTCTTTACCGCCATTGAGTACCTACCGTTTCGTCTTCGACAAGCCTAAAGGCGCGACGGCGCCGGCTCGTCCAAGAGTTCGAGTAGGAGTTCGTGTGAGATATTGCGTCCGCTCGCGATGAAGCCAACACGCGAGGTGGTGTCGTTGACGTGATTGGCCACGATCGCCGCGTACGACGCCGCTGCTGAACCCTCCATGACGAGCCCGTTGTTCTCGGCGAGCTCGCGCACCGCGTGGCGGATCTCGACTTCCGGCACGAGTACGAGGTCCACGCCGCTCTTCGCGACGATTTCGTTCGTAACCGCGCCGTCGTCGCCCCCGCCCGCGAGTCCGTCGGCGATCGTCGGGTGATGGACGACGTCAGCCATCGTCGCGCCGCGAAGTACGTGGTAGAGCGCCGCGCTCTCTTCAGGTTGCACGCCCGTCACGCGGATGTCGGAACGACCTTGCGCGTCGCGCGAGAGCAGCGTGCCAGAGATCAGACCACCTCCGCCCACCGACACCACCACGTGTTCGATGTCGGGTGCTTGGCGCAACATCTCGTCGAAGACCGTCGACTGGCCAGCGATGACGTCGGCGTCGTTGAACGGCGAGATGAACCGAAGTGCGCGCGACTCTGCGAGCTCCTGCGCGTGGGCCTGCGCGTCGTCGTAGGAGTAGCCGAACTGGATGAGTTCGATGTCGTAGGTGGAGAGGTTCTTCACTTTTGCGATTGACGCGTTCGACGGCACCACTACCGTTGCTCGCACGCCCAACAACGTCGAGGCGTGCGCGATGCCGAGGCCGTGATTCCCCGCCGAGGCCGTGATGACGGCGCCCTTCGGATCGTCGCGGTGCGCGGCGTCGACCGCCGCGAGGGCGCCGCGGATCTTGAACGATCCCGTCACTTGGAGACTCTCGAGTTTGACGAAGACTTTTCTGCCGTGCGCGAGGATGGTGATGGTGGGCGTGGGTTCTAAGTAACGGTCCACGATCTCGCGAGCGTGCGCTAGTTGTTCGTTCGTTGGGGGTGACACGTGACGAAGCATCCCTGTCAGCCTACGCGGAACTTTTTTGACTCTTTTGTACTCTCAAGTAAGGTCAACCGGTGCACACGATCCTCGGCGTCGTCGGCGTCGCGACGCTTGCGTACGTCGGCACCATGGTCGACAACTTCTTCGCGTTCGCGGCGCAACTGGTCGTCACCGAACGGGAGCGATTTCGCCGAGTGAGTTGGGCCCAGGCGCTCGGCGTCGCCACCATGATCGCGTTGGCCGGGGGTCTCGGCTCACTCCTCGCTCCGATACCGGTTCGCTGGATCGGGGTACTTTCCGTAGCGCCCTTTTGGTTCGCGTGGCACTCGTGGCGTCGTCGCGCGGTACTCCGTCAGCAGTTTCGCCGTGGTGTCCTCACCACGTACGTGCTCACGTTCGCGCTGGGCGGCGACAACTTGGCGGTGTGGATCCCGCTCCTTCGCGCGAACGGCGTCGCGCACGCCTTCGTGACCATCGCCACCTTCGCGCTCTTGGAAGTCGTCTTTCTCTTGAGTGCGCAACGTCTTGCGACACACCCACGCGTCGTGGCGTGGGGCAACGAGCACACGGCAACGTTCATGCCCTTCGTGTACGCGTTGCTCGGCGTGCTCGTCTTGTTCGAGTGTCACACGATCTGATGCTCGTCCGCGAAATTCACGTGCGGCGACCGGTAGCGTGGTCGTCATGGCACAAAGGAGTGCGCAACAGACTTTGCGCCGACTCACGGTCATCGTGGCCATTCAGTGGATGGGCGCCACACTCGGACTCCCCCTCCTCCCCCTCTACCTAGAGCACCGCGGCGGTACGCCGTCGGTGATCGGCATCATCCAAGCGATGTTCTTCGTCGCGGGCGTCCTCACCCAGTTCGCCTTTGGTCATCTCGCCGACCGGTTCGGCCGACGCAAGATCCTGGTCGGCAGTCTCGTTACCTACGGACTCGCGAGTATGACCTTTCTCCTACCCGTCAGCGCGCCGTGGTTGATGGTGACCAGGGCCTTTCAGGGCGCCGCCGCCGGTGCGATCGAAGTCGCGTCACTGTCGGCGGTCGCCTCACTCTTCGCGGAGTCGGAGCGGGGTCGAGCCGTCTCGCGGATCTTCGCGGCTCAACTGTTCGGTCTCGCGATCGGACCCGTCGTTGGCGTCCTCGCGTCGGTGAACGATCTCGGGTGGGCCTTTTTCGCCACAGGCTTCGTCAGCCTCTGCGCGGCGTTCGTGGCGATGAAGACCAACCTCGGCGACGTCGCGTACGATTCGACGCCATTGCCGAAGATGCAGTGGAGTTCTCAGCTCACGGGCTCTCTTTTCGCGGCGGCCGCGTCCGGACTCGCGATTGGCGTCTACGAAACGTGTTGGAGTCTGCTCATGCACGTGCATCACGCGAGCACGTTGCAGATCCGTCTCAGTTGGACCTTCTTCGGATTGCCGTGGATCGTGCTCTCGCGATTCGGTGGTTGGCTCGCGGACCACGCCAATCGCCGAGTCATCGCGCTCGCCGGACTCTTGAGTGGCGCCTTCTTTCTCTCGCTCTACCCCCATATCCACAACAACAACTTGATCTTGGTGTTGGGATCGTGCGAATCAATTGGTGCCTCGCTTTCGGTCCCGTCGATCTCGTCGTTGATGAGTCAAGGCGCCGTGCATCGAGAACTTGGTCGCCGTCAGGGTCTGTACACCATGTCCAACACGGCGTCGCTCGCTCTCGCGGCGGGCGTGTCGGGCTTCCTCTTCACCATTGACCCCGCGCTTCCCTTCTCGGCACTCGCGCTCACCTCCGCTGTGCTCGCCGCCACGACCGTCTTCTGGTGGCGAAACGTCAACGGCCACGTCAGACCAGACGTAGCCTCCTAATACAAAAACGAGCGGCACTTGCGCGCCGCAGGTTTTTGGTTCGGAGTAAGAATCGAATTACGACTTCCAGATTTGGTCCCATCGAGCGGAGCCACCGTCGGGACTGAGGCAGCGAGTCGTGCCGTCGGCCGCGGTACCCGAGACCCAGTTCTGAACGTTCTTTCGCGCCGCGAAGGCCGTGACGAGCGTGTCGAGGAACAGGTACGGGAAGACACGTGCGAACTGCGTGTTGACCGTCTGCCATGACGACTTCTGCAACGCCGATCCCGGGGCGGCGGCAAGAGCACGCAGCATCGAGTTCTCGATCGTGGCGTCGCCTTGGTGGGCGAAGTTCACGGCACCGGCGATGTACGTACCGGAGGGCAGCGCGGCCATGCCGAGACCGCCCACGGCCGGTGAGGCCGTGGCGTTCAGGGAAAGGAACCACACGTAGTTGAGCGACGGGTCAACGCCACCGAACTGGTTCCAGGTCGAGCAGTCGTACTCGCCGTAGATCACGTTGTTGATCAACGTGCTTTGGACGAGCTGACGTTGGGTCACGGTGATACCGACCGCGGCCAACTGCTGCTGGAAGAAGGCGAACGCCTGGTTCGCCGACGAGTTCCCCGACACGGTGTCGATGACGAAGCCGACCTTCGACACGTTGTTGGCCGACTTGTACGCGTTGACGAGCGCCTTCGCCTTCGCCGGGTTGTACTTCGGGTAACCGGGGTTGCGGTAGAACGGCGACTTCTTGCGGTACACGCCGTCAGCCACCGAACCCACACTGCCGTCGATGACCTTGAAGTACGTGCTGCGGTTGATCGCCATCGCGCAGGCCTTGCGAATGGTCACGTCGTTGACGACCGGCTTCAGGGTCGTGTCCCAATGCAACGTCGAGGGATTGACGGCGCCCAACGTGCCGACGAAGTCGGCTTCTTGCACCGCCGTCGGCGGGGCCTGACCCTTCAAGATGTACGGCAGCGACCCGGGTACGCCAATGGAGGCGAACTGACCGGCCCAGCAGAAGTACTGGTTCAACGTTCCCGTCGTATTCATGATGAGACAGTTCACCGACGGGTCACGCGGTGCGTCGACGTCCGTGACGTACGTGATGTTCTTGATCTTCTTCAACCCGGCGATCTGCGCGCCGGACTGCTGGAGGATGATGTCGACGCTGCCGCTCTGCAGCGCTTGGTTGCGTGAAGCGTCGTCCACGATGGTCTTGAAGTTGATCGCGTTGAGGTACGGGAGCTTGCGACCGGAGCCGTCCCTACGCCAGTAGCCCGCGTTCTTCGTGAACTGCGACTCGACGCCCACCTGCCACGACTTCACCTTGAAGGGTCCGGTCCCGACGGGATTGCCCGTGTAGGTCGGCACGAAGGAGGACGGGTGCGCCATGTAGGCGATCTGTTGCTCGGCGAGGGTGACCGGGAACGCCGAGAAGGGAATCGCCATGTTGTAGGCCACCGTGTAGGTATCGACCTTGGTCACCGAGGTGATAATTGGCTGGATGGCGAGCCCCACCGTGGGGTCGGCCTTGGCCGCGTTGTAGTTCGCGATCACGAGGTCGGCGTTGAACGGATCGCCGTTCGTGAACTTGACGTTTTGGCGCAGCGGGATCGTCCAGACGGTGTAGTCGGCGTTGTGCGACGCCGACAGCGCCAACATGGGCAGTGCCACCTTGCCGTTCAGCGACATGACGAACAGTGGGTCGTAGAGGGCGTTCGCCACGCAGAACGCCGAGACGTCCATCTTCCCCTGGGCTCCGTTGAAGACGTGGAAGTTGGGGACGTCGGAGATCAAACCGACGGTAAGCGTGCCACCGAGCTTCGGCTTGCCTTTGTTTACACCTACGGTCGCCCCCGCGACGTTGGCGAGCAGACCGTCAACCACGGATCCAGCCATCGCAACGCCACCGAGAGTGGCCGCTGAGTGAGTAAGGAACGAACGACGATCGAACGTTGACGACATCTTTGTCCTGCTTTCCCCCGGAGAACCCCCCCTTGGGTTTCTCCACTGGGCGAAACTTAGCAAGAAAGGTCCTACTAACCAGTACACCCTCGAAATGTCGGGTTCGGAAAAATACTTCAGGACCCGGGCGGAGGGAGGGCCGCCCGGATCCTGAAAAACGGGGCAATCAACTTCGTCAACTTCGTGGGTTTGCCGTCACCCATCGGTCGCTCTAACGTCGCCGGCTGAGAAGAAACTTCCCCTTCTCAGGCGGTTGAATCGAATGATTTTTTTCGACTCTTCCCGGCTGTTGCTTCCTGACGTCAATCATCTTGACGCAGCACCTTGTGATGGCCATTGGATGAAGATAAGAAGCCTCTAAATCCCGGAATTGTTAACTGGGGAATAAATCGTTTTCAATACCGGGCTCGCTCAAGCGCTTTCGGGCATACTGGGCGCGTGCGACCGGCGCTTCGCGGGTTCGTGCAGGGGACAGTACCTACCAGGGAGGACACCACCGTGGCGTCAAGTATCGATTCACACGACGGGTCGCCGGGCGACCCGGCGTTTCACATAGAACAACGTGGCATTGACTTCGTTCCAGAGTCGGAACGCTGGGCAACGCCAAGGAATATAGGGGCCCTGTGGGCCGGCTCCGCGATCAACATCGAGTACTTCATCTACGGCGCGCTCCTGATGGGCTTTGGTTTCAGCTTCTACACGGCCCTCAGCATCATCATCATTGGCAACCTCTCCTTCTTCCTCCTCGGCGTGGCGTCACTCCAGGGTCCCGAGGCCGGCACCACGGCCTTCACGATCTCTCGTGCGGCCTTCGGAACGCAGGGCTCGCGTCTCGTCAGTTTCTTCAACTGGATCACGCAGTTGGGTTTCGAGACCGAAGGTTTGATCTTGATCGTGGGGGCCACGATCGTCCTCTTCCAGATGGCCGGACTTCACGTGTCGAGCCCCTTGAAGGTGGTCTTGATCATCCTCGCCGCCGCCATCCAGGCGGTCATGCCGTACTTCGGTCACGCCACGATGGTCAAAGTCCTTCGCTCGTTGATCATCCCGTTCGGCGCCATTTTCGTCCTGCTCGCCATCTACGACCTGAAGCACGGCTCAGCGAGTTTCAAGGGCAGCCCCTTCGCGAACTGGGAGCTCTACACCGCGGGCATCGCCTTCACGATTGCGCTGTCGGGACTCGGTTGGACCGAGTGCGGCAATGACTACACGCGGTACCTCCCGCGCGACGCGAAGAAGAGTTCGATCGTCGGGTGGATCTTCGTCAGCACCGCCATCCCCGAGATCTTCATGATGGTGCTGGGCGCAGCGACCTACACGTTTCTCTCATCCAAGGCCCAGTCGGCCGCGTGGAACGGCGCCAATCCCTTCGAGGCGCTGCACGGCCAAACCTTCATCCCGAGTTGGGTCATCGTGTTGTTCTTGTTGTTCGCCATCGTGCAGCTCTTTGGCATCAACTCGCTCGACCTCTACTCCTCGGGCGTCTCGCTCCAGGCCATGGGACTACGACTGAAGCGCTACCAAGCGGTCGTCCTGGACTCGATCCTCGCGTGCGCTCTCACGATCTGGGCCGAGTTCCAGTCCACCTTCTCTCTCTACATGAAGGAGTTCGTCGGCGTCATCATCGTGTGGATCGCGCCGTGGTTCGCCATCATGACGGTCGACTGGCTGTTGCGCAAATACCGCTACAACGCCGCTGAGCTGCAACGACGCGACTCAGGGAGTCTGTACTACACGGGCAAGAGTGGCGTGAACTGGAACGGCATCATCGCCTTCGTCGTCGGTCTCGTCTGCGCCACCCTCGCGTTCTCCAAGGCGCCCCCGCCCGTCAACTTTCCGTTTCACTGGATGACGCCGGTATCCAATCACTACGGCGGCGCGTGCGCAGGATCGCTCACGCACGGCGTGTGTACTGCGGGATGGTTCGGCGGCGCGGACTTCTCGGTCTTCGCTGGGATCATCATTGCCGGACTCTTGTATTTCATTCTCGAGAAGTTCACGCACACCGTCGAACGACAGGTGCAGCGCCAACGAGAGCTCGAGACAGTTAACTAACGAATCAATCGCAGAGCACTTCGGGTCGCGTCGTACTCCGACCCGAAGTGCTCTGCGACGTTCAGCCGTTCCAGTCCTCGACGAGCCCGCCCGAGCCGTCAGGTCGAAAGACCGGGATCGAGCCCAGCGCCCGGACTTTCGAAGCGTCGTCTCCGAGTGCCGTACGCCACAGCCCCGCCTCGGTGACCAGCGTGCCGATGACGACGATGTCCGCGCCCACCCCTCGCAAAAGTCGCAGTGACGCGCCGGTCGACGCGCCGGTCGAGATGACGTCGTCCACGATCGCGACGCGCTTGCCCTCGACGTCGGAGATGCGCGCGCGGTCGAAGAGCAGTCGCTGCTCGGCATCAGTCGTGATGGAGCGCACCTTTTCGGTCACGGCGTCGGCCAGGTGGATCTTGGGGGTCTTGTGCAAGACGACGTACTGGTCGAGTCCGAGGTGGCGCGTCACTTCGACGGCGAGAGGAATGCCCATCGTCGCGACGGTCGCGACGACGTCGACGGCGTAGGGAGCGAGCACGTCGGCCAACTCTTCACCAGCCTTGGCCATGAAGGAGACACCCATGTCGACGGTGATGAGAAGCGCGAGCGCCAAATTCTCGTTGAGTGAGACGACGGGAAGCTCGACGCGCTGCGACCCGATGTCGACGGAATACGTGCCCCTGTTCACGGTGCTGGAGCATACTTACTTCGTGACTATGCCCCGACCGCCCTTGGAAACTCCCCTAGCGAAGACGATGCTCGCGACGGCTTTCGATGAGGCGCTGCTCGGACTGAGCGAAGGCGGCATCCCTATTGGCGCGGCGCTCTTCTCCCGGGACGGAACGCTGCTCGGTTCTGGTCACAACCGCCGCGTCCAAGAAGACGACGCGTCGGTACACGCCGAGACGGACGCGTTTCGAAAAGCCGGTCGCCGCCGCGATTATCCGGACTGCGTCATGGTCACAACGTTGTCACCGTGTTGGTACTGCTCAGGACTTGTTCGCCAGTTCAACATCGGCGCGGTCGTCATCGGCGAGTCCGAGAACTTCCACGGGGGTCACGAGTGGCTCAAAGAACTCGGCGTTGAGATCATCCTTCTAGACGACCCCGACTGCACGACGATGCTGTCGACGTTCATCGACGCGCACCCCGAGCTCTGGCACGAGGACATCGGGCTCTAGGTCTCAGCGAGCTGGCGGTCCGAAGAGTCGGTCCCCCGCGTCGCCGAGACCGGGCGTGATATACCCCACGTCGTTCAGCTCGGCGTCAAGGGCCGCTGCGACGATCTTGATCTCCGGGTGGCGCGACAACACGAAATCGACGCCGGGCTGAGCGGCGATGAGACAGAGCACCGTGATTTCGCCCGCTCCACGTTCGCGAAGCATCTCGAGCACGCAGTCGAGTGAGCCACCGGTCGCGAGCATCGGGTCACAGATCACCACGTGCACGCCCGCGAGCGACTCCGGGAGCCCGTCGAGGTACACGTCGGGCATGAGTGTCACTTCGTTTCTACGAAGTCCCACGAGACAGACCGGTGCAACGGCAACACCTCTTGCACCGCGGGACTCATGCCGAGCCCGGCGCGCAGGATCGGCACGATCAAGTACTCCGAGCTGATGCGGAGCGCCGGCGCGTCTTTCATCACCGGCGTGTCGACGGTGGTCTCCGCCACGGGCGAGTCACGAAAGGCCTCGTAGGCAACGAAGCGAGAGATCTCCCCTGCGAGGCGCAAGAAGTCGGCGTTGGACGTTCTGACGTCTCTGAGTTGGCGGACTTTGTCGGCGACGACGGGGTGTTCGAGTACGAGTAGTGAATCCACGAGGTCACACTAGGCCGGATTCAAATTCAGTCGCCGAGCCGACTAAGAGCGTGTGTTCTATTTGGCGAGTGCCCCAAGCGCCACGACCGGCACTATCAAGTCGTGGTCTATTCAAGTGACCTAACCGACGCCCAGTGGAGCCTCCTCGAACCCCTACTTGCGCATTGCACTAAACGAGGCCCGAAACACGGAGCCGACCTGCGCCACGTCGTGGACGCGATGCTCTACATCTCGCACACCGGGTGCCAATGGCGCTTCCTGCCTGAGGAGTTCGGACCGTGGACCAGAATCTGGTCCCAGTTTCGTCGGTGGTCGAGGAACGGAACGTGGACCCGTGTTCTTGTCGCGCTGCACGCCTCGTCGCGCATCGCCCTAGGTCGAAAGGACCCGCGGCCCTCGATGGTGGTCATAGACACCCACCTTGCACGAGGAGCCTCCAATGGGGGCGTAACCTTCCACAACCAGGGCGGTCCCTATGGTCGAACCAATGGTGCCAAGCGCATTGTCTGCGTGGACGTGACGGGCCTGCCGCTCTGCGTGCGCGTGGTGCCCGCTTCGACGTCCGAAGCCAGCGCCGTCGAACAGATACTCGACGACCTGGTCCTCACGGGTGCTGACGAACGGCTGGAACTCGTGCTCGTGGACCGCGGCACGGCGCGGTCTGCCGCCACGCGGTTGTCAGCGAAGTTCAACTACGAGGTTCGCCGAGTTGGATGGGACGAGCCACCGCGCAACGAGCACGGCGCCAAAGTCTTTCGCCCCATCCGCCATGCCTGGCGGGTTGAGGTTGCCCACGGCCACCTCGTGCGACGGCGACGCCTGGCGCGCTGCTTCGAGAACACCGTGACCTCAGCCACCGGATGGCTGCACGTCGCTTCCATCAGCGAGCTCCTTCGGGCGCTGTGCTGAACTCGTAGGTCTTTTGGCACCGCAATGGACAACCC
>JGI20207J14881_1000231_pt1 | contig 20801 bp, 18 predicted proteins | sample NGESurdeep092012_4_FD_14881 | JGI IMG/M metagenome (IMG submission 14881)
GATATGCCAAACCGGATTCGACAAACGCTGGCGCGTGTCCTGCCGCTCGTAAGCGCCGAGGAATTGATAATATTCGTCGACATGCCGCGGGATGACGTCGAAATAGAGGCGCTTTGCCGCCTTCGGCTCGCGATACATGAACACCGACAGGCTCTCTGGGCTGGCGTAGCGCAGCCACTCGTCAATGGTGAGCCCATTGCCCTTCGACTTCGAGATCTTCTGTCCCTTTTCGTCGAGGAAGAGCTCGTAGTTGAAGCTCTCGGGCGGCGTGCCGCCGAGCGCGCGGCATATCTCGCCGGACAGCTTGACCGAATCGATCAGGTCCTTGCCGGCCATCTCGTAATCGACGCCGAGCGCGACCCAGCGCATCGCCCAGTCCGGTTTCCATTGCAGCTTGCAGCGGCCGCCAGTGACCGGAACGGTGAAACGCTCCTGCGTATCCGGATCCTCGTAGGTGATGGTGCCGCGCTTGGCATCGTGGCCGACCACCGGCACCTGCAACACGATGCCGGTGCGCGGATCAATCGGCAGAAACGGCGAGTAGGTCGCCGCCCGCTCCTCGCGCAAGGAGGGCAGCATGACCGCCATCACCTTGTCGAAGTGCTCGAGCACGTTCATGAGCGCGGCGTCGAAACGGCCGGACCTGTAGCAATCGGTCGACGACATGAACTCGTAGTCGAAGCCGAAATGGTCGAGGAAAGCGCGCAGGCGCGCATTGTTGTGCTCGCCGAACGACGCATGCGTGCCGAACGGATCGCGCACCTTGGTCAGAGGCTTGCCGAGATCCTGCTCGAGCAAATCCTTGTTCGGGACGTTGTCGGGGACCTTGCGCAGGCCGTCCATGTCGTCGGAGAAGGCGATCAGCCGCGTCTTGATCTTGTCATCGGTCAGCACGCGGAAAGCGTGGCGCACCATCGTGGTGCGCGCGACCTCGCCGAAGGTGCCGATATGCGGCAGCCCGGACGGGCCGTATCCGGTCTCGAAGATGACCTCATCCTTCGGCCGTTTCTTCAGCCGGACGACGATCTTGCGCGCCTCTTCGAACGGCCACGCATTCGACTGTTCGGCGACGGAGCGCAGGTCTTGCACGCTTGCGGCGGTATCGATCGACATCACGGCCTCCGCGCGCACATGTAGGCAAGGCCCTGCGGGGCGTCAAATCAGGGCTTTCTCGGCGCGCCTGCGACCGCTACATCGGGCTCACGATGCCGACCGAGCATGCCTCCCGGACAGACGTAGGACGAACCGCCGCCGTCATCGGTGGCGGACCGGCCGGACTGGTGGCCGCCGAAGTGCTGGCGCGCGCTGGCGTCGCGGTTACCGTCTATGACGCCATGCCATCGCTCGGGCGCAAGTTTCTGCTCGCCGGACGCGGCGGCCTCAACCTGACGCACAGCGAGCCGCTCGACCGCTTCCTGTCGCGCTACGGCGCTATTGATCCGGCGCTGAAGCGGGCCATCGAACATTTCTCACCGTCGGCGCTGCGCGCCTGGGCGGAAGGACTCGGGCAGGAGATGTTCGTCGGCTCAAGCGGCCGCGTCTTCCCAAAGGCGATGAAGGCGTCGCCTTTGCTGCGCGCTTGGTTGCGCCGGCTCGCTAATCTCGGCGCGCGAGTCGCATTGCGGCATCGCTGGCTGGGCTGGGACGACAGCGGGCGGATGCGCTTCGCGCATGGCGGCCGCGAGACCGTCGCCGCCGCCGATGTCACCGTCGTGGCGCTCGGCGGCGCGAGCTGGCCACGGCTAGGCTCCGACGCGGCATGGACCGAGGTGCTGGCCGAACGTGGCGTCGCGGTTGCGCCGCTCGTGCCGTCGAATTGCGGCTTCACTGTCGCATGGTCGCAAGCGATGCAGCGTGTCGAGGGCGAACCGCTCAAGCGCATCGCGCTGTCGTTCGGCGAGCGCAGCGTGCGCGGCGAGGCGGTCGTCACCCGCAACGGACTCGAGGGCGGCGCGGTCTACGCACTGTCGGCGCCGCTGCGCAATGCGATCGCCCGCGACGGCGCTGCGACCCTGCACATCGACCTAAGGCCCGACATGACGGCTGCGGCGCTCGCCGAGCGCCTCGCTGCGCCGCGTGCGAAGCAGTCGTTGTCGAACGTGCTGCGCAAGGCGCTCAAGCTGCCGCCGGTCGCGACTGCGCTTTCACACGAGGCAAGCATCGCGGCTGGCCGGCCGCTCGCGTCGTTGCAGGCCGGTGAACTCGCCGCGCTGATCAAGGCCGTGCCGGTACGGCTCATTGGCGTGCAGCCGATCGCCGGCGCGATTTCAACTGCCGGCGGCATCCGCTTCGACGCGCTCGACGCGCGCTTCATGCTGAAGGCGGTGTCCGGCGTATTCGTCGCCGGCGAAATGCTCGACTGGGAGGCGCCGACCGGCGGCTATCTGATTCAGGCTTGTTTCGCGACCGGTGTCGCCGCGGCGGAAGGGGCGCTCGCCTGGCTCAAAACGGACTGATCGGGAAATAGCGTAGCCACAAATCGGTGAAGCGGCCTTTCTCCCAGAGCTGGAACAGCGCCCAGTTGAACGCCTGCCGCAACAGATCGTTGTTGCGGCGGACCGCAATGCCGATGCCCTCGCCGAAGAAGCGGCTCTCGGTATAAGGCCCTCCGCGGAAGACGCAGCAGCCGCCGGAGTCGGTGCCGTTGAGCCAGAAGGCGAGCGAGATGCCGTCGCCGAACAACAGATCGACCTCGCCTTTCTTCAGCGCCGTGCGCGCCGCTTCCTGCGACGGATAGGGATGCAGCTCGGCTTCCGTGAACAATTCCTTGAGATACGCCTCGTGCGCGGTGCCGGCGACAACGGCGATCTTCTTGCCCTCGAGCGCCTCCGGCTTGATCTCCTCGAAGGTGACGTCCTTGCGTGAGACGAAGCGGGCCGGCACGCGATAATAGGGGTCGGAAAAGTCGACCTTCTGCCGCATCTCGGGCGTCGGCGAAATCGAAGCGATGACCGCGTCGCCTTCGTTCTTGTTGAGCGCGTCGATGATCGTGTCGAAGCGGCGCATCTGCACCGTGCAAGCGACTTTCATCTCCTCGCAGAGTTGACGCGCCAGATCGACATTGAACCCGGCCGGATTGCCGTCAGGCCCGGCGTAGTCGAACGGCGGATAATCGGTCTCGGTAAGGAAGCGGATAATGCTGATGCGCGATAAATCCGGCCGCTCCGGCCGGCGGCGCGGGTCCCAGAAGCCGGGCACGGCCATAGGGTCGGCCTTGACCGCAGGAGTGAGCGGCACCGCCGGACTCTCGGTTGGTTTCGGCGCCGCATCGTTGCGTCCGGTTTGTGCCGCGGCCGCGCCGATAAAGACGAGAGCAGCTACCGTGGCGAGCGCCAGCGCGCCGCCAAGCCGTTTGCCCTGCTTTGTGCGCATCGGAGTCCTCGCCGCAAATCGCGGGCGACCATAGCATCCGAATTACGGCGAGCCAGCGGTAAGTGGCGGGCGCCGTTTAGCCGGCGCTGAGGTGCTTCTCGATCTCGTGCACCGGCATCTTGACGAAGTCCTTGTCGAGCTCGGCGCGCAGCGCGCCCTTGAGCGCATGCGAATAGGCCGGGCGTAAGATGCCGAGCGCGCGCGGTGGCGCAATCAGAATCACGGACTTGGTCTTGCCAGCGGAAACGGCGGCGTCGAGATGGTGCGCGAGACGAGTAAGGAACGCTTCTTCCGCGCGGTCATGCCAGTCGGTCTGGCCGACCGCGGCGCGGCCCGGTCCGACTCCGGCCGGCATACGTCCCGGCCTGTCGGTGCCCTGCTCATGCGTCGCCAAGTCCTCCTGCTCGAACACTTCGAGCGTCTTGAGGTTGGGAAACTTGGCATCGCCGGCGTTCTGGAGGACGAGCGCTTTGGCGCCGTCGCACACCACCACCCACTCGCCTTCGCGGATCGACAGACCGGACATGCATTCCTCCTTGAAACCTGCGCACGACCCTGGAGCAGCCGGGAATTTTGGCTTTGCTCCGGGTCAAACGCGCGGGGAGGAGCTTAGGTTCGCTTGACGTCAGTTGGTGCCGTCGAGCAGCCTACGGGCNATGACCTGCGCCTGGATTTCGGCGGCACCCTCGAAGATGTTCAGGATGCGCGCGTCGCACAGGATGCGCGAGGCGGGAAATTCGAGCGCGAAGCCGTTACCGCCGTGAATCTGCACGGCATTGTCCGCGTTCGCCCAAGCGATCCGCGCCGCCAGCAGTTTCGCCATGCCGGCTTCGAGGTCGCAGCGCCGGCCGGAATCCTTCTCGCGCGCGGCGTGATAGGTGAGCTGGCGCGCGATCATGATCTCCGTCGCCATCATGGCAATCTTGTCGGCGACGCGCGGGAAGTCGACGATCGGCCGCGCGAACTGCACACGATTCTGCGCGTAGTCGAGTGCCTGCTCCATCGCCGCCTGCGCGACGCCGACGGCGCGCGCCGCAGTCTGGATGCGCGCCGATTCGAAGGTCTGCATGAGCTGCTTGAAGCCCATGCCCTCGACCCCACCGAGCAGGTTTTCCGCCTTCACCTCGAAGCCGTCGAAGGCGATCTCGTATTCCTTCATTCCGCGATAGCCGAGCACTTCGATCTCGGTGCCGGTCATGCCTTTGGCGGGAAACGGATCTGCGTCGGTGCCGCGCGGCTTCTCCGCGAGCAGCATCGAGAGGCCGCGGTGGCCCGTCTCCTTGGGATTCGTCCGCACCAACAGGGTCATCAGATCGGCGCGCACCGGATGCGTGATCCAGGTCTTGTTGCCGTAGACCTTGTAGACGCTGCCTTCGCGTACGGCGCGTGTCTTGAGCGAGGCGAGGTCCGAGCCGGTGTTCGGCTCGGTGAATACCGCGGTCGGTAGAACCGCGCCGGAGGCGATCTTCGGAAGCCATTTCTCCCTCTGCTCGGCGGTGCCGCCGCCGAGGATCAATTCGGCGGCGATCTCCGAACGCGTGCCAAGCGAGCCGACGCCGATATAGCCGCGTGAGAGCTCCTCGGAGACGACGCACATCGATTCCTTGCCGAGGCCCATCCCGCCGAATTCCTCAGGAATGGTCAGGCCGAACACGCCGAGCTCGGACATCTGCGTGACGATCTCGAGTGGAATGTAGCTGTTCGTAAGGTGCCACTGCTGCGCGTGGCCGATCACCTCGGTGTCGGCGAACTTGCGCATCTCCTCGCGGATCGAGTCCAGCGTATCGTCGAGGCCGCAGGCACCGAATGTCGCGCCGTGGTTCTCGCGCATCAGGGCGACCAGGCGGCCGCGGCGCTCGGCCGTGTTTCCGGTGGCGATTAGGCGCTCCACCGCTGGCGTGACGCGCGCGGCGACTTGCGCCGCCGACAGGCCGAGGTCGGAAGGACGCACGACCTCGTTCTGGCTCATCGGGATGCCGCCAACAATCTGCGCGATGTATTCGCCAATGCCGATGCGGACGAGGTGCTCTTCGATTTCGCCGAGAGTGCCTTGCGCCGCCATGCGGGCGGCATAGGCGGCGAGCTGACGCACGGCCTCGACATAGGTCGCGAGCCAGGCGAGCCCGTGTGCGGCCCGTTGTTCGCGGTCGAGGAGCCGGCTGACCACATGCCCCTCGACTGCGACCCGCTCGCGCACCTTGGCGGTGGCGTCGCCGAGCAAGGCTTCCAGTCCCCTCGCCGCCTCGCGGGTAAGGTCGATCAGATCGTTTCCGGCGGCGGGACGAGTCGCGGCAGTCGGCATATCAACCTCGGGAACAGCTCTAAGTGGTTTTCGGATTCGTTAACGACACTACGCGTGCACTGCACAAAAGCAATGGGCAACGCGGATCGGGTTGTGGCCCATCCCAACCCAAAGAGAGCACCTGCAAATTGCTGAAATATTAACCATTTTAGGATTTTCTCGCATCGTGCCCCGATGCCATGCGGAATTGCCACCGGCGAGATCCGACTCCATGCAGTTCACGAAACGCCTGGCTCTTCTGCGGCGCCTACCACGGTTGCTCTCCTCGCTGTCGGTGCGCGCCCGCATCGTCGTGCTGGCCTTGATCCCGGTCGCAGGTTTCCTCGCCAACGGCATCACCTACCTGTCGGGCGAAGACGCCGTCGGCAAGGCGTTCATGACGGTTCAGCGATCGGATGAGCTGGCCAGCGCCAGCCGCGACTTCAAGGCCGCAGTAAGCACCATGCGGCTGACAGTGAAGGATTTCGACGCCACCCCGAGCCTGGACCTCATCGATCGATTCGGCGCGGCCTATAAGTCCGCGCTCAACGGGCTCGATGAGATCGCGTCGGTCGACAATTCCCTGACCCCCGATATCGCCCGACTGCATAACGACGTCGAAGCGCTCCAGGGCGATTTCGACACGCTGGTCCATGCCCAAAAGGTGCTGGGTTTCACCCGCGATTCGGGCCTGCGCGGCAACCTGATCAGCGCCGGCAATGCCGTCGAACGCATCATCAATGACAACATGACGTGGCTCGCCGAAGGCGACGCACACAAGTTGATGCTCTACCTGCTGACGATGCGCCACCACGAGACCGAATACCGGCTCAATCAGTTCGACCTTAACCGTCAGCTTTTCACCCGCGCCTACAAGCAGTTCAACGCTACCTTCGACAACATCGACGGTACGCCGGCCATGAAGGATTCGCTCGAGCGGCAAGTGAAGGCCTATGCCGACACCTTCAGCGCCTGGGTGGACGCTTACACCCTCGCATATCCGATGCGGACGGTGATCGACGCGGACAGCGAGAGCATGCTACCCCGTGCCGACAAAATCATCGCCCATGCGCGCGCGACTGCGGCGCAAGCGGCGGCCGCACTGGCCAGGGCGCAGCATCACACGCGCATCGGCATCATCGCCGTCGGCATCGCCATGGTGCTGCTCGGCCTCGGCTTTAGCTGGATGATCGGCCGCAGCATCACGCGCCCGCTGAACGGCCTCGCCGCGGTAATGAAGCGCCTTGCCGCAGGCGACACGTCGGCACGCATCCCAGCGACGCATGCGCGCGACGAAATCGGCGAGATGGCCCGAACCGTCATTGTCTTCCGAGATACCATGATCGAGCGCGAAGCGCTGGCGCGGACGCAGACCGTGACTGGCGAGGAGCGCGAACAGCGCAGCGCCACGATCGCGAGCACGATCGGCCATTTCAAGCACACCGTGGAGAGCGCGCTCGGCAAGCTGCGCGCGGCTTCGTTGAAACTCGAAACCAGTTCAAGCGACCTGAACAAGTCCGCCGACACGGTTTCGGCTGAAGCCGAGACGGCAAGCGCCCGCGTTGCGGCGGCTTCCGACAATGTCAGTTCCGCCGCTGGGTCGGTCGAGGAACTCGCTGCATCGATTGGCGAGATTGCGCATCAATCGGCGAAGTCCACCGAAGTCGCCGGCCGCGCCGTGTCGGAAGCAAAACGCACCGTCGCCACGATGGCCGAACTCGGCAATGCGGCAACGCGCATCGGCGAGGTGGTGGGCCTTATCCAGGCAATCGCCGGACAAACCAATCTCCTCGCGCTTAACGCCACTATCGAGGCTGCGCGCGCTGGTGAATTGGGCAAGGGCTTTGCCGTGGTCGCGGCGGAAGTGAAGTCGCTCGCCAATCAGACCGCACGGGCAACCGAAGAGATCGCCGAGCAGATCGGCGCCATCCAGTCGGCTGCCGCCGATTCGGCCCAGGCGATCGAACAGGTCAACGCCATCATCAACGACATGTCGGCTATCGCGACCTCGGTCGCCGTCACCGTCGACCAGCAGAACTCGGCGGTTGCGATCATCGCCGAGGGCGTGCACCGTGCCTCGAGCGAGGCGCGCAATGGCGCGGAAGCGATGTCGCGAGTCGCGGGCGTCAGCAATGATGCTCGGACAACCGCCGCCGGCGTCAAATCTCTTGCCGATGCGGTCGCTATCGAGGCAGAAAGCCTGGAAGCTGACGTGCGCCAGTTTCTGCACGACGTGCAGGCGGCCTGACGCGCGCTCTTGTAATCGGGATCGCAATTGCCGATCTGAGTATTGGCAGCCCGCGGAGCCCTCTTTTGCACTACCCGAAACTTTTTTGGCGCGTGGCTTATGGCGCGTTTCTCCATTTCCTGGCCGACGATGGCTGGGCCATCGCCAGCCACATTGCGCTCTCAACCTTGATGGCACTGTTTCCATTCATGATCGTGGTGACCGCCTTGGCGGGCTTTTTCTTCGGCTCGAAAGATCTTGCTGATGAAGCCGCGCGCATCCTGCTCGAAGCTTGGCCGCCGCAGGTCGCCGGACCCATCTCGGCCGACATTACCGGCGTGCTCACCAATGCGCGCGGCGACGTTCTGACCTTCGGCCTGCTATTCGCGATCTACTTCGCCTCGAGCGGCGTCGAGAGCCTGCGCATTGGCCTGAACCGCGCCTACGACATGGCCGAACGGCGACCTTGGTGGCTGCTGCGATTGGAATCGATCCTTTACGTGCTCGTCGCGGCGGTGGCGATCCTCGCGTTCTCGCTCCTCGTCGTGCTGGCGCCTTTCCTTTGGGACCGGTTGGTGAGGGCGGCACCACAGCTTGAGCCGTTCAGCGGCATGATCACGTTCGCTCGTTACGTAGTGGCGGCGATGGTCCTGATCATCGCGCTCACCGTTATGCATAGTTGGCTGCCGGCCGGCCGCCGCAGCCTTGGCGAAATCTCACCCGGGATCGTCGCTACGCTCGCATTGTGGCTCATCGCCGGTGCCGTGTTCGGACGCTACCTCGCCGAATACGCCTTCGCTTATGTGTCGATGTATGCGGGGCTCGCCTCGGCAATGATCGCGCTGATTTTTCTATATGTTTGCGCTTCGATCTTTGTATTCGGCGCCGAACTGAATTCGACCATCGGAAAGGTCCGCGCCGGCATCGCCGATGGCTGACGGCGGCGAGCCAACACCGGTTGCAGATATGAAGTACAACCGCGCCCCGAGACGCGTGGTGCGGTAATAAAATGTCAACGGCAATCGGCTTCAATAAACGCTTGGAGAGGTTGCGATGACCGAAGCCGTGTCACGTGCCGCCGTCGATGCTTTCTACGAGGCCTGGGTCTCGCGCGATCCGGAACGGATCGGCGCGACGCTGGACGATGACGTCGAATGGCACGTCAACGGTCCTTCGGAAGTGATCAAGATCTGCGGCTTCTGGCGTGGCAAGGCCGCTGTGGTCGAGCGTTTCACGCGGCTGGTCCCGGGGGTGGTCGACTTCAAGCGCCTCGAGATTGAGCACTTGCTGGTCGACGGCGATTCGAGTGCGATGTTTGGCCGCATCACGTCGCGCCATCGCGAGAGCGGACGCGTGATCTCACATCGCGCCTCGCACATCGTGCGCTACCGCAAGGGCAAGGTCGTTTACTTCCGCGTCGTCAACGACACTTTCGATGCGGCAGAGCAGTTTCTCGGCCATCCGCTGAACGTCAACGACGCATCGGCGCCCGCCAGCGACGGTCTGGTCGTCGTCTAGGCAACGCCGCCCGCCGCCTCGAGCACATCGTCAAAGCTCTTCAGGCCGACCGAAGGCGCGTTGACCATTACCGCCATGTTGCCGGGCGGATGCTGGTTTTTCCACATCATCGTGTGCGCCTTGGGGATGTCCTCCCAGGCGAAGGTCTTCGACAAACATGGATCGATGCGGCGCTCGAGCACGAAGCGGTTGGCGAGCGAGGCCTGCTTCAAGTGTGCGAAGTGCGAGCCCTGAATGCGCTTCTGTCGCATCCAGACGTAGCGTGCGTCAAAGGTGATATTGAAGCCGGTGGTGCCGGCGCAGAACACGACCATGCCGCCCCGCTTGACCACCATGCACGACACCGGAAACGTCTGTTCGCCGGGATGCTCGAAGACGATGTCGACGTCACGCTTACCGGTGATGTCCCAGATCGCCTTGCCGAAACGTCGCGCCTCCTTGGCCCAATCGTTGAATTCGGCGGAGTTCACCTGCGGCAATTGCCCCCAGCATTTGAACTCTTTGCGGTTGATCACGCCTTTGGCGCCGAGATTGAACACGTACTCGGCTTTGGAATCGTCGGAGACGATGCCGATGGCGTTGGCGCCCGACGCGGCAACGAGTTGCACGCCGAAGACTCCGAGGCCGCCGGACGCGCCCCACACCAGCACATTGTCGCCGGGCTTGAGCGTGTGCGGCGAATGGCCAAACAACATGCGATAGGCGGTGGCGAGCGTCAGCGTGTAGCAGGCCGATTCTTCCCAGGTGAGGTGCTTCGGCTTTTCCATCAATTGCCGCGACTGCACGCGGCAGAACTGGGCGAAGGAGCCGTCCGGCGTCTCATAGCCCCAGATCCGCTGCGAGGGTGACAGCAACGGATCGCCGCCATTGCATTCCTCGTCGTCGCCTTCGTCCTGATTGCAATGGACGATGACTTCGTCGCCCACCTTCCAGCGGTGCACTTTTGAGCCGACCGCCCAGACGATGCCGGACGCATCCGAGCCGGCAATGTGATAGGGCTGCTTATGCACGTTGAAGGGGGTGATGGGCTGGCCAAGCCCGGCCCAGATGCCGTTGTAGTTGACGCCGCCCGCCATCACGAGGAGCAGCACTTCGTCCTCGCCGATCTCCCAGGTCGGCACGACCTCAAGCTGGAAGGATTTTTCCGGCGGCCCGTGCCGCTCCTGGCGGATGACCCAGGCGTGCATTTTTTCGGGGACATGACCGAGGGGCGGGATTTCGCCGATCCCGTAAAGGTCCTTGAGCGCAGCGACTTTTCGCAGAGGGGCAGCCGACATTGCCTGTCTCCATGACCTGCTGCCCAAGTGTTACGCAATCCATGCTGCATTGCAACATCGATGTTGGCAGCGCACGAACGGGAAATCAGGCCCCATGTTCCCGTTCCGCCATGCGGTCATTTCGCGGCATCGGGAGCCGCCGGCAAGCCATCCGGCTTTCCACTTATTAATCGTCCGATGTCAGTGTCGCCGGCTGATACCAAGAGGCAGGAACATCGGAACGACGCAACCGGAGGAAACGGCGGCTTGGCGGCTGTTTTGCTGGAATTGGTGCCTGCTCGGCACTATGACGGCCGCCCTCTTTGCCGCATTGGCGCTGACGCGCTTTTCGATCGAGCCGGCAAGCGCGCTGACCCCGATTGCCGTCATCGGCGCCTATACCGCCTACGCCTATTACAGTTTCCGAAGTCCGCAGAAGCGTGATTCGTTCGTCATCTTCACGCTCGGCAGCCGCCTCTGCGTCATGACGAATGCCGCACGAAGACAATAGAATACTGATCTGTATAGACTTTGTCCCAGCTAGGCGATTGAGCGATTTCTTTGGCGAGCGGCTCAATCGGCTTTAAAATGATCCAACCGATCTTATAATCGTCCAGCAATTTAAATGCAGCGGCGATATCGACAAGATCTACAGCATCAAAATACCTATGGAGAAACTCATCACCGAAAGGCAGCGCCCTCCCATCAACGAAGGTCGGGATACCTGCAAAAATAAGAAAGCCTCCAAAATCGTAATCGTTAAAGACGTGCCCCGTGATGTTTTTTCTTTGAACGAAATCTAGAGCATCTCTAGGAGCCGTTGACGGTGGCGGAGCAATATTGGGCATCCACAACGTCGATATTGAGACCAAAGCGGCAATCGCCGCACAGCCCGCGGTAACGGCACCGGACCGCCGGCGAATAAATTGCAATACGTGATCAGCTGTCTCCTCACTCGCGGCACCAGGCAATTCTGAAAGCTGTGGCGCAAGAAACCATGCGCACGCCGAAAGGGGTCGCGCCAGAATGATAGGCGCGAGCAGGAAGAACATCACAAGCCCGCGCGTGTACGTTAGGCCTATAAATACGATAATGCCGAATGCAATCAGCCGAGCGCCGCGCAGGCGAACCCCCAACCCTGTCACGGTCAATAAGGTCGCGACAAAAGCGACCAAAGCTACATGGTCCTGCTGAAAATCGGGGGAATGCAGCTCTATTATTTGCGGTATCGTATATTTTAGATTCAACAATTCTCTTGTCGTGAGGGCTGACGAAATTCCGTAAGGCGTTATTAGTGCAGCGGCCGTGACACCCGACACAACGATCAGAATGGGCCAGCATTTCGTGTAACTGCGTCGAATAATATTCGACAAAAAACACATGCCGCTAAAGACATACAGCAATGCCAGACCGAACGTAAAACTGCCGTGTAGATTCGCCCAGAGCACCATCAACGGCGCGAAGACAAGCAATGACGACGTTTTGAAGTTATCGCGATCATAGGCGTCGATTAACTTAATGGTCCATATCACGAGCAGGACGTATGAAAAAATATGCGGCCGCGCCAGGAAGTGCGAGCTAATCGGTGCCGCACTGAAGCTGACCCAGGCGATCGCAACGGAAAACCTGAGGTTCTGAAGCAGATAAAAAGACAACAGGCCGATAATGGCGCCGCAGGTTATGGCGGTCATACCCACCACAGCGCGCCACCCGCCGAGCTTAAATGCGACGGCAAAAATAACCTCGGACAGCCATTCAGTGGAAATCCAGGGCTTGCCGGCAGCGGTGTAAGAAAATACGTCGACTGTCGGAAATTGCCAGTGATCTAATATCCATTGCCCGGTGCGGATATGCCAGAACGTATCCGGATCATTCAGCAAGGGATTGTTCGGGATTAACAAAACTATCGAATAATAAAGAAGACAGATCGAGAGAGCCACGCTGAGATGAAAAGTACGAGACGATTGGACCACGTGTCTGACCTGATAAGATGCCGAATCACAACCTGTCTATTTTAGACAATCGAACCCGCGAATCGAGCACCAGCGCGACGGTAGAATAAATCGACGACGGCCGTAACGTAGCGGCAACATTTCCCCATCCGCACATAAACGAAATCGATCCCTTGGGCTCTGGACGCGGTGCTGGGCAGGGGCCGCGCCATGTAGCGAGACCCTCAAAGCGGCGGTCGAGCACGTCGGGAAAGACGGCACCATCCTTANAGAACCTTGAGCNNCAGGCGCATGTTGGCGGCGCGGCCGCCGGTAGGTTGGTTGGCATCTTTTNACAATGATGCCCGGTGTTGATGCCCGGTGTTGCAGTAGCTACCGTCGCCATTGGGAGATCGCGCCACGGTCGGCCGGCCGGCGCGACCGGCGCTTAGAGGACCATGTAGGCCATCCGCCGAGTCGCGCGTGCCCAGCGACCGGCACGGGGCTGCTCCTCTCGGGTCCGCCGCTGAGCCTTAGTTTGATATTGCAACGCAGCAATAAACACGTCACTTTGGCCGCTGGCAGTGGTGGCAACGATGACGGGCGAAACGCCAAAGCGCGATAAACCCTGGATTTTCAGGACCTACGCCGGCCACTCGACGGCGCGGGACTCAAACGCCCTCTATCGCAAAAATCTGGCCAAGGGGCAGACCGGTCTCTCGGTTGCCTTCGATCTGCCAACCCAGACCGGCTACGACGCCGACCACGGGCTCGCGAAAGGCGAGGTCGGCAAGGTCGGCGTGCCGATCTCTCATCTTGGCGACATGCGCGCGCTGTTCGATGGCATCCCGCTCGCCTCGATGAACACGTCGATGACCATCAACGCCACCGCGGCGTGGCTGATGGCGCTCTACATTGCAGTCGCAGACGAACAGGGCGCGGCGCGCGCTTCTCTCACCGGCACCATCCAGAACGACATCATCAAGGAATATCTCTCGCGCGGCACCTACGTGTTTCCGCCCAAGCCGTCGCTTCGGCTGATCAAGGACGTGGCGATCTTCACGACGTCCGACCTGCCGAAGTGGAATCCGATGAACATCTGTAGCTATCACCTGCAAGAGGCCGGTGCGACGCCGGTACAGGAGCTAGCCTTCGCCCTCGCCACCGCGATCGCAGTGCTCGACACGGTGAGGGCGTCGGGCGAGGTTGACCACGCCAAGTTTTGCGAGGTGGTCGGCCGCATCTCCTTCTTCGTCAACGCGGGCCTGCGTTTCGTCACCGAAGTCTGCAAGATGCGCGCTTTCGTCGACCTGTGGGATGAGATCACACGTGAACGCTACGGCGTCACCGATCCGAAGCAGCGTTTGTTCCGCTATGGCGTGCAGGTCAATTCGCTCGGGCTCACCGAGCAGCAGGCGGAGAACAACGTCACCCGCATCGTCATCGAGATGCTCGCGGTCACTCTGTCGAAGCGCGCGCGCGCGCGCGCGGTGCAGTTGCCGGCCTGGAACGAGGCGCTCGGCCTGCCGCGAGCATGGGACCAGCAATGGTCGCTGCGCATGCAGCAGATCCTGGCTTACGAGACCGATCTTCTCGAATACGGCGACATTTTCGACGGTTCGGCCGCGATCGAAAGCAGAGTGGACGAGCTCAAGCGCGAGGCAACGCAAGAGCTTCGGCGCATCGAGGAGATGGGCGGTGCGGTCGCGGCGGTCGAGTCCGGCTACATGAAGCAGCAGCTCGTCGAATCCAACACCGCACGGCTTGAGGCGATCGAGCGCGGCGAGCAAATCGTCGTCGGCGTCAACAAATATTTGGAGACAGAGCCTTCGCCGCTGACCGGCGGCGTCGAGGCGATCCTCACCGTCTCGGAGGATGCCGAGCGCGATCAGATCGAGCGGCTGAAGACCTGGCGGACGCACCGTGATGCGCGAGCGGTCGAGGACGCGCTCACCGCATTGAGAGGCGCGGCGACCGGTGGCGGCAATATCATGCCGGCATCGATCCAATGCGCGAAGGCCGGCGTTACGACCGGCGAATGGGGCTGGACGCTGCGCGAGGCTTTCGGCGAGTACCGCGCGCCGACCGGCGTCGGCCGCGCCATGCGCAACGACGTCTCCGGTCTCGACGCCATCCGCGCCGACGTTGACCGCGTTTCGAGAAAGCTCGGCCGCCGCATGACCTTCCTCGTCGGCAAGCCTGGCCTCGACGGCCACTCGAACGGCGCGGAACAGATCGCCGTGCGCGCACGCGACGCCGGCATGCAAGTCGTCTATGAGGGCATCCGCCTCACTCCGGAAGAGATCGTCGATGCGGCGCGCAAAGAGCAGGCACACGTCATCGGCCTGTCGGTCCTTTCGGGCAGCCATCTACCGTTGGTCGAGGACATCGTGCACCGCATGAAGGATGCCGGCCTCGACGTGCCGCTGGTCGTCGGCGGCATCATCCCGCCCGAGGACGCTGCCGAACTGGAGAAAGCCGGCGTCGCCGCGGTCTATACACCGAAGGACTTCGAGCTGAACCGCATCATGTCGGACTTGGTGCGGATCGTTGAGCGCAAGAACGAGGCGTAGATGTTATTTGTCGTGACCGGACCCCGGGGATGACAGATTAGATAGCGCCTCCGCCAGCTTCGAGGGGCCGACCGGCTTCACCAGATAGGCGTTCATGCCCGCCTCGCGCGCGGCCTCATGGTCGTCGGTGCGCGCCCGGCCGGAAATACCGATCACCGGTACGCGTCCCATCTCGCCCCGTAGCCCGCGGATACGGCGCGTCGCGTCGAGGCCGTCGATGCCGGGCAAAGTCACGTCCATCAGCACGGCATCGTAGCCGCCGCGCGCCAGGCGCGCGACAGCGGCCTCCCCGGTGGAGACGAAATCCACGCGATGCCCAAGCTCGCCGAGGATCGTGTTCATGATGACCCGGCCATAAGGATTATCCTCGGCACAGAGAAGATTGAGCGATCTGCCCTGGACCCGCCCGGACGGCGGCGCGTCGCCCCGCCGGTCGACGCGCTGGACCAGCGCGGTTAGACGAAACGTGCTGCCCTTGCCTTTGGCGCTACTCACCCTGAGATCGCCACCCATCGCCTTGGCGATGCGCTTGACGAAGGTGAGGCCGAGGCCAGCGCCGCCATAGCGCCGCGCCACCTCGACGCTCGCCTGCGCGAACGGCCGGAACAGTATTTTCAGCTCGGCGGCGCTCATGCCGATGCCGCTGTCGGTCACGTCGAATACGAGCCGCACGCGCTTGCCGCGCGCCGGCTCGGCCGATACCGCAAAACGCACGCTTCCTTCATGGGTGAACTTCACCGCGTTATCGGCGAGATTTTCGAGCGCAGAGCGCAAGCGCAACGCGTCGCCGGCAACCTGAACCGGCAGATCGGGCGAGATCGAAACTGTAACGTCGACGGACTTGTTGGCCGCGCGCGCGGTCAATGATTCGGCTACCGCTTCGGCAAGCACGCGCGGGGCAAAAGGCTCGCGACGCAGGACCAGCCCGGCGGCATCGGCCCGCGCGGCATCGACAATCAGCGTTGACAGCGCGGCGAGATGCTCGGCGCCGCTCTTGACGGCCTTGGCCCATTGCCGCTCGCGCGGGCCGAGATCGGACGAGGCCAGGAGCTCGGCCAGCGCCAGAATGCCGGTCAGCGGCGTGCGGATGTCGTGCGCGACGCCTGCGAGCGCCGCCTCGATAGCGCGCGGCGAGGCGGCCGGCGAACGCCTCCGCTTCGCCCCCTTCGATGTGCGCTTGTACTTCGGCATGGCTCCCCCGTCGCCAATTTGGCACGGGCGTAGGGTTCAAGCGAGCCCGATGAGCCGGCGAATGTCGCGCGGGAGGAGGCGCTGGGCGCGCAGTTCGCGCAGGCCCGTCGCTTGCGTTGACTTCGACAGCTTGCGGCCAACGTCGTCAAGCAAGAGGCGGTGGTGGTGATAACGGGGGGCCGGCAGGCCCAGCAGTGCCTGCAACAAGCGATGGACGCTCGTGGCATGGAACAGGTCATGGCCGCGCACCACGTCGGTGACGGCCTGCGCCGCATCATCGACGACAACCGCGAGATGATAGCTCGTCGGCACGTCCTTGCGCGCGAGGATGACATCGCCCCACGCCGCAGGATCGACGTCGATGATGCCCGTCTCGCCGTCCGGGCCGGCGCCTGTCTCGTTCCATGAAACCGCGCCGATACGCGCCAGCGCCGCCGCCATGTCAAGGCGCAGCGCGAAAATCGCGCCACTGGCGATGTGCTGCGCGCGCGCAGCCGCGCCCATCGCCTTCGCTGTGCCGGGATAGAGCGGCGCGCCGTCAGGGTCGCGCGGCCACGGGGCAGTCGCTTCTTTCGAGGCTACCAGCGCGGCGATCTCGGCGCGGCTCTCGAAGCTCGGGTAGACCAGGCCTATGGCCTCGAGCCGATCGAGGGCCGCGCGATAGTCGGCGAAGTGCTCGGACTGTCGCCGCACCGGCTCCTCCCAGCGGATTCCGAGCCGGGCGAGGTCCTCGTAGATCGCGGCCTCGTATTCAGGCCGGCAGCGCATGGCGTCGATGTCTTCGATGCGCAGCAGCAGGCGCCCACCCTCCGCCTGCGCCATGTCGGAGTTCAAAAATGCCGAAAGCGCATGACCGAGGTGCAGGTAGCCGTTCGGCGACGGCGCGAAACGGAAAACGGGTGGTATGGCCATCAAGTTTGGACTCGTCATAGCCAGCGAAAGCGGGCTATCAGCCCTCTCCTAGCACGGCGCGAACGGCGGGATCGTCCGCTTTCGCCGACGACAACCGCGTGACATGACCCAGTTCCTCCACAACGACGACGACCTGCGCGCCGCGCTTGTCAAATTAATCGAGCAGGATCCGCGGCTCGTCCCCGTCGCCGAGAAGGCCGGCATCTTCGCGCTGCGCCGGCGCGAGGCGGGCTACGCCGGACTTTGTGCCATCGTCTGCGGCCAACAATTATCGACCGCCAGTGCGGCGGCCATCCGAGACAGACTCTTTGCCGCATTCATGCCCTTCGGTCATGAATCTGTGCGCAAGGCGCGCACCGACAAGCTCAAGCGGCTCGGCCTGTCGATGGCCAAGATCAAGTCGATCCGCGCCATCGCCACGGCGATCTCCGAGGAAATCATCGACCTCGAGGCGGTCGGCAACATGAACGCTGACGACGCACATGCAGCACTCGTGAAGCTGCATGGCATCGGCCCGTGGACCGCGGACATCTACCTCCTGTTCTGCCTCGGCCATGCGGATGCCTTCCCTGCGGGCGATCTGGCCGTTCAGGAGGCGGTGCGCATCGCCTTTAATCTGCGCAAACGGCCCGAGGCCAAGGCGTTGACCAAGATCGCCGAGGCCTGGCGGCCCTGGCGCGGCGTGGCGGCGCATCTGTTCTGGGCCTATTATCACGTGGTCAAACGCCGCGAAGGCATCTCGTTGCAAGCGAGGAAGCCCGCCAAGAAACTCCGCAAGTCGGCCCGCAAAACTTCCCGCAACAAGGCGTCCGACAAGACGACGGCCCGCAAGAAAACCACCGGAAGGACGAAGAAGAATGGCTGACCTCGACGGCCCACGTCTCGAACCCCGGTCGGGCACCGCCAAACAACTCGTCGTTTTCCTGCATGGCTACGGCGCCGACGGCAACGACCTGATCGACATCGGCCGCGCCTGGCAGCAGGTCCTGCCCGACGCGGCCTTCGTGTCGCCGCACGCGCCTCAGCCATGCGGGCAGGCACCGACCGGACGCGAGTGGTTTCCGCTGACCTTCCGCGACCCCGACGAGCGCTGGACCGGTGTCAACGCCGCCGCTCCGCCGCTCAATGCCTTCATCGACGCCGAGCTCAAGCGCCGCAGCCTCCCCGATTCGGCGCTGGCACTGGTCGGCTTCAGCCAAGGCACCATGATGGCGCTGCATCTCGGCCTGCGGCGCGCCAATGCGCCGGCGGCGATCGTCGGTTACTCCGGCATGCTGGTGGTGCCCGAGGATATCGATGCCGATAAGTTTGCGGCCGAGATTCGCAGCCGGCCGCCGNTTCTGCTCGTGCACGGCGATCAGGACCAGCTCATCCCGGTGCAGGCGCTGATGCACGCGACCCAAGGCCTCGCGGCGCTGGAGATTCCGGTCGAGTGGCACATTTCGGCGGGCGTCGAGCACGGCATCGACCAGGAAGGGCTGCGCCAGGGCGGCGAATTTCTTGTGCGCAGGTTTTCCGGCCGCTGAGCCGACCCTCTTGCTCCGCCGCCCACATCTACTTCATAATCTCGTCACGGTGCCCTATTAGTAGATCGTTCGCTGCGTGGCAGCAGCCTTGAAGGAGGCCGGAGAGCTCGCTTGAACGTGCACGTGTCACCCAGTGGTTTTCCATCCCTGGTGCTCAACGCAGATTTCAGGCCGTTGAGCTATTACCCGCTGTCGCTCTGGTCCTGGCAGGACACGATCAAGGCGGTGTTCCTGGAACGCGTGAACATCGTCGCCAATTACGATCACGCGGTGCACAGCCCCTCCTTTGAGATGAAGCTGCCGAGCGTCGTCTCGCTCAAGACCTTCGTCAAACCCTCGACCCATCCGGCCTTCACGCGCTTCAATGTCTTCCTCCGCGACCGCTTCGCCTGCCAATACTGCGGCGATCGGGATGACCTCACATTCGACCACCTGGTGCCGCGCTCGCGCGGCGGCCTGACGACGTGGGACAATGTCGTCGCCGCCTGCTCGCCATGCAATTTGCGCAAGGGCAGTTTAACGATCGAAGAAGCCAAGATGTGGCCGTCGCAGATGCCGTTCCAGCCGACGGTGCATCATCTGCACAGAAACGGCCGACTGTTCCCGCCAAACTATCTGCACGAGAGCTGGCTCGACTACTTGTACTGGGACACCGAGCTCGATCCGTAAGGCCTCTCGCGGCAAGTTGTGCCACGGCGCAAGCGCAGCAAGCTTTCCCACGATTTCTCTAAATCCTTTATCAAAAAGGACCCCGACGAACCGCGCCGGGGCTAAGTCGTGGGCACGGCAGGGAGGAGAAGCGCCGTGCGGTGCCAACCTAAGGCGAGAATCGGCGCAGGCCGCCATAATGAATGCGTAAATCCACATGCCATTCTTCCGCATTGCCACACCGGTTCGCGCAATGCGATCACGTTCGCTATGCGCTCATTTGAGCATGCGCAGACGTGCCCTCATCGCCAACCGTTCAGGTCCGAGCGAGCCCAACCATCCGCCGCCATCTGCTCGCGTCACAAGCAGTGATTTCATTTCAGCTCGCGCGGGTCACGATCGCTAAGCGCGACGTTTTGCAAGACGGCGGGAATTTGCTTTTTACGGTCCGCAATGCCGGCATTATTGTCGCGCTTACGATAGCAAGCGGTGCGCTGTACGCGTCCGAGAACTCCAGCTTGCCCGCTAGGGCTTTCCCGGTAATGCGCAGGGCTTCCGTCTGTGCTTGAACGACGCCCTTTGCGGTAGCCTCAACTTTCTCGCTGATCATTCGCTTTAGCTCGGCCGCATCATGTGGCCCTATCCCGCGCGTTGCGACGGCGGCGAGAATGGGCCACCGATACCCGAGGGTAATACCGGTATGCATAACGGCCGCGCCTAGATTAGCCGCCAGAGTCAATGCGCTGTGTTGTCTTTTTCGCATGCGGCGATAATCCGCCCGCGTGACATCTGTTCCCGCAGGGCGACCAGCGCCGCTGCGCAATGTCAGGTTGATGGAGTACGAACGGCCGAATTCCGACGCCAGAGCCGTTTAGTTTTCGTTGTCGTGCCCGTCGGTAAACCGGCTCAGGACTTCCTGCACGCGCTGGAGGACCTCTGCGGTTCGCCCGGCATAGTACCGGCTGATAATTCGCTTTACCGCGCTTATCTTCGGGTCGTCTGGATCGAAGCCCGCCGTCCGCAGCAGCTCATCGAGGTCCTTTGTCGATTCGGCCTCGTCAAAAAGTCGCAAAAGTCGCTCTCCCAGTTTCGGCGCCGATTGAAGTGGCGGAGCTCATGCCCATTAAAAATACATATCTTCGTCGCACCCGTTCCCGCTTGCAGACATTCACGCGCCGGCTAGCAATTTGTCGCGGCCGTCGAAGACGCTTCAGCACCAAGCAAGCCTCCGGGGTGCTCCCGTTCTTGACGTGCTCCTGGAACCTGCATGGTCATCCGAGATTGTAGTTCAGGGCAATCGGACAGACAAACATGGATGCAAAGCCAGATACTGGGCGGCCTGACGCGCGCTTTCGCGCGTCTCGGC
>JGI20207J14881_1000232_pt1 | contig 20799 bp, 19 predicted proteins | sample NGESurdeep092012_4_FD_14881 | JGI IMG/M metagenome (IMG submission 14881)
CGCCGTGCGAACCGCCAGTCTTGCGGCCGGTGATACAGCGCATGCACTGACGATGGCTGCGCGAATAAGCGTCGATCCGCGGACTTCACCGACATTCTCCGACTCGCTGCGCACGGTCGCAGAACGCGTTTTGGGGGCTGCGGCCTGGAACGCGGAGCTGGCCACAGCGCGAAAGGAATTCGTCAAGCGCATGCTTGAAAGTTCAGCTCCGAGATCGCTACGCGGTGATCCGCGACTGCGTGGCTTTGATGGTCAGACGACCAAACTCAGCGCGCTTGCGCAGGGGAAGGTCACTATCGTCGCATTCTGGTCGCGATTCTGTGGCCCGGCGATCGAGGATCTGCCTGTCATGAACGCCGTCGCGACGCGCCTGGCGAAATCTGGTGTCCGGGTGGTGAGTGTCGTTGACGAGGCAAACTCATCTGCCGCGCTGAAACAGTTCCTGCGAGACAGGAAGGTAACAATGCCGACGTATCTTGACAGCTGGCACGAAGGCAGCCGCGCGTTCAATCAGTGGGGCACGCCGGACTACTATGTAATCGACGCTGATGGAAGAATACGGTTCGCGGGAACCAATTCCGCAGAGACGGTGCTCGCCCGCGCCGAGGCTTTGCGAATGTCCGAGAACTGACGTTCAGACTTCGCACCTCCCCTAACTATTGACCGCTATCGTCTCCAGCGCTTCCCATCGTAGCATCAATTGAGATATCTCGGCGTCCAGTTCCTTGAGTCGCACACTCGCCGCACTGACCGCAGCTCCGTCGCGCAGGAATACCGGATCGGCGAGTGAAGTGTACAGCTGCTCACGTTCCGTTTCCAGCTTACCGATACCGTCAGGGAGAGCCGCGAGTTCGCTCGTCTCCTTATATGTAAGACGACGCTTGCGCGGCTCTTGTGCAGTCGCCGCGTTGCGCTTGGGCGCCGATGTGGCAGGAACAGCACGCTCGGCTACTTTCCGCTGCCGCACCCAATCCGAGTAACCACCGGCGTATTCGGTGACACGTCCACCGCCTTCGAAGACGAGCGTGCTCGTCACAACATTATCCAGAAATGCGCGGTCATGGCTCACGACCAGCAACGTGCCACTGAACTCGAGCAGCAACTCTTCGAGCAGATCGAGCGTTTCGATATCCAGATCGTTGGTCGGTTCATCCATCACCAGCAGATTGAACGGCCGAATGAATAGTCGCGCAAGCAACAGTCGGTTGCGCTCTCCGCCGGATAGCGCGCGAACTGGCGCACGCGACCGGTCCGGTGCAAAGAGGAAATCCTCGAGGTAGCCGAGTACGTGTTTGCGCGCACCACCGATCTCGACGAACTCTGCGCCATCGGCAACACTCTCGAATACGCTGCGGTCCGGATCGAGCTGCTCGCGGAGTTGATCGAAGTACGCAATCTGGAGGCCGGTGCCCGAACGGATAGTTCCGGAATCCGGGGTCAGTTCTCCGAGCAATAGTCGCAGAAGTGTAGTCTTCCCTGAGCCATTGGGCCCGATCAGACCAACTCGATCGCCCCGCGCTATACTCGTCGAGAAATCGCGAATGATTGTGCGATCACCCCGCGCAAATGATATCCCGCGAGCCTCGACAACCAGCTTTCCAGATCGCTCTGACTCCTGCGCCTGCAATTTTGCGGTGCCCGTGCGCTCTCTGCGCGCACTGCGCTCAACTCGAAGCGCTTCAAGCGACCTGACACGTCCCTCATTGCGAGTGCGGCGAGCCTGAATCCCTGTACGAATCCATACCTCCTCCTTCGCCAGCTTCTTGTCGAACTCGACCCACTCTCGCTGCTCATTCGCAAGCGACGCTTCCTTCCGAACGAGGTAGGTATCGTAGTCAGTGCCCCAGTCAACCAGTCGACCGCGATCCAGTTCGACAATTCGAGTTGCGACGCGCCGGAGAAAAGCACGATCGTGTGTGACGAGTACGAGTGTGATTTCGCGATCGATCAGAAAAGATTCCATCCACTCGACTGCTTCAACATCCAGGTGATTTGTCGGCTCGTCGAGTAGCAGTACGTCGGGCTCGGCGATCAGCGCGCGTGCGAGCAGTGTCTGGCGTTTGCGACCTCCAGACGCGGCGGCGAATTGCCGCTCTCCGTCCAGCGCAAGATGAAACAGCACGGTCTCGACGCGCGACTGCACCTGCCACGCATCTGAAGCATCGAGTGCCCGATGGAGCCGGTCGAGTTCGCGGAGCGCGCTCGGACTCCCGGTAGCCGCAACTTTGTGGCTCGCGGCGTGATAACGGGCCAGCAAGCGTCCAGTATCGCCGAGTCCAGCAGAGACCACGTCGAAGATCGTGCCGGCCAGATCGGATGGGATCTCCTGCTCAAGGCGAGCGACAGTGACACCCGTCTGGCGCACGACTTCGCCCGTGTCCGGCGCCATCGTACCGTCGAGGAGCTTCATGATCGTGCTCTTGCCGGTGCCGTTTCTCCCCAGCAGGCAGACCCGCTCGCCGCGCTCGACCGTAAGATTGGCGCGATCCAGTATGGGTGGGCCGCCGAAAGCGATGCTGACGTCCTGCATTCCGAGGAGCGCCATTACGGTGTCTGTTCCAGGTACGGGTATCTCAAGACTGAAGATTAACAAGTAAATTGGGTTCCATGCCGATCTGGCCATACCTTCCCACGCTTCAGCGAATCGCGCTTGCGCTTGCTATCGGATTGTTCGCCGGCCTCGAACGCGAACATCGGGGCAAGGAAGCCGGCCTGCGAACGTTCGCATTCGTTGCACTGATCGGCTGCACTGGCGCGTTGCTTGGCGAGAACTTTGCCTTGCTCAGCATCGCACTGGTCGGTGTCCTCATAGTCATGCTGAACCTGCAGACTATTCGCACCACGCAGGGAATGGAGCTGACCACGTCGGCAGCGCTGATACTTACGGCACTTGCCGGCGCACTTGCAGGGGAGGGGCAGACCCTCACACCTACGATACTCGCTGTGATGACGGCGGCGCTTCTCGAGTGGAAGAGGCCACTGCACGAATTCAGTCTCGGCCTGACCGACTCCGAACTGCGTTCCGCAATACTTCTCGCGATTCTCGCGTTCGTCGTGTATCCCGTATTGCCGGCTGGTTTTGTGGATCGATGGGAATTGCTCGACCTGCAAGCGGCATGGTTGATCGTGATTCTTATCGCAGGCATCGGATTCATCAACTACGTGCTGCTCAAGCTCTACGGTGCAAAGGGCCTGGCATTCGCTGGATTCCTTGGCGGCCTCGTCAACAGTAGTGTGACGGTCACCGAAATGGCGCACAGGGATCGCGACAGTGGAGGCCGACTCACGAGCGTTGCATACGCGGGTATAACTCTCGCAACTGTTGCGTCGATCCTGCGCAACGCGGTGCTACTCGCGCTGCTGGCGCCCGTCGTACTGGTAAGTAGTTCACTCGCGTTCATACTGATGCTCGGCGCAGGAGTCACACTCCTGATCGCGCGGTATCGCTCACCTGGCGCAGCAACCGCCGTTTCATCTCCGGCGGAGCTCCCACTCTCATCGCCGTTTTCCATAACATCGGCGCTGAAGTTCGGACTGCTCTTTCTGGTCCTTCAGATCGCCGGTGTGCTCGCGCAGCGCTCCCTGGGACAGCCAGGCTTCTACGTAGTCAGCGCGTTGGGTGGTTTGATTTCCGGTGCCAGCACCGTTGCTTCGGCTGCGCTCCTCGCAGCGCACGGAGAAATATCCGCGCAGACGGCTGCCGTCGGATCAGTGATTGCCACCGTTGTAAGCGTGCTCGTCAATGTAGTGTTCACCGCGCGCATAACCAGAGATACCGGCCTGACAAGGCATCTTGCGTGGACGATGGGAAGCATCGCCGCGCTCGGGTTGCTTGGCGTGATTGTTCAGGATACACTGATCGTAATCGTCAACCGGTTTTGAATTCAGCGCTGCCTTCCTTTTCGTTTCGCACCTCGCATCACAGCGGCTCCGCGCGAGCTGGAATCCTTGAAACCCCCCATGGTCCGGTAGAAACACCAGCCTTCATGCCGGTTGGTACTCATGGTGTTGTCCGTGGATTGTCCATGGACGAAGTTGCAGCCGCCGGTGGTCAGATGATTCTTGCCAATGCATATCATTTGTACCTGAGGCCAGGCGACATGATGGTTCGCGCACTCGGCGGACTTCATGAGTTCACCAGATGGGGCGGACCGATGTTGACCGACTCTGGTGGATTTCAGGTCTTTTCACTCTCAAAACTCCGAACGGTGAGCGAGGCCGGAATTGAATTCCGGAGCCACATCGACGGTTCACTACATCAATACACGCCCGAAAGTGTGATGCGGATCGAGCGCAACATCGGCGCCGATGTTGTAATGCAACTCGACGAGCTCATTCAGGGTAGGAGCGACGAGTCTGCCGCGCGATCGGCGATGGAGCGTAGCAGGCGCTGGTTGAATCGCTGTCGAGTAGAGTTTGAACGCATTTCGGCAGAAGGTCGAGCGCCGCTTCCGGAGTTTGCTGTGCCGGATGGCGCACCAGAACTTGCCGATGATATCGAGGCACCGCATCAGGCGCTCTTCCCGATCGTGCAGGGTGGTACGCATGCCGATTTGCGCAGGGCGTCCGTGGCGGGGATCCTGGACAGTGGCGACTGGATCGGCGTAGCGATTGGCGGCCTGTCGGTGGGTGAGACAAAGGCAGATACCTACGCGATGCTGGAAGTGTGCGATCCGGCCATCCCACGCACCGTTCCGCGTTATCTGATGGGTGTTGGATTTCCCGACGATCTCATCGAGGGAGTTCGGCGCGGGATCGATCTATTCGATTGCGTCGCTCCTACGCGCATGGGACGCGATGGCACCGCCTTCACGCCAGATGGAAAACTGCAGATTCTACAGAGCAGTCATCGGACGGACCGGAGACCACTGGTTGAAGGCTGCACTTGTGCATGCTGCACGAAATATGATCGCGCGTACATGCGGCATCTCTTTGCAAGTGAAGAAATGCTCGGTAAACGATTGCTCGCGCTGCACAACGTGACATTCCTTATCGACGTGATGAGGAGCACGCGCGCCGCACTGGAGAGTGGTGAATTCAACGCGTGGAGCGATGCGTGGCTTGCCCGTTACCGACGAGGATGACTGTTATGTACTACGGCGTGCGGCGAGACCTCTGACAAGGGCGTCGAGACCAAATTCGAAACCGTCAGTAGCGTCGTCGCCGTGCATCTGCGAGATGCCGCAGAAAAGATCCGGATACGTGTCTGCATCGGGCAGGAATCCAGACTCGATAGAAACGCGCGCCGCTTCCGCGCCCGACTGCTCCTCGATGACAGAACCGACCACATAGTGGCTCATCACCATCATCGCGCGCACCGCGTCGTTGGCGGAAAAGCCAGCGTGGCGCATGGCTCGCACGCGGCCGTCCAGACTGGCGTAAAGACTGGCGTCTGGTCTGGTCCCGGCGTGTACGCGTGCACCGTCGCGGTACCGGAGGAGCGAATCGCGGAAGCTTCGNGCATTCTCCTTGAGGGCCTCAGTCCAGGTATCCGGTGTCATCGGCCCCGGGGGCGCACCCTCCTTCAGCATCTGGGCGGCCATCTCGTCCAGCAGATCTCGCTTGTTCCTGAAGTGCCAATAGATGGCTGGCTGCTTGACGCCCAGTCGCTCGGCCAGTCGCCGAGTCGTGAACGCATCGAGCCCGCCCTCGTTGAGCAGCTCCAGGGCGCTCCTTACAATCGCTTCACGACTCAATCCCATTTTCATGGTTCCAGCGGCCTCGGTTATTGACTAAGATTAGCACCTTATCATAGATAAGCACATTCTTCCAGTCAATGCCTCGTGATTGCGAGGTATTCCCTACGGGAGCGACGTCCTCTATACAACCCAACCGCACGCGCGTAAGATGGACCCACTCGGAAAGGAGATCTCTGTGTCGGCTTCAGTCTCACCGAACGAAACCGTGGAATCGGTCCGTGACGATGTCATCGGATGGCGCCGCCATCTGCATCAGTATCCTGAGCGCTCGTTTCACGAAGTGCGCACGTCGCAGTTCGTTGCGGATACTCTTGCAAGTTTTGGTGGCCTTGAGATCACACGGCCGACTCCGACAAGCGTTCTTGCGCGGTTAGTAGGCTCCGGGCCCGGGCCTGTTCTCGCAATTCGAGCCGACATCGATGCGCTGCCAATCAACGAGCGCAATACGCACGACTTCATCTCCCGTGAACCAGGCACCATGCACGCGTGCGGCCACGACGGCCACACCGCGATGTTACTTGGCGCCGTCAAGGTACTCGTCGGCAAACGCGACGCGCTGCACGGCGAAGTGCGTTTCATCTTTCAGCACGCCGAAGAGCTGAATCCGGGTGGTGCGGAGGAACTCGTCCAGGCAGGCGTGCTGGATGGTGTGGACATGATCATCGGCGCGCACCTGTGGAGTGCGCTCGCCGTCGGAAAGGTCGGCGTCAAGGCGGGTGCACTAATGGCATCGCCGGATATCCTTCACATTACCATCAAGGGCAGCGGCGGTCACGCAGCGATTCCGCACCAGACGATCGATCCAATTGCGATTGCCGCACAGTTCATCACGAACCTGCAGTATATCGTCTCACGAAACGTCGATCCGTTGCAGCCTGCAGTCATCTCAATCACACGCATTGCCGGCGGGACGACGCATAACGTGATTCCCGGTGAAGTGGAACTCGAGGGAACAGTACGCACATTCGACCCGACTCTGCGGGCCGAGATGCCAAAACGTGTTGAGCGGATACTCTCCGGGATCACTTCCGCCCATGGTGCCAGCTACAGCTTCGAGTACGAGCACGGATATCGTCCGGTTGTGAATGATGAAGGCNCCAGCGAGTTGTTGCGACGCGCCGTAGTCAACGCACTGGGAGACGANGTCCTGATCGAGGCAACGCCGACGATGGGAGGTGAAGACTTCTCGGCGTATCAGCAGCGNGTGCCGGGTGCCTTCTTCTTCATCGGAGCACGATGCGAGGAGCGCGGTATCGTTCAGCCGCACCATCACGAACGGTTCGACATCGACGAGCGCGCGCTCGACTTCGGCACCCGAATCTTCGTAGCAGCCGCTCTCGACTTCCTCGGCGCGAAGCAAGCGTGAGGCGGTACCGCTGGCTCGCTGTACTACCGACGCTTGGATTGCTGGGCGGAATCCCGTTTGCGAACCGAGTCCAGCCGTACATAGCTGGCCTGCCGTTCCTGCTAGCCTGGATCGTAGGATGGGTAGTAGCGACGTCGATCATAATGGGGCTGATCTACAGACTGGATAAGAGAAACGATGCTGCAGCCGAAGTTGCGGTTTCTCCTGTCGATCACCCGATACCATAGTGACGCCCGCGCTTGGGATCATCATCGGAGTATTCGTGCTCGTGGTCGCGCTGGGATTGGCAGCGCGTCGCGGGCACGAGATGAATCTGGAGCAATGGAGTGTCGGCGGTCGCGGTTTCGGAACGATTTTCGTCTTCCTGTTGATGGCAGGCGAGATCTACACCACCTTCACCTTCCTCGGCGGCAGCGGCTGGGCATACGGGAAGGGCGCGCCGGCTTTCTACATTCTCTGCTACGGTGCAATCGCGTACAGCGTATCGTATTTCCTGCTCCCGATAATCTGGCGATTCGCGCAGGCAAGGCGACTGGTATCACAAGCTGATTTCTTCGCGGTCAAGTACGACAGCCGAGCGCTCGGAGTGGTGGTTGCGGTTGTGAGCGTCGCAGCACTGGTGCCGTATCTCGTGTTGCAGCTCAAGGGACTCGGCATCATCGTATCCGAAGCTTCCGGGGGAGTTGTCACGCAGCAGGTCGCCATATGGGCGGGAAGTGCTGCGCTCGTTGTGTACGTGGTCGTCTCGGGGGTTCGCGGTTCCGCGTGGACCTCGGCGCTGAAAGATGTGATGATCCTGGCCGTTGTGATCGCGATTGGCGTGTACCTCCCGATGCACTACTATGGCGGCTATCGCGCGATGTTCGAAGCGGTCGAGGCTGCGAAACCTGGTGCATTGACGCTTCCATCGTCCGGGATGAGCCCCGCATGGTTCGTATCGACGGTGTTGCTGACCGCGACCGGTTTTTACCTGTGGCCACAGTTCTTCGCCGGCGTGTATACTGCGCGCAATGAGAATGTATTCAGAAAGAACGCGGTCATCCTGCCGCTATATCAACTCATAATCCTGTTCGTATTCTTCGTGGGATTCGCGGCGACGCTTGTCGTCCCCGGACTCAAGGGAGCCGATGCTGACCTGTCGCTCTTGCGGATTGTAGAGCACAGTTTCGGGTCGTGGACCCTTGGCATAATCGGCGCGGCCGGAATTCTTACGGCGCTTGTCCCGGGTTCAATGATACTGGTCACAGCGGGTACGATACTAGCGCAGAACGTGTATCGGGTGATCACGCCAACAGCGACCGATCGGACGGTATCTCTGGTTGCGCGATCGCTGGTTCCGTTGCTCGCGCTTGCTTCGGTGCTGCTGACACTCCGAGGCGGCGAGACACTCGTCGTGATGCTACTGATGGGTTACAATTTTGTAACGCAACTCTTCCCGGCATTGATACTCTGCCTTGGTGAGAACCCGCGTGTGAGCGCTGCCAGTGTGATTGCCGGAATCGTTGCCGGAGAACTGACCGTCGTGTTCCTTACGGTTACGAGTGCAACTGTGGCGACTCTGCTGCCCGCAGCGCCGCAGATGATCAAGGACCTGAACGTGGGTTTTGTGGCGTTGGGCGTAAACGCGGTAGTGCTCTGCGCCGTCGCGCTTGTAACGCGTCCAGCTACTGTTTCGGCCGCCTGACGACAGTCTGCACGAGCCCTGCGCGCCCTTCGTTCAGATTTCGGCCGAGGTTTGCTATCATCGTCGGAAAGTCTGTGCCGGTGACCACGTGCAATCCCATGGGAGGCGGTGCAGTCATCGCCGCACGTGCCGCCTGAAGATGCGCGATCCACGCTTTCGTCGGTTCTGTGGTATCACTCCATGATACTATCTCAAAGCCGGTTTTCGTGAGGATATCGCGCATTGCGGCGCTGGACAACAGGAAGCTCGTCTCGGGTACTCGCGCCCAGGGTACTGGAAAGATCAGAGGTTGATCGCCCATCTGCACTACGTCGTGGATCGCGAACTGACCGCCGCGTTTGAGTACGCGAAAGACCTCGGAATAGAGCCGAGCTCGGTCGCGGATGTTCATAGCAGCGTGCTGTGTCCACGCGTCGTCGAAGGTTGATGCTTCGAACGGAAGGTCGAGCGCGTTCGCTACGCGAAACGTCGTCCTGTCCGAGAGTCCTGCTCGAACGGAGAGCGCCGACGCCGCTTCGATGAATGCTGGACTGAGATCGATTCCCGTTACACGAGCATCGTGTGATGCGGCGAGAAAGCGACTGGCGCCCCCGACACCGCAACCGATGTCCAGTATTGATGCGCCGGACGCAATGTTCATGGACGATGCGAGTTCCTGCGTCGCCGCGAGTCCGCGAACGTGGAACTGATCCAGGGGAGCGAGATCCTTCCATCCAATGTTGTCTTCGCCCAGCCCAGCCATGTTCAGCGCCGCGTTGATTCCTGGAATCAGAGACTCGGTGCCGTAGTGCTCCACTATGGACTGCGATTCGTTCATTGATCGATTCTCCTCAAAGTGGTTTCCGGAGAACTGTTATTCGTAGTGTCCTTCGCAACACAAATCCCAGCTTTTGATACAACGATATCGCAGCCTTGTTCTCGCTGAGTACATGAAGGAACGGAGTTTCCCCGCGAGCAACGATTCCGCGTGACACGCTCAGAATCAGGTCTCTGGGGAATCCGCGTCCTCTGAAATCCGGGTGCGCACATACCGCCGTCAGTTCTCTGTACCCCTCGGGGTGCAACCGTTCGCCTGTTATTGCAGCTAGCCGTCCATCGACACGAATGCCGAAGAAATCCCCCATCTCCATCGTGCGGCGGTCGAACGGCCCGGGCTTTGTCAGTTTGACGAGCGCCGTCATTTCGTCGATATCGGGAGCGCCGAGCTGTACGATTTGCGGATTGGCGGGCGCATCACTGATTGCTGGGCCGATCATCTGATCAAGATCATTGTTCAACACGACCTCGAGACCTTCGATTGCAGGGAGGTCTACGAGTGTGAAGAGCACGGCGTGATCGCCGGGTGCCAGCAGTTGGCTGAGCGCGCCGGTGGATTCGGGCGATGTGTCAGCGATCGTCGCAAACGGAGCGACATCGACAGGGTAACGGCGCGCGAGGTCGTTCCCGATGGCGAACGAGCGGTGGTGTGTGCTGAGCGATTCCCCGATGACGCGATCGAGCGGGTGGAAAGAAGGGGCGGAGGTCACGGGGGATTCTGAAAAGTGGCTCGGGCTGTCAGGAGACAATAGACGATGTATGCGGAGTGGTTGGCTCAACTGGATTGTAAACCGCGATTGGCGGTTTGTAATCCCCTTGTAAGGTGGCTCCGGTAGGTTCCGCAATCATGCCGCCCGCGCGTAGCGTCTGCCGATCTGGCTGGCGTGAGGTTGGTGGGAGTATTGCTCCGGAATTTGGGGTTGCAATGGCGAGTGGAAATAGACCAAAAAGGTGGCAGCCTTTAGCCATCGTGGTGACTGTGATTGTCCTGGGACTTGCGCTGACGGCGCCCGGACGAGATGTGTGGCAACGATTCTTTTCATCACTGCGAATCGAGAAACCGAAACCAGTAAGCGTCACAATACCTGGCTTTTCCGGCAACGCCTCGACGCGACGACTCCAGGACGCGATTGGCGGCATGCTAGCCGATACCACGAACGTTACACTTGACGAAAAGGATCAGCCAGCAGCAACTCCCGAGGAAGCCAGTCAACTCGCCGGATTCGCAGTTCAGCTTCCTGGCAAACGCACTGATGCGGCAACGTTGATCGTCACGGGTGCGCGCACGGTCGCCATGACCGTGAACCTCGCGCAGCTGCAGACAATCTATCGCGAAGCGGGAAACCCTTCCGCGTCACTGCCGCCCTCGTTGAACGACGCTAAAGTCGCAATCAGAACGGCCAAAGCAGTGCAGGCGAAATATGGACACTGTCCCGTTCCTGTTGCGAATACCTTGCAAGGACAGATTCAGGGACCACCGCCGCCGTCCACCGATAACGGCGATTGTGTGGTGCTTACCGAGACGCCGCCGGTTACCGCAGACATACCTCCCGGTCTCGACATGCAGCAACTCGCCGCGATCGGACTTGAACTGGCGGGGATGAGCCCCAATCAGCGACAGGCATTTCAGGCGATCTTCAACTGGCAATCAGCCATGGCTATGCCGTTACCGCGCTTCATGCGATCGTACGATTCGGTGACTGTCAACGGCGCGCCCGGGATGCTTCTGAATACGGCGGGTCGTCGCGGACCAACATACGAGTTGATCTGGAAGCAAGGAGCAATTGCGTATTCTCTCGTCGGCTACGGTAGCGCGGCAGACGCTCTTCCTATTGCCAGTTCCATGACTGAGACCAGGAAGCAGCCGTGAGCCCGTCCAGCGAGTACGCAATCGAAACGCACAACCTGCGCAAGGTTTTTGGATCTCATGTCGCGGTGCGAGGTCTTTCCCTGTCCGTGCCTCGCGGAGAGATCTTCGGATTCCTTGGACCTAATGGTGCGGGCAAGAGCACATCGATCAAGATGTTGCTGGGCCTCGTACACCCGACCAGCGGCGATTCCTTCGTTCTTGGTGCCGCTTCGGGCGATGTCGAAATCCGGCGGCGGATCGGTTTCCTGCCGGAGGATTTCCGATTCTACGACTGGCTTACCGCAACCGAGCTGGTTCAGCTTCACGGACGCTTGAGCGGGATGACTAATGAGAAGCTTCGCAAACGCGTACCTGAGGTGATCGAACTCGTTGGACTCTCGCAGCATGAAGATCGACGAGTGAAGGGTTTTTCCAAGGGGATGCTACAGCGCATTGGTCTTGCGCAGGCGATCGTCCACGAGCCCGACATAGTCTTCCTCGACGAGCCGACCTCAGGACTCGACCCAATGGGTAGGCTGATGGTACGGGACATTCTGCGCGCCGAGCGTGATCGTGGTGCAACGGTTTTTCTCAACTCGCACCTGTTGAGTGAGATTGAGGTGACATGCGATCGTGTCGCGTTCATCAAGAATGGCGAGGTGGTGGAAACTCGCGATCTGAACGCAGTCGTCGCGGACGAGGTGCGCGTGGTGGTGGATGCTCACAACGTCTCCCAGCAGGCAGTTGCGGGTCTTGTGCGATGGGCAGAGAGGATCGACGTCGACCGGGAGCGTCTGCGCTTCAGCATTCGATCCAGGGACGTGCTTCCTGACATCATGCGGCACCTGGTGGCGTCGGGAGCAGATATCTTCGGCGTGGCGCAGGAGCGAGTGTCACTCGAACAGACTTTTGTGACGATTATGGGTGAGGACACGAGCTTATGAAGAACATCGCGACAATCGCACTGGTCACTCTTCGCGAGGCGGCTCGACGAAAGATTCTCTGGACCGCGTTGCTTGCTGGGGCACTACTGCTTGGCATCTTCGCCATTGCGCTTCGTCTGCAGGTCGTGGAGTTCCAGTCTCGCGCCATGTCCCCATTCGTGCGTTATCAGGTCGAGGCCGGAATGCTCATGATCGGCCTGTACACGTGCGACCTGCTTGCCGTCGTTCTTACAATACTTACCTCGATCGATACGCTTGCCGGTGAGATAAGCTCCGGGACTATTCAGGCAATAGCGACAAAACCGATTTCGCGTTCGCAATTATTGATGGGGAAATTCATTGGCTTTGTCGGGATGATCGTCGTTTACGTGGTCATCACATTCAACGCGACGATCGCCGTGGCGTACTCGGTGACGGGGGTGCTCCCGGAGCATCCGCTCCACGGACTGCTGCTGATCATCTTCGAATGCATCATTGCACTGAGCCTCACGTTCATGTTCGGAACGTGGTTCTCTACGCTCACCAATGGCGTGATCGTCCTTGGCCTTCAGGCTGTCGCCTTCATGGGCGGCTGGCTGGAGCAGGTCAGCGGCTTTTCGCAGAGCGGCCACATCGTAACGCTCGGCATCGTCTCCAGCCTGATCAATCCGAGCGAGTCGCTCTGGCGACGCGCGGCTTACGAGATGCAAACCCCGCTGGCAGGTTCGCTCTCGTTCTCGCCCTTTGCGAACGTATCGATCCCGAGCAGTACGGCCGTGATCTATGCTGGCGTGTATCTGTGCGTCGTACTTGGTATCGCGATATACCATTTTGACGCGAGGGATCTGTAGCCGGTCCGGCTACGTTCGATGTTCGATGCTTCTCTGCGCTACTTGTACCAGGCAGAGACACCACCGTCATGGCTGCAGGCGCTGCCGACGTGCTGGCCGTGATAGTAAAACCCGTCCTGGCACCGAGCGGTCGCGTTATTCCGTGTGTGGTCAATATGCAGCTCGGCCATCATCTGCGCGGTTGTCAGTCCGCCCTGATGCGTCTGCATCGTATTGTTTCCCGTTGGAAGCGTCTTGCCGGTCACACTGTGACCCACAGTATGATCCACGGGGTGATTCGTCACGTGACGGTTGTCGTCGGTGACGGCGCGCACGCCAGAGTGCTTCTTGCAAGCATTCGGATGGTTGTTCTTGATCACCGTGCCGTCGTTGCAGACGACTCCGACGTGTTGCTTGCGGTGACTCTGCCCCTGGCCCTGACCCATCGCCGGGAGGGAGAACGCTGCAATTGAAAGAGCTGCCGAGCAGAGAATGTGGAGTTTTGTCATACGGACGGGCCTCATATTCGGGGTGAATGGCTGTCTGGCGTGAGTCCTGCCGCACATGCCGTTTCGGACAGTTGCCAACCCGGCGACTCGCAGCGATGAAAGGCGATTTCCGTGCCCTGACCCGTGACTCAGTCAGTATCGCAGCCCCCGGAGCCTGGTATAACACATCAAGAAACCTTGATGTATATTTCCCCTGGGCCAGTAGCATATCCGGTTCAATCCAGGGGTCGAGATCGTGACGCAGGGAGAAGAAGCGAGAACAGGCGAAGGCGCGTCCGCAGCCAGGATCACGTACACCGCGCCTCCGATCGATACCAGCTCGGTTGTGCAACGTTTATCGAGGCTCGACCGGTTTCTGCCGGTGTGGATCTTCGCCGCGATGGCCATCGGCATCGCGCTTGGGCGAGCATTTCCGGGACTTGGGAGCGCGCTCGATCGCTTTCAGGTGGCAGGGGTCTCCGTGCCAATCGGCATCGGCCTGCTGTGGATGATGTACCCGGTCCTGGCCAAGGTCCGCTACGAAAGCATTGGTGCTCATATCGCCGACCGAAAACTCCTCGGCACATCGCTCGTGCTCAACTGGATCATCGGTCCGATCGTGATGTTTGTGCTGGCGTGGCTCCTGCTTCCGGATCTGCCTCACTACCGCGACGGACTCGTGCTGATCGGTCTGGCCCGATGTATCGCGATGGTCCTGATCTGGAACTCGCTGGCGTGCGGATCGGCGGAGCTCGCCGCCGTGCTGGTGGCACTCAATTCTGTGTTTCAGATCCTCACATATTCGGTATTGGGTTGGCTGTTTCTTACGGTTGTGCCACACTGGCTTGGTGCTGACACCACGGCGCTTCACGTGTCGATGTGGCAGATAGCGAAGAGTGTCCTGATCTTTCTGGGCATTCCTCTTGTCGCGGGATATCTCACGCGGAGAACACTCGTCGCGAGCAGGGGNGAGGGCTGGTACAACGACAGGTTCATACCACGCGTTGGACCAATGGCACTTGTTGGGCTGCTCTACACCATCGTGCTGATGTTCGCGATGCAGGGTACCCGCATTCTGCAGCTTCCGATGGACGTACTACGCATAGCGATCCCGCTCGTCATCTACTTCTTCGTCATGTTCGGACTCGCGTTCACGCTATCGAAAAAGCTTGGCTTCAGCTACGCGGAGACAGCATCGTTGTCTTTCACGGCCGCTGGTAACAACTTCGAGTTGGCAATAGCAGTCGCGATTGCGACGTTTGGTATTGCATCCGGTGAAGCGCTCGCTGCGGTAGTGGGACCTCTGATCGAGGTTCCCGCGCTGATCGGCCTTGTATACGTATCGCTCTGGGCTGGAAAGCGATATTTCCAGACACCCGTGGCGACACCCGTCGCGACGGACTGAAACTATGCGCTACGCCCTCATCTCCGACATCCACGCAAATCGCCCGGCTCTTGAGGCGGTGCTGGCCGATATTGCGACGCGAGGATCTGCATATGCCGTACTTCACCTCGGCGATCTGGTTGGGTATGCGCCGTGGCCCAACGAAACCGTGCAACTCATTCGAGAAGCAGGGATTTTCGGTGTTGCCGGCAACTACGACTCGACTACCGCGACGAACTACAAACACTGCGGGTGCAAGTACGAAGATCCCGAACAGGAAGCGCTGTCACACAGATCATACGACTGGACTCGGAAGCACGTGTCGCCGGAGACCAGACAGTTTTTATCCTCGCTTCCGTTTCGGATCGACCTGAGACCGTTGGGCGGACACGTGAGTGGACCGACGATAACTCTTGTTCACGGCAATGCTACACTCAATACGGTCTACGTCACCGAAGACCGTTCGGACACGTTTCTTGAAAGGATGGCGCAAAACGTAGGCGCGCGCGCGGGTGATGTGATCTGCTTTGGACACACGCACAAGCCGTGGCACCGAATTGTGAACGAGGTGCAATTCATCAACACGGGTTCAGTTGGTCGCCCCAAGGACGGGGATTGGCGCGCGGGATACGTGCTGCTGGATGTGAACACATCGGATGGGAAGACGATCATCACACCGGAGTTTGTTCGCGTGGGCTATGACGTCAGCGAGACCGTGAGAGCAATTCGCGCGAGTGAACTGCCAGATGAATTTGGTGAATATCTGATGTCTGGCGGGAAATCCAGCAATTCACCCTGACCAGGCGGCCGATCCGGTCGCTTTCAGCGATAGCAAGCTTGACAAGCTCGAATCGCGAAGATCATTATCTTATTCCCATGGTCGAAGACGACGCGTTCGCCGAGGCTGCCCCGTCGGATCAAAGATTGCGGCGCATGATGGAAGATGGCCAGCTCTACAAGTTGCTCGTTGAGAGCGTTCGCGACTACGCCATCTTCGCCCTTGATCCGACCGGGCACGTCCTCACCTGGAACCCAGGAGCCGAACGCTTCAAGGGATACAGCGCCGAGGAGGTAATCGGGCGTCATTTCTCGGTGTTCTACCCCGCTGCTGATATTGCGGCAGGTAAGCCGGTGTGGGAGCTCGAGGTCGCGACGCGCGATGGGCGGCTTGAAGACGAGGGTTGGCGACTGCGCAAGGATGGCTCGCGCTTCTGGGCCAATGTGGTGATCACGGCGCTCAGGGACCCGAGCGGTGAACTCGTGGGCTTTGCGAAGGTCACGCGTGATCTTACTGAGCGGCGTGCGGCAGAAGGCCGAGCCATCGCCGACGCACATCGAGTTGCCGAGGCTGAGGTAGCCAACCGTACGAAGAGCGAGTTTCTCGCGGCGATGTCACACGAACTTCGCACTCCCCTCAACGCGATTGGCGGTTATGCCGAGCTTCTGGAGCTGGGCATCGAGGGCACCCTCAGCGACAAGCAGCGTGAGTACATCGCGCGAATCCGCGCGAGCCAGCAGCACCTTCTCGCTATCATATCAGACCTGCTGAACTACAGCCGCATCGAGGCGGGGCAGATCACTTATGACGCAGCGGTCGTAACAGTCCATGAAGTCATGGACACTGTGCTTCCGCTCATAGGCCCACAGGCCGCGGCCAGGAACATCGCGCTCGAAAGCACACCTTGCGCCGATGAACTGCTGTTGTGGGCCGATAAAATAAAAACCGAGCAGATAGTTATCAATCTTCTATCCAATGCGGTAAAGTTCACGCCGGCCGGCGGCCGGATAAGCATGGAGTGCTCTGCTGCGGGAGATCAGATCGAGATCACGGTACGCGACACGGGTTGCGGCATTGCGGCTGACAAGCTTGCGACGATCTTCGAGCCCTTCGTTCAGGTAGGACGCTCACTCACGAGCACTCAGGAAGGGACGGGTCTCGGACTGACCATCAGTCGAGACCTCGCGCGTGCGATGGGGGGCGATCTTACCGCCTCGAGCGTCGTCGGGGAGGGAAGCAGTTTTACGCTCACGCTCCCGCGAAGCTCGCAGGTGTAGGGCTGGGTGTAGTGCGCGATCATGCGTTAGTCGAAAGCGGTGGCCATCTCGGGGTGGACATCGCTTTTTTCGGTTTCAGAGGCTCGGTGCCGTAGCCTACCGCCGGCAGTTCTCCGGACCATTTCGATGATTGAGTTACAACATATAAGATGTTAGATTGTAAGGCTTATTAGAGCTTTTACAGGAAGTCCCCGGACGCCAATAGATGTCTCTTTCCTCGCGACAAGTTTTGAAGCGACTTAGTGATGATGGGATGGAAGCCCGATCGGACCAGCGGCTCGCACGTGCAGCTAATACATGCGACAAAGCCGGGAACTGTAACCGTCCCGCATCCAAGAAAAGATTTCCCTATCAAAACCTTGATAAGCATCGAGAGAATGTCGGGCGTCAAGCTGCGGTAAAAGCGGGCAGACCACAGTAGTCTGGTAACATTCGCAGCCCCCAAGGGCGTGCGTTGGAGAGTGTCGCATGGAGTACGCAGCGAAGATTACGAAGGAAGGCAAGTATACGCTCGCAGAGTTCCCTGATTGCGTGGGATGTCAGACGTTTGTTGAAGATGGCGAGTCGATTGAGAACGCAGCGCGGGACGCACTTGAAGGCTGGCTCGAGTCCCACTTGGGGCGGGATCTCGCACCGCCTCGGCCAGGGATTCACCGTGGGGCAGACGTTGTTATGATTGGCGTTCCCGTCGGACTGGCTGTGCGCCTGGAATTGCGATGGGCGCGCGCAGCTGCGGGGCTTACACAAGCGGAACTCGCGAAGAAAGTCGGGATCAGCCAGCAGGCGCTGCAGAAGCTTGAATCCAGGCAGGCTAATCCGACAATCGCGACTCTGGACCGAGTTGCTCGCGGGCTTGGTGGATCGGTTTATGTAGTGTTCGACCGNGCGGAGAANAGTGCGGTACGAGAGCGTAANNCAACGCATCCCGGTACTGCGAGTGATTACACGACCGAGGAGAAGCGCTCCAATAAGGTGACATCACCACGTGTCGCGACCAAACCATCAAAGACGTTGCGAGACGTTCGTTCCAGTGGTGGTGGCAAGTCGGCTGCTGCGTCGGACGTAGCTCAACCAATAGNCAAGTCAAAGTCAGTTGGGAAACGGGGTCGCTAAGCCCGCGAGGGTGCAATGTCCCGTACCCGTCCCGATGATCCCTCTCAGTCCAGGTACAACCGTATCCTTGAAGGATAACCTCTTAGCCGAACAGTCTCGCTGACTTGGGGTGAGACCGGGCTGCAGCGCCCCGGTCTCACACTCCGTTCACAAGCCGAATGGAAGTTCGTGTATTCGTCGCAACCGATGCACCACCGCGCTGCTTACGAAATCACCGAGCAGCGCACCGGCGATCACGTCGCTGGTCCAGTGCTGATCGGCGTGTATGCGCTGCCAACCCACGAGCATCGTCGCGCTGATTCCGAGCGCGCGAACCCAGGGCTCGTGTGATTCTATCGCCGCCGCCGCAGCGATCGAGGAGATGTGCGTCAGGTGTCCGGACGGAAACGAGTGATAGTCGCCGTGACTCGTGAACGGGTGAAACCGTGCAGGATTCCCGCTCACCATCGGGCGTTCTCGTCCCACCGCGCTCTTGAGCAGTCCTTCGATGATGTCAGACGCCGCGTAGCCAGCCGCCGCGTCGACGATGTCATCCGCGGTGCGCCTTCGTCCCGCGATGCGCTCCACCAGATACGAAGTGGCCAGCACCGGTATGATGTGTCCCGCCGTTCCCAGGTCGTTGCCGGCGTTAGAAAGTGAATTGACAACCGTACCGTGACCGCGATTGGCGATCAGTCGACGCATGGGCCGGTCGACCGCAGCGCCAGCGGCGAGGAGCACGACAGTGGCGGCGATGGTCGGTTGTGGAAAGCCTGTGCTGTCGCGAGCGTTGTCGCGAGTGCTGTCGGTCTGTGCGTGAGCCGGCAACGCTGGAAGAGTCGTTGTTGCCGCTGTGACGAGCAGCGTGGTGCATGTCGTGATGGCACGACGGATGGCGAGGCGCATGGCGCGGTGAACAGGTAGGCGCATTACTGGTGCCGACGCGCGGGGCGTCTGCATGATAAAGTCGAGCAACTGGAAATGCCGCAGGTGACCTTACTTATCGCCCTTCGCCCCTGCGCGCCGCCTCGATCTTCGCAATGTCGATCTTCCTCATCGTCATCATTGCGTCCATTGCGCGCTTCGCTGCTGCGCGATCCGGATCGGTCGTCGCCGCGAGCAGCGCGCGCGGTGTGATCTGCCAGGAGAAGCCCCAACGGTCCTTGCACCAGCCGCACTGGCTCTCCTCGCCGCCATTGCCGACGATCGCATTCCAGTACCGATCGGTATCTTCCTGGTTGTCGGTCAGAACCATGAAGCTGACCGACTCGTTCGGCTTGAAAGCTGGGCCGCCATTCAGGCCGATGAACGACTGACCAAGGACGGTGAACTCGACAGTGAGCTCCTCACCGGCCTTCGTAGACGGATTGTCTGCGGCGGAGGCGTGGCTTTCTCCGACCTTGCTGTCGGGGAACACGCTCGCATAGAACTCGGCCGCCTTGCGGGCCTCGCCGTGGTCGTACCACAGGCAGGTTGTCATCTTGTTCATGTCCGCTCTCCTCAGGTGTCGCTGACGCGCGCGAAGACGGCGTCTTGCTGGGTGGTATCAATCATAATGTGCACGCCGCCCGACACTTCAAGACACTTCAAGCGTCATTCCGCGCTCGCGCAGAGAGCGGCAGCTTCGATGCCGCTGGAAGAGAGGTGCCTCATAGCGAAGCGAGCTGCGCGATCAGTTCTCTTGCGTTCGTTGCGCCGTAATTCGAGTAGCAGTTGTTGGCGAGTACCACTGTGCGGTCCGCCTCGGACGCAGGTACTGCCGGAACGCTGCTCTTCATCCCCTGCGGCCCGTCAACAATGACGTGCGTCAGCGAGAGATCGCGAAGCATGTCGAGCGTCCACTGGGTTGCCTTGTCGCTCGAATACCAGAACTCATTCCGAAACTCCACGGCAGCAGGTATCCCCCGAAGCCGCTCCGCTGCCTCCTTGATCTCATGCTTGTTCTCGGGCGTCGGAAGGAACCAGCGCGGATTCTGGAGCAGGACGCCGCCCATCTTGCCGGCCAGCGTCAAAGGACCGAGCGCATCGAGAAAGTAGTCCCATACCGCTGCCTTCACGTCGAGCGCGAGATCCTTTCCGTATATCCTGGGTTTTGCGGTGAGCTCCGGCGGAAGAAGCTCGAGCAGTCCCGCGGGGAGTCGCGCGCCCCTTTCTTGCCCCACGGTATTGGTGCGCCGATCAGGTCTGCTGGCGTCTCGGCAATCGCGCGCTCGGCGCGCCGGCGCGCTTCGGCGAAGTCCGGATCGTGCGCCGGATCGAGATCAGGGGCCGGGCGACGTGGTGCCGCTTTTGGGTTCACTTATCCAATCGTCAAGTCAACGCTTACCATCACTGGCCAGGGGCAGAATCGAACTGCCGACACGCGGAATTTTCATCCCGACACGGGGGTTTGGCCAGGTCTAGCCGTGGTCCCAAGACTCAGCTCAGCGCTGCAGAAGCGAGGCATATCTCGTAAACGGACGGACGTCGCCTGGCGCCGATGGCGGTATATTCTTTCGCGCGTGCAGGGAGGCCTCTGACGCACACAGCTAATCACCTACGACACAATCCGCCATGGACTCCATCATCGTTTCGCAAGTCGCCGACATTCCGTACAGCATGACCACGACGGGA
>JGI20207J14881_1000236_pt1 | contig 20709 bp, 18 predicted proteins | sample NGESurdeep092012_4_FD_14881 | JGI IMG/M metagenome (IMG submission 14881)
CTGCCCTTCAGGTGAATCTTGACGAATCGAATCTGATCTGTCAGCGCAGATGAGGCCGTGTCATCGGGTGCACCGTGAACGGCCACGTGAAATGCCGGAAGTGAGGTGGTCGGCACGTCGGTTGGTAAGTTGAGGGCGGACAGTATCTGATATGTGAACGGTGGCGTCAACGGATCGAGAATCAATCCACGAGCAAGAGTATCGATCGGCATCGCATTGACTCTGCGAAACAGCGCGTACCTGCCGTTTGAACCTGGGCTGTTGTCTGCTGCAACCCAGAACGAGATCGTCTCCGCATCGCTCGGCGGACCGCCTCCTCGATAATATGAAACGGTGGGCCAGATTCTCGTCGAGAGTGGCAGAGTCACTTGTTGAGACGGCGTCATGCTCATCGTCGAACCAATCGGAAGATCCGGATCGTAATAGACCGCGCCAAACGCACCGCCTTCGGCCGCGGTATCGCGCGCGGCATAGTCAGCGTCGAAGGTTACAGCGTATGGATCGGCCTGGATCAGGAGCGGCTGCTGGTCGGCGACGCCGGCGCCGGCAACGCGAAGTTGTCGCTCGATAGTCGATGTCGCGAAGCGCACGTTCTGCTGCGCGTCAGACCTGCCGGCGGTGCTTCCCATCGCTTGCACCTGCGTGCGGAACAGCGGAATTGCCGTAGCAAATACCAGCAGGAGGATCGTGATCGAGATCATGACCTCCAGCAGAGTAAAGCCATCGTGCTGCGCGCGGCGGAAGGCACTGCGCGACCGGCGGCGCAAGTTCAGATTCATCATGCGATTCACCTCAAAAGGGCGCGATGATCGTGGTGCGCTTGATTGGCGTATCAAGACGCGAATTTGCGACCGTTACCGTAACTGTCTTGTAATCGTAGAAATCCGCCGATCCGCCGCCCGTGTGGCTGACGACCGTCGTCCGCGTGTAGCCGACGTACGGAGTCGTCATGTTGGTTGTGCCCGGATACAGCGTATCAATCGCTGAGTACCGAGGCGCATTCTTGATCTCTTCAAGGCGTTGCGAGGCGATCTCATTCGCGGTGTTCTTGACGTCGCTCACGGCGACGATGTGCGCAAACTTTCCCATGAAGCCCGCGATACCGAGCATGGCTGTGGAAAGTATGGTGACGGCAATCATCACCTCTATAAGGGTCATACCCTTGCGTGCTTTTCTCATCATAGTCCGGCTCCCATCCAGGTACTTCCGTTGTAACGGTACAGCTGCACACGTCCGGTAGCCTGCCGGACGTGTATTGCGCGCTCATCCGTCAAATTGGTTCTGTGCGAAGTCAGGTACAATTCGAGCTCACTGCTCAGCGCGCCGTCTCGGTGGTAATAGACGGTCGGGTAATTGTCGCGGGAAGACAGGCTGGTTCCCACCACAGATGCGCCAGCGGCCATCTGAACTCCCGATGGCGGTACGACAAAACGATTCCCGTCATCCAGCGGCGACCATTTGATGGTTTCGCCGGGATCGTACTGGTGGTTGTTATTGACGTCGTAAACGACGCGAATGCGCTTGCCCGCGGTGTCGAAACTGACCATCACATCTGTTTGCCGAAGGATCGCGAAGCGCTGAGCCTGCTGCAGCACGATCTGCACGGTGTGCATACCGGTATCCGCGTCGAACTGCGCCGAGCGGATTCGGGGTAGCGCCAGAGCTGCGAGGATGCCCACAATGGTCACCACGATAAGCAGCTCGATCAGCGTGAATGCTTCGCGAACGGATTTCGGCATGCTGAGAAAGTAGGGATCGCCGGAAGCGTGAGTCGTCACGCGGCCGGACGTTCTTGTCACTAAATGCGAGTATCGGCGTCCTGTGAAACAACCAAAGCGTGCCGACACTAATTCCATGAGCGTTATTCTCACCCTTATCAACCATCCTGGCCGACTGGCCCGGCTAAGGGCGGCGGCACGCGACAGCCACACGATCATCGCGTGTGACAGCTGGGAACAGATGTTCTCAACCAGCGACCGTCTGCTGGTACACGCAGCCGTACTGGATCTGGAGTCGGCTGTTACGCCGACCTTCGATGCAATCCGACGGTTCAAGCGGCTGAATCCGGGCGTAGCCCTCATAGCATACACGACCTACTCCCTGGAATCGGTACATCACATCTTTGATGCTGGCCGATACGGTTTCGAAGCCCTCGTGATCGCGGACATGGACGACGGACCGTCAGCGTTCTCGCGGGCTATTGAAAGAGCATCGGCACGAGGAGTCGCGAGCCTCGTAAAAAGCGGTCTTGCGCCGGCTTCGGACCCTGTCGCGGCCGACGCACTGCTCACGGCTATCACCCGGGCCCACGAGCGGCTCACGCCCGCCGTGCTAGCTCGGGAAATGGGGATCGGGGCACGGCGGCTGTCCCGTGCCCTCTCGGCTTCCGGCTATCCTTCGGCCAATAAAGTGATCATGTGGGGTCGCCTCATCGTCGCGGCTGCCCTCATGGACGGCACTCGACATAGCACTGACCGGATTGCTCTGACGTTGAGCTTCCCATCCGGGAGCGCCTTTCGAAACAACTGCAGGCGCTACCTTGCGGTCACTCCTTCCCAAATCCGGGCTGGAGGAGGTGCGAAACTGGTCTTCGGCATGCTAAACGATCACATCGCGGGACGGCGGCCCCTGCAGCGGTTCAAACCGGCATACGACGCCGCCACTCCTGTCCTCGATACAACCGGCGAATAGACAATAGTTTCCCGTTTACAAGCGCGGCCCCATTCATAGTTTGTTAGTCAATGCTTTATGTGGGTTTGACTGGCAACATCGCCAGCGGAAAGTCCGAGGCGGCGGTACGCTTCGAGGCTCACGGCGCCACCATTGTGGACGCTGACGTTCTCGCCAGGGGGGCAGTGGCCGTGGGCTCATCCGGCTACCGGCGCGTGGTCGAGCGGTGGGGAGAGGACATCCTCACGCCAGACGGGGCTATCGACCGAGAGGCGCTCCGGCATGCCGTATTCGCAGACAAGGACCAACTCGACGAGTTGAACGGGATTATCCACCCCAGCGTCAACAACCTTCGCAAAAAGATTGTTGCAGAGGCGCGCAAGCGCGGAGACGCAGTTCTCATATACGTCGTGCCTCTCCTGTTTGAGCGACACCTCGTGGAAGAGTTCGACAAGATCATCCTTGTCGACGCACCAAAGAGCCTTCGGTTCAAGCGGCTCGTCAAAAGACGCGGCGTGTCCCAGGAAGATGCTGGCAACATGATTGCGGCACAGATGAACGCAGAGCTTAAACGGGCCAGATCCGATTACGTCATCGAGAATGACGGGTCCCTCAAGAAGCTGCAGTCTCAGGTGGACGCCGTATGGGCAGAGTTGACAGGGATCGATGCCCGCTCTAGCTTGGCGGATTGACTGGCGCTTGGTGTCAGTCGCCTTTTTTCGCTCCATTTCGAGGCACTGACGCGTGGCTAACGTTCCCGGCGATCTGCTTTACACGGCTGAGCACGAGTACATCCGCGACCGCGGCAATGGAATTGTCGAAGTTGGGGTCACGGACTTCGCCCAGGGCGAACTGGGCGATGTTGTCTATCTCGAGCTACCTAAAGTGGGCGCGGCTTTCGCCAGGCACGATGTGTTCGGAACCATCGAAGCCGTCAAGGCTGTCTCCGAACTCTTCGCCCCCCTCGCAGGCGAAGTAACTGAGGTCAATGCGCGGCTGGATGGCGAACCGGCGCTGGTAAACTCGGACCCCTACGGCGACGGCTGGATGATTCGGATGAAAATCAAGGACCCAGCTGATCTCGCGGCATTGCTCAAGCCTGACGCTTATACGGCGCTTGCGGGATAACGGGCCACTCGAAATTTCCGAGCTGAANGCCGAAACAAAGCCGCGCCTCGATTGAGACGCGGCTTTTTGTTCATGTTGCGTATGCGTCAGTGGGTGGGCAGGAACACACGAGATGTCTGTCGCCGTACGCCGACTCGATGCGCGCGGTGGAAGGCCAGAACTTGGAATGGCGGACCCAGCTTGCAGGATACGCCGCCTGGGTGCGCGAGTATGGATGCGTCCATTCATCGGCTGTGACGCGCGCAAGCGTATGCGGTGCGTTCTTCAGCACGTTGTCCGTGCGATCGGATTCTCCAGTCTCGATCGCGCGGATTTCTTCACGGATCGCGATCAGCGCATCGCAGAATCTGTCGAGCTCGGCTTTCGACTCGCTCTCGGTGGGTTCAATCATCATCGTGCCGGCGACCGGGAACGAAACGGTCGGGGCGTGGAAACCATAATCCATAAGGCGTTTCGCGATATCCTCCACATCAATGCCGCTGGTCGCCTTGACTACCCGCGTATCGACGATGCACTCGTGCGCGATCGTTCCGTTATGGCCACGGTAGAGAACCGGATAGTGCGGATCGAGTCTCGCCGCCATGTAATTGGCATTGAGGATGGCAATTTTCGTCGCCTCGGTGAGGCCCGCTGGTCCCATCATACGGATGTAGGCGTACGATATGGGCAAAATGCTTGCGCTGCCCCATGGTGCTTCCGCGACGGCACCAACTGTTTCGCGACCGGGCTGATCGATGATCGCGTGACCCGGAAGGAATGGTGCCAGATGTGGCGCGACTGCAATTGGACCCACACCCGGGCCGCCGCCGCCATGCGGAATGCAGAAGGTCTTGTGAAGATTGAGGTGGCACACATCAGCGCCCACATCACCCGGCCGACAAAGCCCAACCATCGCATTCATGTTGGCGCCATCCATATAGACCTGACCGCCATTGGCGTGAATGATGTCGCAGATATCTGCGATGGATTCCTCGAAAACGCCGTGCGTCGACGGGTATGTTACCATCAGCGCTCCAAGCTCGGCGCGGTGTGCTTCGGCCTTGTCGCGCAGATCGGACACGTCAATGTTGCCCGACGGATCTGTCTTGACGACGACTACAGTCATACCTGCCATCACAGCGCTGGCGGGATTGGTGCCGTGCGCCGACTGCGGAATCAGACAAACTCTGCGATGATTTTCACCGCGTGATGCGTGATATGCGGCAATAGCAAGCAGTCCCGAGTACTCGCCCTGCGAGCCTGCGTTCGGTTGCAACGATGCGGCAGCAAATCCTGTTATCTCGGCCAGATCCGCTTCAAGCTCACGGAAAAGCTGCGCGTATCCCTCTGTCTGATCGACGGGGGCAAATGGGTGGATCTTGTTGAAGAGCGGCCATGTCACAGGCATCATTTCGGCGGTCGCGTTCAGCTTCATGGTGCAGGAGCCAAGCGGAATCATCGAGTGCACGAGCGAGAGATCGCGAGCCTGCAGCCGATAGATGTAACGGAGCAGCTCGGTTTCAGAATGGTATTTGTTGAAGACCGGATGCGTCAGGAACTTCGAGGTACGCCTGAAGCGCTCATCGTAGCGAGCGTCGGATGCTGCGAGGAGCTCGTCGATGTTCGTATCGGGCCAGGAGCCAGTACTCAACGCGCCAAGAATATCAGCGACGTCGGCTGGAGTCGAGGTCTCGTCCAGAGAGATCCCGACTTCCGTGCCGCTCAACTTTCGGAGATTCATGCTGGCGGCGACTGCACGCTTCATTACGTCTGCCGCCTTTTGCGCGCCAAGGTCGATCCGAAGCGTGTCGAAATAATCTTCGTGAACGATGCGAAGACCGAGCCGACGTGCTCCTTCGGCAAGCGCGGTAGTGAGCTGGTGGACGCGTGTTGCGATGCGTTCCAGTCCATCGGGGCCATGATAGACAGCGTACATACTCGCAACGACGGCGAGGAGGACTTGCGCCGTGCAGATGTTGCTGGTCGCCTTCTCACGCCGGATGTGCTGTTCGCGGGTCTGAAGCGCCATGCGTAGCGCTGGAGCGCCGTCGGCGTCGCGAGAAACCCCAATGATGCGTCCGGGTATATGGCGCTTGTAATCGTCGCGCGTCGCAAAAAAGCCGGCATGCGGGCCACCATACCCCAGCGGAACGCCAAAACGCTGGGTATTTCCAACGACGATATCTGCGCCCCATTCGCCGGGCGGCGCAAGCAATACCAGGCTCAGTAGATCAGCCGCGACGGTTACAAGCGCGCCTGCTGCGTGCACAGTTTCGCAGAGTGCGGAGTAATCCCGGATGGCGCCGTCACTTGCCGGGTACTGGAGAAGCACTCCGAAGACCTGAGGTCCGAGCTCGAACTTGTCGTGTGGAAGCACCCTGACAGTGATCCCACGGGCTGAAGCGCGGGTCTGGACGACGCTGATGGTTTGTGGATGACAGTCGTCTGCGACGAGGAATACCTCCCGGCCCTCCTTTCCATTGAGTGCGTGCGACAGTCCCATCGCTTCGGCGGCTGCGGTCGATTCGTCAAGTAGCGACGCGTTGGCGACCGGCAGCCCGGTCAGGTCGCTTACCATGGTCTGGAAGTTCAGCAACGCTTCGAGGCGTCCCTGAGCTATTTCGGCCTGGTAGGGTGTGTAGGCGGTGTACCACGCAGGACTCTCGACGACATTCCGCTGGATCACGGGCGGCGTGACGGTATCCGAAAAGCCCATTCCTATGAATGATCGGAAGAGCTTGTTGCGGGCGGCCATTCCTCGTAGAAGGGCGAGAGTTTCGGACTCGGTCCGAGCCGCGGGAACGGACAGCGGGCGACGGAGACGGATCTTTTCCGGGACCGTGGCATCTATGAGCGCGTCGAGCGAGTCGTATCCGAGGGTGGAGAGCATATCGGCAACGTCGGATGGCGTGGGGCCGATGTGGCGGGGAGCAAATTGATCAGCGCTTGCGAGCGCAGGGAGAGCCTGAACGGAAGCCATCTGTATGAGAATTGGAATGTACGGCGGCCGGGCGCGGGTGCAGCAGCGCCCTCAAGGGGTAAATTTAATCGCGCCGCGCGGAACCAATTTCCAATCGAAGCTCGTGGGGAGGCCTGTGTGGCGCGATGATGTAGCGCTGACGATACTCATCGAGGATCACCTGAAGCCACCCGCAATCTCGATGACGACTACTCCCATCTCCGCCGGCGCCCAGCGTCCTCGTACCAGTAGCGGCAGACGACGCCTCGCGTCGGCAAGGTTGCCACGCTTCCGTGCGGCCTTGGCGCTGATCTTCCTGACTACTGTTCTCGCCTGCAATGGTGAGCCAAAGCAAGGGGCCGCCACTGGCGGAACGCTTGTGATATCGACAGCGTCGGACGCAGATTATCTGTTCCCACCCCTGATCATCTCGACCCAGGGCCGAGAGATTGCTGAGCAGATATTCGAGCCTCTCGCCAATATTGGCGATTCTCTCAACGTATTCGGGGAGGCAGGATTTACACCGGCCCTCGCCGACAGCTGGACCTGGGCACCGGATTCTCTGTCGATCGCGTTTCATCTAAACCCCGGAGCGCGCTGGCACGACGGAAAGCCGGTGCGTGCGCGCGATGTGCAGTTCACGATCGCGCTGTGCAAGAATCCGGACCTGGCATCGCCTATTGCTCCGCTGCTCTCGGAGATCGATTCTGTAACGGTTGCAGACTCGCTTACGCCAGTATTCTGGTTCAAGCGTCGTACTTCGCAACAGTTTTACGACGCCGCAAACGTCGCATTGATTGTCCCTGAGCATGTGTACGGTGCAATTCCAGCTTCACGCCTGGCGGCGTCTCCAATATTGCGGACGCCGATTGGTTCGGGACGGTTTCGCTTCCGGCGCTGGGTGCCGAACGCGACGATCGAGATTGTGTCAAACCGGGAGCACTATCGTGCTCCGGCGAAACTGGACCGGGTAATCTGGACAATCGCGCCGAGCGACTTCGGCGCTGCGTCGACGAGATTCCTGGCAGGTGAGGCAGATTTCTTCTCGGCTGTTCGCGCATCGATGCTGCCACAGATTGCGAAGTCGAACACTTTGCGGCTCATCGAGTACCCGGGATTCAAATTTGGATATATGGTCTTCAACATGCGCGACCCGGCGAATCCACGATCGCCGAATCCGCTGTTTCGCAACGTCACGACAAGACGCGCACTTACGATGGCGATTGATCGTTCCGCGCTCGTAAGGAACGTATTCGATTCACTGGCAATCCCGAGCGTCGGCCCCACGGTTCGCGCCATGGCCACAACGGACACGACGATTCCGCAAATCCCATACGATCCGCAGCGCGCAATGCAGTTGCTCGACTCGCTCGGCTGGCGCACGGGACCAGACGGGTTCCGCGCGCGAAACGGTAAAAAGCTTGCCTTCTCAATAATGGTCCCGTCTTCCAGCATGGACAGACAAAGGCTTGCGGTGTTGATGCAGGATCAATTCAAGAAGATTGGCGTAAGCGTAACGATTGCATCGGTAGAACCGAACATCTTCGAGCAGCAGCAGCACTCGCACAAGTTCGACACGGCAATAGAGACCTGGCTTGCCGATCCCAGCCCTGGAGGGATCCGGGAGAGTTGGGGTTCGGCAGCGGCGCACACGGAGGGAAGCAAGAACTACGGCGACTATGCGAATGCCACGTTCGATTCTGAAGTTGACAGCGCACTGGCTGCACGTTCCCGTCCGGTGGCTCGCGGATTATACTCGGACGCGTTTCGGACCCTGATCAACGATGCACCAGCCATCTGGCTCTTCGAGCCTCGAAACATGATCGGTATTCAGAAGCGGTTTCATGTTGCCGCACTTCGCGCGGACGCATGGTGGGCTCATCTGGCCGACTGGTATGTGCCGGGGAATGAGCAAACTGCGCGTGATCGCGCCGGCGCAAGCCCGAGTGATCCCGTAGCAAACACGGCCTCTTCCACCCCAGCCGGAAACAAGTAGTTGGCATCGAACCGCGGGATCGTCGGCACTGTCATCTCACGACTTGTGCAGGCCGTCATCGTGGTCGCGATCGTCACTACGCTGGTCTTCGTCCTGATTCACATAGCGCCCGGCGATCCGTTCGCCGCCGCGATGGACAATCCGAACGTCAGCGAGGCGTTGCGTGCACGCTGGCGAGCGATGTACGGCCTGGACCAGCCATTGCTTACACAATACGTCCGTTACCTCGCGAACGTCGCTCGCGGCGATTTTGGTTGGTCGTTTTCGATGCATCGACCAGTGCTGGACGTGCTGAAGGATGCTCTGCCAAATACGCTTCTACTTGCTGGCACCGCGCTCGTGCTTGGATTCGCTGGTGGGATTGGACTTGCACTAATTCAAGCGATGCGCCCGGGATCACGCACTGATCGAACACTCGGCGCCGGATCGATGTTCTTCTATGCAATGCCTGATTTCTGGCTCGCTCTCATGATGATGCTGATCTTCGCGTACTGGTTTCCGGTTTTTCCCGTAGCCGGCGCGGTGGACCCCATCATGCACGAGTACATGACACCGCTCGCGGCCGTAGCCGACCGCCTGAAGCACCTCGCGCTGCCGGCTATTACGCTGGCGCTTCTGTCTGGCGCGGCGGTGGCACGATACCAGCGAGCGGAGTTGCTTCGAGTATTGCCCGATGATTTTGTGAGGACCGCTCGCGCCAAGGGTGTAAGTGAGCGACGCATCATGCTGGTACATGTACTCCGCAATGCGTTGATCCCCACCGTCAGTCTGCTCGGGCTTTCGTTGCCCGTCTTGTTCACAGGCGCCGTGTTCATCGAACGTGTGTTCGCGTGGCCAGGGATGGGTTGGGTGATCCTCAATGCTGTGAGCACACGAGACTATCCACTCGTCACCGCCGGCGTGATCGTTGCCGCGGCTACGGTAACGCTTGGGAGCCTTCTGGCCGACCTGTTGTACGCAGTTGTGGACCCGCGGATCCGTGGCCGCTGAGTCGATCGGTACCAGTACGCACTGGACGCGACACGTTGTTCGACACGCGGGATTTGCCGGCGGCGTCCTGGCGTTGATTGTGGTGGTGGCGCTGCTCGCACCGCTCATCTCGCCCTACGATCCAATTGCGCAGCCTGACATCATCGGACTCAAGAACGCGGCGCCATCGTTCGTTCATCCATTCGGGACAGACTCATTCAGCCGCGACGTGCTCAGCCGTTGCATCTACGGAGCGCGTGTGTCATTGTCAGTCGCTGGCCTGGCGACCGTGATTGCGGTAACACTGGGGACATTGTACGGCGCCATCGCCGGCTATGCAGGCGGCGTGATTGACGCCGTAATGATGCGCTTCGTGGATGCGGCACTGGCCATACCACGAGTTCTCCTGCTCATCGCCATTCTGGCATTGTGGAACGGGTTGCCACTCTGGCTACTTATAGTAGTACTGGGCGTCACTGGCTGGTTCGGCCTCAGTCGAATGGTGAGGGCACAGGTGCTGTCGCTTCGCGAGCTGGATTTTGTTGCTGCGGCTCGTGCAGTCGGGGCGAGCAGCCCGCGGATTCTTATTCGGCACATCTTACCTAATGTGGTGCCGACGATTATCGTCGCAGCCACGCTTGGCATTGGTCACGTGATAATTCTTGAGGCGGGACTTTCCTATCTTGGCCTTGGTGTACAGCCGCCGAGTGCAAGTTGGGGTAGCATTATCCAGGACGGAGCCGACCAGGTTGGGAGCGCCTGGTGGATATCACTATTTCCGGGATTACTTATCGTAACGACGGCTATCGCGTGCAACGCGCTCGGCGATGCACTGCACGCTGCGTTTGATCCGCGGCACACCACCGGCGCAATGGCGGAGCTCGATTCGTGAGCGAGTCACTGCTCAGAGTGAACGACCTGCGCACGTATTTCCACGATGCGGGTGCGATTGCGCGTGCTGTGGACGGCGTTTCGTTCGATGTGGCACGTGGCGAAACTGTGGCCGTCGTCGGAGAGTCTGGCTCAGGGAAGTCGGTTACGGCGCTCTCGATCCTCAGGTTGATCCGTAATCCAGGCAGAATAGAGGCGGGTAGCAGTATCCTCTTCGAGGGGCGTGAGATGCTCGGCCTGAGCGAGAAGGAGATGCGCGACATTCGCGGTAACCGGATCGCGATGATCTTTCAGGAGCCGATGTCCGCATTGAATCCGGTTCTGACCGTCGGTGAGCAGATCGCCGAAGTAGTGCGAGTTCACACCGATGCATCTCGTCACGAGGCTTGGGAGCGCGCTGTGGAGATGTTGGCTCTCACTGGTATGTCAGACCCGCGCGAACGTGCTACCGCGTATCCACACGAGATGTCCGGCGGCATGCGACAGCGTGTGATGATTGCAATGGCGCTCGTCCTGCGACCGGCGTTGTTGATCGCAGATGAACCGACAACGGCACTGGACGTCACAATTCAGGCGCAGATCCTCGAGCTACTTCAGAAGTTGCAGGAGCAACTGGGCATGGCAGTGCTCCTCATCACACATGATCTGGGAGTCGTCGCGGAAGTCGCGGACCGGGTTGTTGTGATGTATGGCGGAGAAGTCGTTGAGCGTGCGACAGTCACGGAGCTATTCGATTCGCCGCAGCATCCGTACACCGAGGGTCTGATGAACGCGATGCCCAGGCTTGATCAGAAGACCGCGAGACTGACGACGATACCTGGCATTGTACCGCCCTCTACCTCCTGGCCGGGTGGTTGTCGGTTTCGCGATCGATGCGCATATGCCTGGGAACGATGCGAGATGGAGCATCCTCCGCTCTACGCGGTTCGCGAAAATCATGAGTCGCGTTGCCACCTTGCGGTCGAGCCGGATCGACGTCAAAGTCCACACGAACCGCTGGCGGCGCGCGCTGGAGCGCATCAGTGAACAACATGAAGAGCGATGCGCCATTGCTCGAAGTCTCGCATCTCAGCAAGAGCTTTTCCTCACACCGTGGGCTTTCCCGGAAAAAGGCGGCCGATATTCGCGCCGTAAACGACGTTTCGTTCAGTATCGCACGTGGAGAAACGCTCGGCGTTGTCGGCGAATCCGGGTGCGGGAAGACGACGATGGGTCGATCGATACTGCGACTACTCGAGCCGACCGCTGGAAAGGTCGAATTTGGTGGAGTTGACGTGCTTGGCTTGCGCGGCGCCGCTTTGCGAAGCATGCGCCGCAGGATGCAGATCGTTTTTCAGGACCCATTCTCGTCGCTCAACCCGCGAATGACTGTTGGTGCAGCTGTCAGGGAAGGGATTCTCATACACCAGCTGGCGCATGGACGGGACGCAGACCAGCGGGTCAAGGTCTTGTTTGAGGAATCCGGTCTGGATCCGGCATACGTCTCGCGCTATCCACACGAATTCTCCGGCGGTCAGCGCCAGAGGATTGGTGTAGCGCGGGCGCTCTCCGTAGAACCGGAAATGATCGTCTGCGACGAGCCAGTCTCGGCTCTCGACGTATCGGTTCAGGCACAGGTGATAAACCTGCTCCAGGACCTGCAGCGGGATCGCGGGCTGACGTATCTGTTTATCGCCCACGACCTGTCCGTTGTGCAGCATATAGCAGACAGAGTCGCAGTGATGTATCTGGGAAGGATTGTCGAGATCGCGTCATCGAAAGATCTGTACTCCGATCCCATAATGCCATACACGCAGGCGCTATTATCGGCGGTACCACGTCCGGAACCGGGACGTCAGACGGCCCGCATTGTGCTTCAGGGAGAACCGCCGTCTCCAGCGAACCCACCCCCCGGCTGCGTATTCTATCCGCGGTGCCATCATCCGCGAAAGGATGAGGCATGCACGCAGATCATTCCACCGCTCGAAGAAAAAACACCGGGACACTTCGCTGCTTGTATCAAGGAGCCGCCCCGTACCGTAGAATTGTTGATGCTGGCGGCCCAGGCAGCGAGGTAACAGACCGCCTGCCAAGTCCGCTTTCTCTCCGGACACGGAAGCCGGTGAGAAGTGTTCCATCTCCAGATCACGACTATCATGGCAAACGACCAGTCCGTATTCAGTCAATCGCAAGCCGGTTCCCTGACACATGATGAGCCGCCGACCGGCCTGGAGCAATGGACCAACAACAAGGCGTTTTTCGGGCAGCCGAGCGGCCTTTCGACGCTTTTCTTCATGGAGATGTGGGAGCGATTCTCGTATTACGGGATCCGCCCCCTGCTCGTTCTCTTCATGTCGGCAGCGATCATGTCGGGCGGATTCGGCTTCGATCGCACGGTGGCCTCTTCGATCGTTGGCATCTATGCGGCGAGTGTGTATCTCGCATCGCTACCTGGCGGATGGATAGCCGATCGCTGGCTCGGTCTGCAGCGATCCATATGGTGGGGCGGCGTATTGATCGCCTGTGGCCATATCGCGATTGCACTGTCGGCACTGTTCGCGCACGTCGCATTCTTTACCGGTCTGGTTCTGATCGTGATGGGTACCGGTTTGCTGAAGCCCAACATTTCGGCGATCGTCGGAGATCTGTATCCTGAAGGTGGCGCGCGTCGTGATGCAGGCTTTTCGATCTTCTACATGGGCATCAACACCGGCTCGTTGTTTGCGCCGCTCATTACCGGATTCCTCGGTGAACGTGTCGGCTGGCACTGGGGATTCGGCGCCGCTGGCGTTGGCATGATAATCGGCCTCATTACCTACCGTGCGAGAGTCAAGCCCACACTTGGCCCGATTGGCGCAGTATCGCTGGCTGCACCTGCTGAACAGAGCCGGGTGCGGCGCATCACACTCGCAGGAGTGGCCGGGATTGTCGCGCTCATCGTGCTGGTTGCAACCGGCGTAATTCACATCAACCCGGTTGCACTCGCCGAACGCATGGGGGTCGTTCTGCTCGCGCTGGCGGTGATTTACTTTGGCTATCTGTTCTTCTTCGCTGGTCTCACAACGGGTGAGAAAAAGCGTGTCGGAGTAATTGTCGTACTCTTTGTATTCGCCGCCATCTTCTGGGCGGGATTCGAACAGGCGCCGACATCGCTCAACTTGTTTGCACTCGACTTCACGGACCGCACAGTCTTCGGCTGGGAAGTGCCGACGCTCTGGCTTCAATCCGCGGAATCGTTTTTCGTCATTTCGCTGGCGCCAGTCTTCGCGTGGATCTGGGTGGCACTGGCGCGTCGCAAAATGGATCTTTCCAGCCCTGCAAAGTTCGCGATCGGAGTTGCATTGCTGGGTGTGAGTTTCGTCGTCATGGTTATTGCGGCCGACAAGGTCATATCTGGCGCCACCTCCGCGGGAGCAATGCGCGTCTCGATGTGGTGGCTCGTCGTGTGCTACCTGTTCCAGGCACTCGGCGAACTTTCACTCAGCCCAGTTGGACTGAGTTCCATGACGAAACTTGCGCCGCGCAAGTTTGTGGGACAGATGATGGGCGTGTGGTTTCTTGCGGACGCAATCGGCAATCTCATCGCCGGGCTTGTCGGTGGTCACGTAAACAGCAACGACCTCAAGGCGATCCCGCAATTGTTCCAGGGCACCGCGATAGCGCTGTTCGCCAGCGCGATAATCTGCGCCATACTGATTATCCCCATCCGCAACATGATGAAGGAGAAGGCTTCTTCCTGATTTCGTAAGCCTGATCGCGATCGAGCCCGACTGGCGCAATCAGGGCCAGTTATAAACCGAGTTTGGAATGGCGCGTTCACGAGCCGTCTGCACGTCACCGGGCTCGCGCCAGAACCAGCGGGTGAAGTCGTGATTCGTAAAACGAATTTCGAATTTGGAATCACCGCGATCATTCAATGGAAACGCAAAGTCAACGCGCCAGGTGCGGCGCGAGCGCGGAGGGACTGCGGCAAGGATTCCGATTCCAACTGCGTATTTCACGTCCGTGTTGACACCGAACGGCGCATCGCCAGCCCATAGTCTTCCTGCGTCGACCCACAAAGCTGCTCCGAGCGCTGTGAGTTGGCGGAGGTTCCCAAGCCTGTAGCGATCCTCCATCCGAACCACCATTCGACGGCCGCCTGCGAGATCGGATGATCCGTAGCCCCTCAGACCGCCCTCACGATCGGCGAACCGCAACTGAAACGGTACGCGCTGATCCCATCCACCACTGAATTCAGCGTCGATAATCGACGTATGCTTCCTGCTTGGGTGTGCGTACCACGCGGCTCGACCGCTCGCGAGCACGCCGTCGGTAGTGTGCGTATCCATGTCGCGTCGACGCTCACCCATGAATTCGAGTCCGGCAAACGACGAGGGCGTGCCGTGGCCGAAATACAGATCGGTGGACATGAAATAGTCGCGCTCATCCTGATTTGTGAACTTGACTCCACGCCCAATGAGTGTGGCCAGTTGCATGCCGGTCCCCACGTCCTGTGTGCCCTCAACTGCGTCGAACGCGCGCACTGGCATGTACGTCAGTCTTCGAAAGCCGAGCAAGAGGTTGATGCGGCTCGTCCGGTGTTCCGTGTATTTACCGATCAACACCGAGCTGGTGTCTGGTACGATGGCCGAGTCGCGAACGACGACTGGCATGCGGCCCGTGCGTTCACGTTCGCGCGAAAGGGTACCGCCGAGCAGGAAGATTCGACGCGTCTGACCAAACGCAATCACACCGCCGGCGTCTGCATACGCGCGGGTGAACTGAAGAGCAGCTGACTCGATCTTCGGCCGCGTGAAGAACACGTACCCACTGGATGATCCGACCGAAGCCCGCCATGAGGTTCGTTGCAGATCAGTAATGAAGGGGTGAGTTACAAGTGCATCCCAACTACCACCGATTTCGTTGCGCGAACCCTGCAGCGACAGTTGGTACGGACGGCCGAAAAGCTGATATTCAACGACGCGCGCCTTGTATGTGTCGCGATAATAAGGGCTGTTCTGCCATCCGCCCGAAACCGACAACGCGGAGCCGGAAAGATTCTCCTCGCCGAGGCGTACAGCGCGAACCAGGGGCGCCTTCGACGATACGTTACCGCCCAGAATGAGCGAGACTTCATCGAACGTGACTACATCGATGTCCACTCCGCCGCTACTGTCCGGCGAAACGATGATATTGGCGTCGGCGATGAACGGCTGCGCGCGGAGGATGCGCTCCGCCTCACGCAACCTGAAATCGACGCAGGGGTCGCCGATGCGAAATGGTACGAGGCGCGAGACGACGTTTGGGCGCGTGGTCGCGTGAAGGTGCGTGGCCAAGCGCACCAGCCGCATCGTGAACTTGGTCCCGCCAGGTTCGAATGGCGGGTATGTGTGGATATCGATACGATTAATTATCTCACCGTGGCATACCGGTGGTGCAGCCACCCCGCTACTTGCAGTAGCTGCAATAGTCGAAACCTCCCCTTGCCCCCGCGCCGAAGACGCACAGATTGCGAGAAGAGCGCAGGTCCAACCCGTCCTCCGGTTCCAAAGTGGCCTCATCAAGTCCTATTGTAGCAGTTAGCGCGGCGATACGCAGCGACGGAAATGTTGCCTCGGCTCGACTCAGGGCGACCTACCTCACCGCGTTAGAGAACGCACGGCTCGTACCAACCATTGCCGCGGCGTCGTCCAATCCCTCGGCGGCCGGCACCCTCATGGAGCGACTCGACGGTCTGGTGCTGACCGGCGGCGCGGATATCAACCCGGCGCTGTACGGCGAGCGGCCGCACCCCAAACTTGGCCAGGTGTCGGATATTCGCGACAGATGGGAAATCGCCCTCGTCCGCGCGGCGCAACTGCAGAATAAGCCAATCCTGGCGATTTGCCGAGGCATCCAGATTCTCAATGTCGCACTGGGTGGCACACTCCTGCAGGATCTTCCGAGTCAGCATCCGAGTGACATCAACCATGACCCTGATCGGCCACGAGATTCCCGAACGCATCCGATCGACCTCGCAACCGAATCACGGCTCGGCCGCGCGCTGGGAGTCGCTCACCTCACGGTGAACTCGGTGCATCATCAGGCGATCGCGCGAGTCGCGCCTGAACTTCGCGTTGTCGCCACGGCGGCAGATGGCGTAATCGAGGGAGTGGAATCGCCAGCCGATTCCGCCTGGTGGTGCGTTGGGGTCCAGTGGCATCCGGAAGAACTGATCGCGACCGAGGAAAACTGCGATCGCGACATATTTGCTGCCTTCGCCCGGGCGCTGCGCGGGAGCTAGCGTTTATCGATCTCGATGACGTGATAGCGCGAGGCCCGATACTTCAGGGAGCGAAACACCGCGGCGAATATATTCCGGGGTGACTTTGCGATCGCTGCATATCGACGCAGGACGCGCGTGGCGGGGGGGACAGCGGCAGGTCTTCCTGCTGGCGACCGCGCTGCGCGCTGATGGGCGCGAGCCGCTCGTGATTGGCGCGGGCGGATCACCCCTCCTCGAAAGGCTGCAGGGAGCGGGGATCGCGACCGCTTCGGCCCCGATGAGATCCGACTGGGATCTCAGGTCAGCCAAACGACTGCGCTCCATAATCAGGGCGTGGAAGCCTGACATCGTCCACGCACACGACGCCCGGGCGCACGCTATCGCACTCATCGCACTCGCTGGTGACGTTACGCCCCTGATTGTGACTCGGCGCGTCACATTTCCGCTCAAGTCGGTCAGAGTCAAATACGGTCCGCGAGTCACGCGATTCATCGCGATATCGAATGCAGTGAAAGCAGCAATGACGCGTTCTGGCGTGGATCCACAACGGATCGATGTCGTCCACTCGGGAGTTCCCACTCCGATCGCAAACAGTCCTCGTGACTGGCGCACGGAGCTTGGATGGTCGCGCGATACAGTGCTCGCCGGAGTGGTGGGGGCGATGACCGCAGAAAAGGGAACGGAGGCAATTCGACACATCGCGAGCCGATTGTCCGAGGACGCCGTGGAGCGGACTCGACTGCTCCTGCTAGGCGGAACAGAACGAGGACCGGTACGGTTCGGGCCGATCCGGGCGCATCAGTGCGGCTTCGTGACCGAAATTCACAACGCGATGGCCGGACTCGACCTGCTGTGGCACCCCGCGAGCGAGGAAGGACTTGGAACCGTATTGATCGATGCGCTTGCCCTGAAAGTGCCGCCGATCGCGTTCGACGTTGGTGGCGTGGGCGAGATAGTGGAGAATGAGAAAAACGGACTTCTTGTCCGGCTTGGAGACTTCCATGGCTTTGCTGTCGCCCATAACTCGATGCTGGACCCAGTGCGTCGCCATGAACTCGCTGAAGCCGGGCCGAGCCGAGCCGCGGTCTTCAGTGTAGAAGCCATGACCGATGGAGTGGAACGGGTGTACCGGCGCGTACTCACCGCCTAACTTGGGAGTCATGCTTCATATCTGCATTCCGACGTACAACGAAGGCCCGACGGTGGGAGTTCTTCTCTGGCGCATCCGCAAAGTGTTCCAGGAGTATTCTCGCGAGTATGAAGTGATCGTTTATGACGACGGAAGCACTGATGGCACCGCCGCGACACTCGAGCCGTACTGCAAGGTTCTCCCGCTCACGATCCTCCACGGGACGCAGCGGGAAGGGTTTGGCCACGCGTTGAATGCGCTCAGCGAAGACGTATCGCGACGCACCAAGTATCCCCGACGCGATGCGATGGTCGTGATGCAGGCGGATTTCACCGATCAGCCGGAAGCACTGCCGGAGTTGCTCAAACGCTTCGAGGGAGGCGCCGACATTGTAGCGACCGAGCGCGATCGTGGCGGCATGCCGACGCCGGTTCGCAGGCTGGCAACATTTGGGCCGTGGATGGTTCGCCCGTTCGTTGCTGCGAAGGACATTCCTGACCCGTTCGCATCGTTCAAGCTGTATCGAATCTCGCTGCTGCGCGACTACTTCAAGTCAGCCGGAGACGTACCGCTTGTTACGTCGGAGGGGTGGGCCGCGAGTCTGGAGATGTTTCTGAAGCTCAAGCCATTTGCACGGAAGACCGAGCAAGTATCAGTCTCGCCGCGATACGATCTGCGTCCACGCGAGAGTCGCGTGCGGCCGTTCGCCGATGCGATGGGTCTTTACCGCGCAGGGCGCGCCTCGCACGGTTGGCGGAAGGAAACAACTTCATGAATGGTGCGCTCGTGAGGGCCGCCATCGGGGTAACGTTCGCTACTGCTTTGATCGCGTCCGCACAGACACCCGCGACAGCGGTGCATGCGTCTGGCGACTCTGTAACATCGGTGGACAGCAAGGACTCTTCGCTGACCGTTCCATTCAGCGTCGGCGAACGGGCCGACTACGATGTGAAGTTCGGCGCACTCAAGGTCGGATCGGCGAGCACCATTGTAAAGGGCATCGAAGACGTCCGCGGCATCTCGGCGTGGCATACCGTGTTTGAAGTGAAGGGTGGCACCTTCTTCTATCGTGTCAACGACGTGTTCGAGAGCTGGATAGATCCCGCGAGCTTTTCGTCACTGCGGTTTTATCAGACTCAGCAGGAAGGATCCAACGAACGGCAGAAGCGTTACGAGATATATCCCGATCGCGGAATGTACACGGAGATGGACAAGAACCCGCCGCGCGATCACCCCGGCGTGAAGAATCCTCTGGACGACGGTTCATTTCTGTTCTTTGTACGCACTCTTCCGCTGGAGGTTGGTCGCACCTACGTGTCGGACCGCTACTTTCGCCCCGAGGTAAATCCGATCCGGATTCGTGTGCTGCGGAAGGAGACTATCGAGGTACCGGCTGGCAAGTTCGATTGCGTAGTGGTGCAGCCAGTCATCAAGACAAAAGGGATATTCTCGGAAAACGGAAACGCTGAAGTCTGGCTTTCCGATGACAGCAGACACATCGTCGTGCAGTTGAAGTCACAACTGTCGTTCGGGTCTATCAACCTTTATCTAAAATCCTACAAGCCAGGCAGCTGACACCACGCTGACGTGGCGTGCGTGCACGGTGCGCGCTTCTCAACGATCGAGACCTTCAGGACCAGGACCCGCGCGTCAGTCCCGCCGCATATGCAGCGGGACTGACGCGACTATAGCAGCAATATGGATCCCCGCTTTCGCGGGGATGACGATTTAATATCTATCGAACGACTTGCGCTGGAACTGGCTTCGAAGCATGGTAGCCGTGTTCGGGCTGATGAGTCGAATCACGAGATACGCGATGCCGCCGACTACGGCGATCTTGATTGCGATACCCAGGACTGCCATGGCGAGCCCAAGAACGATTCCGAGTACGACGCCGCCAACTATGAGCGCTATGCCGAGAAAGAAGATGGTGCGCAGCATTGCTGAATCTCCGTTTAGAGTAGTACTGAGCAGGGACGTTGCGCCCGCGTTCCGGGTTGCCTTGCTACACCACTTCGACACCAGCGGGGCACAATATGGTTGCTGATGTTACTGTGGTCGGTACGGGAATTATAGCGTTGAGCGCAGCTATCGAGCTCGCCGACCGCGGGCTGAGTGTCCGGGTTGTTGGAACGACCACGCCGGGAACGCGTCATCGGCCGCAGGTGGGATGCTGGCTCCTTCGATCGGCCGAGCGCCCGGTTCGGCGCAGGACTTCATGGTGGCGTCGCGGGACCGGTATCCAGGATTCGTGGCGAGCCTATCGGAGCGAAGCGGAATGCGGATCCCGCTGAACACCGATGGAATTTTCGAGGTGGCATTCTCGAGTTCGCAGGCGGAGTCTCTTCAGCGCTCGATCGATCGTCCGTCCAAGTGGATCACACCTACCGAATTGTCGCTCGAGGAACCGGCATTGGACGTTTCATTCGGCGCCATTTTTCATCCTCTGGACGGAGCCGTGGAGCCACCGCGGCTGCTCGATGCCATGAGCTCGGTCGTCGCCTCGCATCCTCGAATCTCCACCGCACGGGAAGATTGCTGCGAAGTGCACGCTACCGAGTCCGAATGCACAGTGCTGACGAGCATGGAGAACCGCTTCACCTCCAATTACGTCGTTCTGGCTGCCGGAGCCTGGACGCCGCTCATCATCGGCGCCGGAGCTCCGGCGGAAAGTATCTCACCGATGCGTGGGCAAATGATTGCGTTTGAACGCAGCGCCGTCCGCCATGTCGTCTGCGGCGCTGACGCGTATCTCATACGCG